>Ga0210059_1007969_pt1 | contig 16799 bp, 7 predicted proteins | sample Ectturendosymbi2_FD_188042 | JGI IMG/M metagenome (GOLD analysis project Ga0210059, IMG submission 188042) | Ecteinascidia turbinata endosymbiont from Florida, USA - Sample 2 (SPAdes) (version 2) | ecosystem: Host-associated > Tunicates > Ascidians > Unclassified | place: Key West, Florida...
AACAACTATTATACAGTCGCTCGTTTACGTATAAAAGCAATGTATTGTAGGATAAGGGCCAGGCGTTGGAAGTGAGCAGATAAAACCGTTGAATTTACATGCACACCAATGAACAAAACATACAAAATGTTTTCAACCAAGGTATCACATATCTTGGCAAAATTAGAAACTTCATAATGACATTTTTCGGGGATGTAATACAAGACGTTGATAGGCGTTTTAGCGTTTATAAAATAACAAACGCATGCTAAAACAGCAAAGAAACCTTTTCAAAGTTGAAAGAAAAATAAATCCTCACTTTGTAGTTGAAAAAATTTTATTTGCAATAAATTCAATCAGAAGACCCGAACTACACTTGCTGCAGACTGGTAATACACAACCACTGGCAGATAACCCTTTTGGGATGCTCTTCCCAAATCTGCACAAAACCAATCGGTGACAAAACACACACAACTTCCAACTAAGAAAATACACTATCAAGAAAAATGCGTTCATTTATCTTTTATGAGTTCTCTTACAAACGTGAATTTAGACTACAGTTAGCAGTTCAATAAATGTTACAAACTTGTGCGCAACATTAGCCCGCTTTTCCTCGTAGGCCCGCTTGCGGCCGTTTTGAACTTCCTGGTTTGGAGAATTAGGTGTGGACAAAGCGCACTAAGGTTTTGAGGCGGATTTTTGAAAGTTAGTCCTGTAAGGGCTGGAGAAGGCATATTTTTGGTAGCGGTTTCGACGGTTTTCCCCGGATTCTAACGATTTTCATCGGTTTTGACGTGTTTCCACCGTCTTCCGACGTATTTCCTTCGTGCTTGTGCTTTTTCAACGTTTGTGTTTCGTACGCGTATTGTATTAAAACAGTGTTCATATGTGAGTAAAGAGGTTCGACCTCACTGTGTGCTGGCAGTTCAGAGTTAGTAAGTCAGGCAAGTCAGTTGGTTGCACTCTTTTCTCAAGATAGTTAAGGGACTGCAGATTAGCAGGGGTGCGTTCGCGGTGTGAAAACTATTAACCAAACCTTGCGAAACCCCAGCCCTCAAGTAAAGGCCTTTGGCAGCGTAGGTTTTTCCTACAATAAAATTATGTATAAGTCTAAAATCAGTTTGCGCTTTTTGTGCGTTTGCCAGTTCATGAATTTCCGACTGCTGTTTCATGCCTTTTATTTAACAAGTAAGTGACCTTGAAGCTTACTGGTAAACCTTGTGGTCAGAAAGCACCGTAATTATGATGCTTGTTTGATTAGACAGGAAGAGCTCGAGATGTGGTTATTTAGAAGTTTTGGCAGCAATCACAGATCAAATACAAAGTTAGCTCTGAGATCACACTGCACAGTATTATATAGTTTGCTAAAACTGCTGAGTATATAAAGTTCGGTCAAACATACAAAAGAAATTAATGGTGATTTTATTCCGTTTTGTAAGGTAAGCTCGAGTAAACACAATATGCAAAACGCACACATCAAAATATTTCCACAGTTTGGATTCAGCTTGGAGATTGATTAATGCGTACACTGAGGCAGATGACTTGGATAAAAACACTTATGCTAAATTCAGACAAATTCATCAGACCTGAATTATTCATTGCAACATTTTCACAAAACTACTGTGATGTGCAATTGCTCATAACTTTGTGCAACTTTTAGGACGATTAGGTTCGATGTAACACTGAACAGTATGATTATTAATTATAAGACCAAAACCTTAGCCTTCATGACACCGGCCGCAAAACATTTTGCAACGCTAAACTTAAGATGCATGAAATCAATCGCAAATTTTCGATGCTTGAAACAAGAGATAGTTTTGGCCAAAAATTGTGCAATCGGAATAAGATTTTTTTTCAGAAGGAATCCTTCGGCAGCAATGAATCAGACGCTTTGGTGTTTACTGAGTGTCTATTTCACTTAAATAAGCAGGCATCTTAAGCTCCTATTCATATATTACAGAATATAAAAAAAATTTTAATGAAGGTTGAATATTTTCCAAAGATTCTATTTTAATAAGATACAAGGACTGACGATGCGTAGTGTTACGTGAAATCGACTTCCTATTAAAAATTTTCGATTGATTCCTTGCTTGTTTCACCTGCGGAATGAAGTTACTTGAATACAGATACGTGCGAGTTTGGATCATCGCAAAAAGGTGAAAGCAGTGTCCAGTCGGCTGATTCCTCGAAAGCTTACAGAAAACCAAGAGCTTTTATTTGTGTTATGAAATGTTGTCATTATTCGCAGCCAGGTAGCCTATATGCTTTCGAATTAAGTTGGGAAATGACTGCGATGGCTTTGGAATACTGCACTCATCTGTTGGAAACGTTTGAAGATTTAATAGTGAAATTTAGCTTTACAGTAATTTTGGCCGTAACTGGCCACCGTCACCACCAGTCTTATTGTTGCCCAGTAGCTGCTTGCGTGGTGGCCATTTCACTGTTGCAAACGTTCGGTAGCAATCCCTGTGCGTCTCATTAATTGAAAATAAACTGCCAGAAAAAATGTGGCAGTTGAGCCGTTTGTGCGGTTGCTTTTCTATGTTCCTCTAGGTTTATTTAAAATTGCTATACTGCGTTGAGTGATTGGTGGCTGCGGATTGGTATTGCGCAACCGGTTCATGAATTGAGCCTCACCTACTGTCTTAAGTTAAAAGCACTTTAATTCAAGCGCTAATAATGGGTATCAAGCTTTGGGGATCCATTTATGGCCCATCAACAGAAACAGCACAATATTAATGGAAGAAAAAAAACAAAAATTGTTATAAAGATTATTTTAATAGAATGCAATATACAATCTGCTAGTAAAAGAAGGAAGAAAACAAAACAAAATGAGGAAGAGCATGAGCTTACAGAAACTTCATAACTTTATAATGAACATGTATGAAGGTTGTCCCAACCACCTGTAAGTGATCAGAATCCCACCTTCAGCTATTAATCATTCGAGCAGTGTTCAGCACTGTATGAGATAACACTCTGCACAGTTTACACTGAGTAGGACTTTACCCAGTTTTGCGTGGAAAGCTTGCATATCGGACATGCTTTCAAGCCATTTACACATGATTCACAACTTGCAATATGACCGCAAGGTAACAGAACGATATTTGACGAATTTTTGGTACAAATCCTACACTTTCGCAAATGTTCAATTTCTTGAAGGGTATTTTTGATGTCATCAACAGCAGACGAGCATGCAATTGAATTCATTCTTTCCAGTTCGCCTGAGGGTTCATCTTCACGGTCATAGTAATCGTTGCTCTGATCCTCCTCATCTAGGTTGGAAGTGAGTAACTCTTCGATCATCGATTGCAAAGTATCAAAACCGTTGTTTTGCAATTCGAATCGCCTAGATGCAAAATAAACTGCATTCCATGCTGTTCAGGCTATATTTTCAGATCTCCCGTAATCGTATATTTAGAAAATTTATTAACTTATGTAGGCCGTAAGCAGAAATAAAAGCCACCAAGCCTCGGCAAGGTAGGGCTTCGAACCGTATTACTGCGCGAAAACGCTTAGAAGTTTATGGTTAAAATTCGTTTACTTGAATTGTGCAGCGGCGTAGCAAGGCCAAGTGCCGCCCGGGGCCGACCATATAAGTGCCGCCCTTTCCACCCTTCAAATTTGCATGCAAGATCTAAGGATGAACAAAGCATCTTGAAGATCACAATCAAACACTCACAAACTGAAATGGGTCTTGAGTTTCATTGTCGATTATGAGTCTTACTTTTTCTGCTTGTCGTCACCTTTGTCATTACCTTTTCTATTTTTTGCTATCTTTGCATATGCATGTACAGACCGGACATGTTTGAATTTTCTTCCCTGTTGATTTTAATCTCCGGCACATGAATTTTCAATAGTTTACTCATTCCAGAGGATCAAATGAAAAAAATAAGGGATGCAATGGCGGCATACCTACTTTGCAGATGTTAAAATTTATGTGCGTTAATATTTCGTGTAGTATCCCTGTCTTTAACTCAAAAAGTATATGTGCTGAATATAGCATGCTGTAATAATAAATCTGATAATAGAATCTCAGTGATGTAAAGAACGTTTCATTGTTCATTTCACGTTTCAGTAGTGATTTAATTCTCTTAGAAAATACAACAGGCTTCAAACGTTAACTCTGTCAGCATTTGCGCTGGGCCCTCGATAGGTGCGGGGATCCATGTTGTTAAAATAGGTCATATAGGCTTAAAAGTGGCTCTGGTTGAGAAACGTTTGACTTGCAGCCCTCATTGCAACCTACACCCTTGGTCTAGCTGTTGGACTTGTTCCAATTACACGTGCATCGCGCTATTCCTTGCCTTTGTTCGCTACCAACACAAAAGATAAATGAAAGGTAACGTTGCTCGGTTTCAATACAACTGCTGTTTTTCTGCATGACGTAATGGTGTCGGAAAATGACGTTCTTGAAGCGCGGTAGAGCAGTTGGTGTGTTTGCGTGGGTAACTTTGAGCTCAGAGCATCGGATAGAACTGCAAGCAGAGTGAGTCAGAACCAGCCGATATGCAGCGTGAATTTCGTAAAAATCTTTGTTCAACGGTATACTTAACATTTGCAGTCATAGAAAAATTCATTTCAACAAGAAAAGCTTTGAAAAGGTTGCTTGGATATGATTGTGGTTAAGGGTTTTATTAAACAGGATGATCGAAATGGTTGTACAACTTGGCAATGGCTGTGCTGAATAGAGTTGTTCAACGCAATTACCGTCGAACGTAAGACGTAGTAATCACTGCTGAGCATCCAAAATGCCTATGTCCCACCTGACATGCTTTGGTAAAACAGTTTTCGAAATAGATGTCTGATGGTAACCAGTCCATTCGCCACGGGACTTTGGTGGGTTTAGCCCACCCCCCCAAACAAAGACCCAAGCTTCCCAATGCGAAATGTGAAACAATATAAATCAGTGGATTTTTTGTCAAATTTTAGAATGCCAACCCCCCTGCACAAACGTAAAGTCTCTCAATTAAACGCCTTCTGGCGATGGTTCTGTTGATAACGAACAAAGGCAAGGAATAACAGTATGCACATTGGAAGAGGCCTAACCCATCATCTAACTAAACCAAGTCCACAAATCACGATGAAGACTGCAAGCCAGCGCTTCTCAACCGGAGCTTGAGGGCTCCGCGCAACAGAGTTAGCGTTTGAAGCCTTTTATATATTCTAAGAAGATTGAACTACTACTGAAACGTAAGGTGAACAATCAAACGTTTTTTACATCACTGAGATCATATTATCAGATTATCATAGCCTGCTATATGCAGTGTAAATACTTTTTTAGTTAAAGACGGTGATATAACACGAAATTTTAGCAAAAATAAATGTTTTCATCTGAAAAGTAGGTATACCGCCATCACATCCCTTGATTTTTTCGTTTGATCCCCTGGAATAAGTAAACTATTAAACAGCCACGAGGTGGGCTTACCGGAGATTAAAAACCAGCAGGGAAGAAAATTTGACGAAACATGTCGGGTTCGTATATGCATATGTAAAGAAAGCAAAAAATAGAAAAATTAATTATGAGAAAGGTAGCGACAAGAAGAAAAAGCAAGACTTATATTCGGCAATGAAAAACAAGGATCATGTCAGTTTGTGAGTGTTTGATTGTGATTTTCAAGATAATTCATTAATCCTTATATCTTTAAATAAGCACGAAAAATGATTTTCTCTCATGTGAAATTTTTGTAAGCAAATTTGAGGGGTGGAAAGGGCGGCACTTTTATGGTCGGCCCCGGGCGGCACTTAGCCTCGCTACGCCACTGGTTAGAACTTTTAAACTCCTTTCAAAAATTAATTTTATTCAGCAAATGCCGCCCCCCAAAAGGTGCCGACAGGGGTCGTGCCCCCCGTTGCTACGCCATTGATCCTGAGTGATGATTTTGAAAAAGCACGTATTTTTGATTTAACTTTTTATGATGGCATAATGTGATAATGCGTGTGCCTTGGTACATCCTGAACCACTCTTTGGTCATATGGCATACTACAACAGCTTACAGTTCAACAACTTCAGAAAACGTAGAAAGAAAATAAAAAGCAGGTTTTTCGTAAGCAGTAGTCTGCCCAAAAATTCCCATTACCTGCGTAAAACAGATCGAATGAGTTGATCGGTGAATCCCATTTCTCTTGCTTGCTGCACTGTTTTTGAGGAAGCCATTTCTTGTCGAATTTTATCATTTATTTCTTTAAAATGTTTGCGTGGATCTACTACCTTCGGTGCTTCATCGCTTCTGGTCATATGCTCGATATTGCTGAAAAATTGCATCAGTTGCAAGTTTAAAATGCATTTCAGACTCAAAACACTTTAGACAGGGCACTGGCTTTGAGTTCACTTACTTTGTTAAAACTAAGGCCGCTGTTGGATGATCTGCACCAAACAAAACATGAACTGGATTGGGTATTTCAGGCCGATTTATGTTTGGAAATCTAGTGACAATCTGATGCACGTAGTCCAAACCTTTCCTTTGAAGTACAAATTCACACCTGTGTTGTAAAAGCAACCGGTAACGATACATAAGTATACAATCCATAGAATGTAAGCCGGGTTAAGAAAGATTAAACGGTTTGCAGTGTTCATACACTCCGCAACAATATCCTTGAAAGACTAAGTCAAGCCTGTCTTATGTTGTAGAGCAGAGAGCAAATTTTCCGAAAGCTGTAAGAAAGGGAGCTATTTGAGAGAGAAAAATAGTTTGCCCTCGAAGCACGCTTCGAGTAAAATTTGACAGTCAAAAGTTTGGAAGAAAAAATCATTCGCAATAGCACCTCTGCCCAAATTCTCAGGTATTCCTACTTTTTAGAAAAAATCTCCGAACGATTAGAAACAGATCAAACTTTTTCAAGGGCTTTTGAATATTGTTTCGATATTTCAACAGTGATACTTGAGGGAACAATTTAACAAGGTTTCACACAAATTCCACTTGACATTCTACTGGAACTTTCCCGATTTTCACTGCTTTTTAATGAGGAGAGAGCAAATTCTTTCCTTCCTTACGCTTTCGCTTACATGTGGCAACGCTTCCCGTAAAACATTGAGAAAGAGAACATTTTTTGTCATTTTTAACGCTAATCTAAACAACATGTTGAGACAAACCTTTCGATGAAAAATGTGAGTTTTTGTTTTCAAAAATTGTGACGTTCAAAACGTGCTTTGACTTTTTATACGTTGTCTCCTGACATACAAAACTGAACGTCAGCGTTTACCGCCTTGCAGATATTTTGTGGCAATACATCTTGTCCTGTAGGCAGTGTTTATCATATTAATGTAATTACTCTAACAACACCGAGAACAGTTTCGCTGATTCAAACAATTAAAACACCAGACAGGCAGTTGTCTATCCGAAACCCACGCTTTGGAAGTGCGCTGCAATCGTGTAAAACAGTTTTATGATTTTCGGTGACAACTTAGTATCCCCATTTCTCCGATTCCTTACATGATACCATATCCATACTCTCTTGGAGAAAATGTTATTTTCACAGCAACAGCGTCAAAGACAATTGCATGCAACTTGTCACTTAAAGTACATTGCTGCGCAACGTCATAAGTTTTTGCTTCTTTCAAAACTATTTTTACATTTTGCATTTCAGTTGCTTTGTGCTTGATAAATTTAAAGGATTTATGACATTTTCGCTGCGTAATAGGTTTGCGAGAGATTTCATCTTTGTTTGTTTTTTCAGCAGTTATGCCACAAGCATTTGTGAAAGACATCAGGCATTGTGTAATCTGCAACTGATCCAGGTTCTCGTCCTTAAAATGAAGTTGCTTGTTTTGAGTCAGATGTTTCAGCAGGTTTTCATCTTTGGGGGAGAGATGCAGTACACGGTGGGGCCATAATTTTTTCATACTTAAAAATGCAGTCATTTACACTGAAAAATTTACGAAAATCGTATTTGAAACACATAACCAAAAATACCTGGAACAATTTTACACATGTTTTACGAATATACGTACATTGGAAACCACTTTGCATGTTCAAACCAAGGATTGTCAAATATTTCCCAGTTTTGCAACCCTCCATTGCAATACCAGCATTTGACCCGGTCTCCTTGACCTAATAAAGAACAATTTCTTCAAAAAAAACGAGAAAATTTTTATAGCAGAATTTTAAGTTCCAGAAGTGCAACTGCTATGTATATTGTAAATTTCATGCATTTCTCTTGTTTTTCCTGATTTACTTTTTAAACATCCATAGTTATGTTTCTTGGGCGTAACCAACTTTCTGTTCCTTACCAAGATAATACAATCCAGCATGTGCGATCTCTTGAGGAGTCGCTCGAATGCGATGAGATGGCCAGTGGTCGATCCTGTCACGGAAAGTTTGCAGACGAGCATTTTCTTCACTCATATGAGGATTGACTGGATTGTTGCAAGGAAACGTTGCTTCCCTATTCGATACATTCGAGTCGTGCAAGGCTATCGGGTCTGAGACAGAAAGTTGAGACTCATCAAAATGCCTTGTCCGTGATATGCTGGAAGATTGTCTACTGGTTGATGGTGTCAATTGTTGGGAAACGTTTGATGGCTGGCCAACTGAAGCATGTGCCAAACCTGTGAAAAGAATTGGGTCATTGAAAATTTTAGAATAAACACAAGAAGGCTTATGTGGTAATGCACACAATTGCATGATATGTCATCTACAACTTTTGCAAAAGTGTTGAGGAATTTCATTTTTTGTTACATGCAGATCAATTACCGCAGCCGATTTTTCAAAGGTCCAACTTTTCTGAAGCAAGAATCAAACATGCTGTTCTATGGTATGGGAAGTTGTTTACCTTTAACGATTCAACATGGGGAAGCCATGTATTCAGTCTTTAGAATTGGAACTTCAATTTCAACATAAATAAAGAAAGCAATCATGCTTATTAGGTTTTGCACAAATTTTTTAAAAATTATGTGACATTGACATCTGGATTTGGACTACACAGAGCATTTATATATATTATATATACTTTTCTTTCTATTTCTTAGCACTTCAAATTTTCAAAAATGCCTAGAAAACACTTTTTAATGCATTGATAATCACAGCGTTTCACGAAAAAATATAGCATTTTGGGTTGAAAGCATACATTATTTTTTAACCAAGTAACTTAATGCTCTTTTTTGTTCAAATACCAATGTAAATGGTAAGTGTTTGAATTTGGTAGGTCATCATAATATTAAGACAGGCACGAAATGCCGTTTCATTCAGATAAATATTGTTTTTTAACCAATGCTATTTGAAAATAGCTTTGACATTGAAAATTGTTAAATCAAAATGGGACATTGAGAAGCAAGCGAGTATGTGTCCGCAGTTGTGGCAACGCAATGAAAACTATCGCATGGACGGTTCATCCTAATTCCAGCTGCCAACAATGCCGACGCAAAAAACTTGATTTTTAGAAAACAACCCCGCAAACACTGAAACACAAATATGTTGTTGGTTTGACTGTAAATACGTTAAAGTAACAAGGTGTTGGGGATAAATTATCGTTGCATACCAAATCGAAGGAAGTTGAAACAACATTAAAAGCTGCAATTCGGTACTCAAGTGCGATGTGTCCGATACTGATCTGGAGACAGTTGTTGAAACCTGTTTCCACTGTTTTCTATCTCTTTCGTTAAAGTGTTATAAGTACAGGTGAAATGTTAATCTTTTCAACTTTGAAAAGTTCTTGCTATCTCAGCGTTTTTTTGATAGACAATTTTAAACTGAAAAAATCCTTTCACTAAGAGGTTTAGGTCTTGGTTTTAGCATCAGGTATCTTGGTCCTCATTAAAGTATTGCGTTGCGGTACAAAATTACTCGTGGTGAAAACTGTGGTCAAGATAATAAATTTTTTTCAGTCACAGAAAACCAAATATTTATCGTTTACAGTGAGTAATTTTAAGTTGGTCGACTATATTTCATCGTTTTCATGCATTGCTTTCTGTCCGTATTTGGCTTATGTCTTGCATCAAGTATTATTTTTCTATCCGAAATGAGCAATGCAATTGATCATCACGAACTTACCTGAAACTCTTTGACGAAATGGACAATCTTGATCGTGCCAATGAGGTTGGGCTGGATCATCACTATCCAGCCATTGCTCCACACAAACTCCACAGCTAGATGTTATAATTGGGACATTTGTTTTCGGAAAATTGTTAGAGTGAATAAAAAATGAATAACAATACTAACCCATGACATTTTACACGATCTTTGAATCCAGTGTAGTAAAATCCTGATTTTGAAAATTCCCTTATATTTTTCCTGGCTGCATCAGGAAACTTATCGAAAGTTGCAAGTCGATGAGCTTCTATCTCCCAGTTTCCTGTTTAACAAAAGATATTTAAGAAAGGTCATCTGTACTTTTTACAGATGAATTTTGTTCTGGTTTACGATACTCCGACTTAAGATGGATACAATAACTATCTACCATAAACAGCCAATATAATGATGATATGATGTGTAGTACTCACAGAACTTCCAAATAAATGAAACGTGGCACAGTTTACATGACAAGTTTTTCGTATTTGCCTAAGCTAAGGTATGTGCGCTGGATTCGATCTTCATCTTAAACACTTTTCCTTTAACGCCGAAGATGCGTTGTTAGGGTCACTTTTATCGGTTTTTTGAAGTTCATGCACAAATACCTCTCCCTATTTTGTCAATGATAAAAGATCTTCAACATTTACAGACAGAAAATACAGCGTAAAAGTCAGCTTAACAAATTTCATCTCTCCATTCTACAAGATAAACACAGACCCCAAATCATTGTCGTTACACTAGCAAGATTTTTTAGGCCTGTCATTTTCAATCGCGGATTTACGCTTAGGTTGCAATATTATTTTCCGGTTTACATCCACTTTATAACTGACTACTGTAGCCTTCATTTGTCTGATACAAAGTAAATATTTGTGCAATGCGTTTTATTAGTAAACGATAGCGACAGTTATAGGCTATCTACTATCAGTATAATCGCTTATGCAATAACTGTTCTTCCGTAAAGTTATATGAATGCACTGAATTTTACTTTTATTACAGCAACTCAATGAATAAAACTGCACTGAATTTACTTCTGTGCGACGCCCTTGGAAATTAAAACGACGCACCAGGGCGTCGTGCTGACGCACAGTTTGAGAACCATGGATTTAAAGCATCGTTATACTGCAAGACCAATAAAGTACCTGGGTTTACGTACACACTTCTTTGCCCAGGTGGATCACTCGCAGTTCGTAGAACTTTTCCCATTTCTAGAAAGCAACCTTCCACTTTCCACGTCAAGATGTTGACCACCGACTAAACTCAGTACAAAATCACAACCTTCAAAACAAATCCAATCCGAAAAACTGAGATGAGATTTGCATGAATTTTAAATATTGTGTTAATAAAAAATGTGATTAAATGTGGTGATAATTAAAAAAATGAAACCTACGGAAATGTTCAGTATTTAAATATCTTGCTTCTTCGCGCTCTTGCTGCAACTTACAGTACGTAAATGTTTATGTAAATTCACACAGTTTGTACAAACTCCACTTCTTTCTTACGTTAGAAAATCAGATGTTTAAGCCGTTGAAACTGAGATATAATTAAAACATGATTTGTTCGCTCCTCTCTAACTTGAATTAAATTGAACTTATCTTTATATAGAAAATTAGGAAATTGCAACCAATTAACCATAACAAAAATTTTATCCATATTCAAACGTTTTGCAAAATTGGGGCGTTTGCCATTGTATTTCAAAAAGGAACTCTGCTGTGATTAATGGTTTAATGGTGCACTAACTAGTTAAATTAACCATTATCAACGAACGTGGTAAATTTCGATGCGGTTATATTTGTTGTTTTATTGCAACTTACAATTCACAGAGATTTACCAAATGATATGCCTGAAACACTTCACGACGTCTGTCAAAACCAAAATGGATGGAAACCAAGATAGCTGCAAGAAAACCTTACTGAAGAATTGGAATGTTGCTGCAAAATTTTGGCTTAGTGTGGTTGGTTGCGTAAGCCATACCGTCAGTTTGTTTGTCGTTTCACTAAGTTCTACCTTCAGAATGATCTGGTGTATACAACTATGCAAAATAACTGATGAAAGGCTCTTTTTATTCTCCTTTCTGCTGACTCAACCTCAGTAGTTCCAGCTTTCTGTTGGCGCTGTAATGTTGCTGCCCACTTGGTTCTATCTAGAAAAACCTTTATTGGTCAAAATTTTAGTTCACTCAGTGAACCGCTAAAACGGAGTTGCTTTGTCATTAGTCGGAAACACCTCTGTTGAGGCATCAAACCGAACGTAGACTGCTTTTAGATATTTTCGTGTAGCCTTCTTATGTGAATCCAATAAGATATTTGCACTGGTAGTATGATGATACCTTTTGTTGGGACAACTTATTAGTTGCGTTTGTTTAATGTTGGCACAAGGCTTGCAGTGTTTTCATCGTTTATGACATTCAACTAAAATGTTGGAACTGCAAACAAATAAATTCTTCCATTGTTTTCACAAATGTACTTCAAATCTTGTTTTTTGTGATATCAATTTAAGTGGCAAAGAACGTGTTCATATCACATATATGGCTATCATGTTATAATAAGAAGCAAAGTTTGTTTTTTGTCGCATTCGTGATTCAAACAAATTGAAAGCTAGACAGTTTACTTGATTAGACGGTTGCTAATTTTGCTTCTTGAATTAAGAAATCTATTAAAACATTTTGAATTAATCCACATATCAACTATGAAAAACACATTTCATTCTTGCTTGTCTGATATCTACATACAAAACTAACTTGGGTGTTAGGTTTGGAAAAGATTAAGAAATCTGCACTAAAAACTTTGCCGAATTGCTCTTATTTCTAGCTTTTCAAAACAAAATAACTGTGAGCCAAGAGAACTGGTTTCTAAAAAAATTAAACAAAATTTAGATTTATGAACTTGTAAGTACGCGTGCGCTGGTTACATGTTGGACTGTCACGTCCCTCTAGTGATACGCACAACACGGACTGAGAGCTTCTGCTTTTACATACAAAATAAATGTGCAAATACTGCCGATCGGTTTGGATCGCGGAAAGGACGAGGTTGTAGTCATAGAAAGTTGCTTCATAATGTTATTGAAGACGTTGGATGAAAAATAACGCAATAAGTAAACCAGTGTCCTGCAGCAAGCCTCCCGTTCTTTATGTTTTTTTAGCTCCGGCAAAAAATTGCATTTGTAGTACAGGCCAGAGCTTCGACAGCTATGTATAGGTAGGTACTAATTTCAAAAGTAAAGATTATCTTTCGAAAGTGGGAAGTTAACACATCCTAAAGATATTTCAAACTAGATTGCACACCAAACAGCTAATACCACTGAGCTCTTATATGTTATTTTAAGACCTATATTTGTAAACAAGATAAATTCATGGCATAAAATATTGTTTTTAGCTATAAATGTCGCAATGAGTGATAAAGAAAAAAATGCAATATTTCAAGGTTTATCGTGATTCCATGCATATGAAACACCGATAATATATCCATGCCATTCTTGCTCTTAACTTTCCATGCTGTACATATAGTTTGAATCTAGGAATGTAATTGCTGCTGCAAAATCGATTCTAGGAATGTAGTTGTTACTGTGTACGTAGAAAATGAATACGACTAGAAACAAGTGGATGGGTTGGTTGATCAACGTATGAGAATCACCAGCATGTGGAAAGTCACGAAATCTGACAAAAAATGACTGTTTCATCACTCTTTGACTCAGCATCGCAAACCATTGTTTACATCCCTGAGTATGCCCTTTGTGCCCAAATAGCTGCGGGAAATGCGTTGAAAATTTTTGGCATTTATTTGAGTTAGGTGTAAACCTTACTTTTTCACAATTTTCGAGGAGAACCATTTTTGTTTCAGCGCAAACAATCTTCTCTTAACTGCATCCTTTGCCATACTGTCCCTTATTTGCAAATATCCTGAACATCATCAGCCTCCGCAGCAACACACTTTCTATAAAAAGTAACAAGAAAACTTCGTGACGTACCTTGATTTCTACCTAAATTCTGTTCAGGACCTACAACATCTTATTCGTGTGGTCATTTTGCCCTGAACAAAACTTAGTAATTGATCCTGGCCACTGCCTAAGCTTCAATTGAAACTAACTGAAAAAGCATCACATTTTTGATCTTATCATGTATTGCAATCTAGTTAGAAGTCCAGTTTTTTGTTATCTTTTAGTCACACATTCTTATACCGCTAATGGCATTGCACTAATGGTGGTGCGGGTGACCACACAAGTTGTTCATATAAAAGTGTTGTTGCTCCTATTCCAGTAAAAATAAACTTATATACAAATAAAACCGCTCAACCTAGAACCGAAGCAGAAGAAATCTACTGACGTTGACGTAGAACTGCTTTGTTACTGACCACCACTGTGTTGCATGTGAACAGTGCCAAAAGCAAAACCTGTATTCATTTATAACCGCATATTTTTCGTCAGCTAACATTGCACCTCACCTCCAAATAAAAAGAATAGGCCAGCTTTGCTTGAGTAAAAATTTACAAGAATGCCACATAATTTTTCCCCGCTAAAAAGTACGGTTGGTTCTTTTCCTAGATCTACACCTGATTGCACCACGACTTGTCTCGCAATGGGATGCCTTGTCATCCATGTCTGGGGATTTCCCCGGAGAAACACTTGGTGCTTTTAGCGCTTTGCCCAGTGCGGTACAGTATAAAGCAGAGGTGCACGACCTGCTGCCTTCGATAAAATTGATGCGGCCGTGCACATGATTATGTAATTTAAAATATGCATGTTATGGTGATGGTGCATTATTAAAAACTCTTTGTCTGCTGTATGAGTATACCGTATTAGTAGAAAGAAGGCCAAACAAACGTGTGGAACCAGGGTAGGCTCAGTGTGTGAAAGCAGAACAGAAGCAATGCAAAATACAAAACATCCTGAACTCACTGGCGGCCGTAATTCATAAAAGTAAAGGTAATGCGGCCGGCAATAGCGAAAAGGTTGTGCAGCCCTGGTATAAAGTCATGCGTTTCCAACCTTTTTTGAAACTGGCACCTCTTTCATAAAAATAAAGTAGCGTTCGCACCCTATCGTTGTTTTGAAAAAGCGTGAAAGTCACAAAAACAGTCCGACTTTGCAGAATCTTGATTTTTTAAATTACTTCTCGCATTATATAGACCTACTAACAACACAACTGAAAACACTCAGTCGTACTTTTTAACCTTCATACTTTACTGCTCATTAGAAACAAACATAGTGACCTTTTGTTGCTGCTTCTCTGAAGCTATCCGGTCAGACCTTGGCACACAATTACTCAGTGCCACGTACAAATAGTTCGAGGGGTTCAAACGGTTCTGATAATTGTTTTTCAAATGAAGTTGAGAGGAAATACACCATCGCCCAAATATGTTATAAAAGACACTAAGATAGACGGGGTTTTTATACTCAATCTCTGGTAACTTTGCAAGGTTGAACACCATAAACTTTTTATTTCTGTAGCATCAAAGAACAATCTCGCCATAATTGCGCCATAACATTTAAACGTCACAATGCGCTGACAATCGCTTCGTCACCATCTGCAGCGTGGTAACCGAAGCGTGAAGCATAAATAGCAATGCATGCATTTAGCAATATAAATTGTTAATTTATTAACGTTAGCTGGAATGATTGGGCTGGATAATGTTCTTTTGGGTAATAGCACTTGCAAGCTTAAAATACGACTATTTTGAAAACAGTATATTGTGTAACGTCTTCCCTCCCACACGCAAAACGCTAGACTTTAAACATGCATCGCTATGTGCAAAGTGGTTGTGCAAAGCGGTTATATGGTATGTGCAAAGCGGTTATATGGTAAATTGAAGTGAAATGCGTTGCAGGCAAGGACCAGCCACCAGAAGAAAACGGTTTCAATTTGTCACATTAAACATTTACTGTTTTTATACATTGAAAAACATTCGTGAATGCCAAAGAGGAAATGCGTCAAAAGCTATAGACCGCTGCAGCACCGCAACAGTGTCACGAGATTTAAGCAGGTTGAGAACCAGTCGCGCAATCATGCTTTGCGGAAAAGAATGCATGCATGCATGGGAAACGGAAATACATTTGTTGCATGCATGGGAACGGAAATACATTTGTTTTGTATCAATATACCAGGCATCCTACAACTTCATACACTGGTTTGATGCTACTGTTTTCTGTGAGCGCAACAAAGCCTAAGGACGTAATACATAACAGAGATACTTCGTGACTGGACACTTTCCACTGTAACAGCGATACGTAATTAAATCAATCCACTTGGTTTATGTACAACAATAAATAAGAACACAAAGTATGGTTCTAGCAGCTGAGTAGTACATATTTCTTATACTCTGTCAGAAATAGTGCCAAACACGTTTTATTTTTTATCTCCGGAGGAATTTTTGACCAAATTTCTAATGCACTATATTTTATCATTTTAGCACCTGAGTTTGAACCGCGCTTTTGGTAAATCCAGTATATCCAGGAACATACAAAGTCTCACCCCCAAAAATCTCATGTCGGACCCCAGAAAATCTTGTTTCGGACTCCCAGGGGTCCGGAAACCCCCTTTTGGCAACCGATGGTATAGGTGATGGCAGTAGTGTTTTACTCAACAGTAGGTTACTGAAGTCATCACACTCGCATTCGCAATATCAAGGGATGTTGCTTTAGACCAGGGGTCTCAAACACGCGGCCCGCGGGCCGCATGTGGCCCGCAAAGGCGTTTTGTGCGGCCCGCGATGTTGTTTGGGATAGGGTTAGTCTTGATGCTGCTGTAGGTATCATGAGTTATAGCACTCACAAATTGCTCAGCTGCCGAGTGAACAAGTTCCTTTTAAACGAACGTGGAGACGG
>Ga0210059_1007971_pt1 | contig 16796 bp, 7 predicted proteins | sample Ectturendosymbi2_FD_188042 | JGI IMG/M metagenome (GOLD analysis project Ga0210059, IMG submission 188042) | Ecteinascidia turbinata endosymbiont from Florida, USA - Sample 2 (SPAdes) (version 2) | ecosystem: Host-associated > Tunicates > Ascidians > Unclassified | place: Key West, Florida...
TCAGCGCTCGTTCTTCTCGCAGTGGTGTCGCGATCTTCAAACGCTTTGTCTGAATCGCAGGGAAAAGGACGAGATGGTCGACATCGAGACCCTGATGCTAAGCAAGTTCAACGCTTTTTCCAACCAAGATCCCCCCCAGCAAGCCGGCACCGCGTCCGACTCGGCCTGACTAAGACCCCGGATGTCGGTCCGTGCGTCTCCAGTTCACTGACTTCTTGCTGCTGAGCGCAAAGACGACGAATGCAGCTTGTGTACAGAACTACTGCTGTCAGTGTTTTGCAATTGCTGCCAAAAGGTAATCGTTTCAACAAACAGCCATCTCGAGGCATCATTCGTTTTTTTTTTAAGTAAAACCGCTGACTGCCTTTCGGTAACTTCGTTTATGCTTCAAAGTCAACCGTGTTGGTACGGTTTTGGCCATGAAAACGTTGCAGTTGACGGGCGTTGTTTCGTCTGGGTCGTTAGTGATATTTTGTTTGGCGTGAGCTGACTTTAAATCAATTTTTTGCTGCGCCTCAGTGCGAGTAATTCCTCAAGTTTCGCGCTTCTACGTAACGTCGGTGCTTCGCGCTGCGTCGGTCGCATCAAAAAAGCCTTTATTACGTAACGGCACAGTATCTTGCAAAATGTCCTCTGAAGTCATCATGACTTCGCTTATTTGGATGCTCGCGCTGCTAAAATGAAGAAAAGTGTGGACAGTCGGAATGTCTCGCGTTCGTTGCACGTGAATTCCAACGACACTTAGTTACGCGCTTAATCCGAAATCGGTATCGACGGAACAGCCGTTCATTGCACAACGTTCCCGATTTTACTTCCAACCGGTACGCGCGACTTGCGTTTGGCCTTTACACCATTGCACTGTGTTTGTGATGCTTGTTGTAGAATTGCACGTTGCGGCGACGTAGCACCTCGTCCCCTTTTTAACGTAGTATGCTTTTTGAGACCTTAAAAGTCGTAAATTTCCAGGGCCTAAACATTATGAACGCCAAGTAGGTACTACTGTAGTGCGCGCGGTTGCTGCATAACATTTGAATAGCAGCGATTGCCGCTTTGAAGTTCGTCTAGCTCAGCGGTTCTTATACGTGTTTTTTTGTTTTTTTATCCGCAAACACGTTTAATAATAATCCAGCACAAGCATGGGATCGATTCCCAGAATCATTTGCATCAACGAAGCTCGCATCCAATGCGTAAATCAGCATTGTGTGATAAAATCTGAAATTTTATGCGACTCGCTGAACTGTTGCAAGCCAGGTAAGAACCCCTGATCTAGTTGATTATATCGTTCGATGTTTTGTCGATCGTGCTCGTTTGTATTATTTTACTCGGAAAGTCATGAAAGAAGCCAAATCGTGTAAAGTAAAGTCATTATTTCATTCCATCGGCGCGCCCTTTGATTCTCGTGCAGGCCATGACGTGTTGAACAGTGACCAAACCTCCAGGGGGTGGCAACCCTCGATTCCTTGCGATACGCTGCTCGTTGCAGGGCTGCTGTTGAATAGAATGCAAGTAAACAACTAAGCTTCAGCTATTTTCTGACACGCTGTCAAAGTAAACATTTGGTTGTTTTTGTTATCGCAAACTTGGTGGCAGTTTTTTAACCATGACAACTTTGCGAAGTGTCGCGCTTGGCGACATGTTACGCTCGTTTTTTAGCTGTCTGGCCACGCGGTGCTGTTTCTTGTTCGTTATCTTTCAAAACAGAAAACAATTGCTTTGTCGTTCCTATCGACCGCGTCGCTGCTTCTTCGCGTCTCACGGTGCAATCTGAAAATATCTGCTCGCGTTGTTGATTAGACATGTGTTGCGAACCAAATGGCACTTCGTGTTCGAATGATGCGTCTTGCGTTGTGGGCTACGAGCCAGAAATAAAAAGATCAAGGCGCATCGGAATCGCCGTAATGGTGTCGAGGATGATTGCGTCATTATGATGTTGTTATCGCAAGGCAGGTTTTTAGAAGGTTCAAGCGATTCCGTTACAGCTTGGTAGCAATTTCTACGTGGCCCACACCTTCGAGCAACGTAAAAACAGCTGTCTAGCTTTGACTAAATAATTGACTCCCCGTACAAGATTACGTTGCAAGAAACCCTTGGGAATCGAGGTCTTTAACAGGGGATTAGCGCCGTGAAGTTGCTCGAGCTGTTCAGGGTAAATAAAGATTTTGGAAGTCAGATAATGTACTTTTGACAAAATAACAGGTGCCCCGGAATATAATTATTGCAATGTAGGGAAGACTGACGTACATTGGCAAACATCTTATCAGTGGCGACACCAGGTTAACGGCGTCACTCGGGCTCATCACGCGATTTATACAGACTGAATGCAACCGTTCGAGGCTTGCATCAGTGAAATTTCCACTTGCTATCATTCTAGATGGCACTATCGTTGCTCTGTGACGTCAGTTACGTAACAGTGAATCAGAAGTTCTCGTGAGAACTCATTCGTTGTTGTGTAAGGTACGTCACAGAGCAATGATAACACCAGTTATTCCTCTACGTACTAGCCTCATTCGTATTACACAGCGTTACTGGACAATTTATCGTTCGTTTGAAATTATTTTCGAATGGGAACTGTCCATTGAATTGGTATTCAAATCCGATGTTCTATGCAAGCCTATTTCTTCACAAAACATTCAAGCTGATATGAAGTATATTTTTAAAAATACTTACGGGCTCTAATGGATGAGCCCCCGAGTAAAGCGAGAGCGAACGAAGTCGAAAGAATGCCTACTACGAAGGATATTTTTTTATTCAGGTCACCTGCAACATGACCCACAAGGGCAAACATGGATCGAAAATATGTGAACAGTGCACTGCCGTCGCCAGCGGGGGACCAGTGGTGCCCGGCCCCCCATTTAAGCTCTGTGCCGCCCATTTCATGTTTGGCCCCCCGACCTATCACGAAGCTGTAGAATTGCTATGCGCAGTTGTGGATAGTCAATAAGCAATAGCTTGTTGAATGAGTCTTGTTTGCGACATTGCGTTCGTCTTTCAAGTAGACGAAAGCGCAAAATTCCACTGTTTTATTCGCCAGAATTGCCAACATAAGGGTCTTGAATGCTTTGTGTAAACAAAATTTTCGCTTATGGTAAACCAAGAGCGCGTCTTGTTTTTAATCATGACGGAGAGTAAAGTTGCACTAAACGCCGAGTACTGTGAAATGAGTTTTTGAGTAGTCACACGTAGGATGGGTACACTCATGCTGGATTTAACAAGATCCAAGGGGCCCTCAAGCAAACTGTAGTACGCATGGAGTCAATTGCCCTTACTGTATATGATCAGTTCGATAAATAAACATTCGTCAACGATTTATGTTTTCAATTTTTATACATTTTAATCAGATTTTATGTCGATAACACCAGGGTCTTCGAACGGGTTTTCATGAATATGACTGTTGGTCAAGCCGCGTGCCGACAGTAGTGTCGACATACTCATCCTACATTTGGTGGATCGTGTCAATTGTTACGTATGTATTACGCGAAAGTTTCGATAAGCACCTGGTAAAAGTTTAAAGGTGGTACTGCAGGCTAGCATTATCCTTCAATAAAAACATAGTTGCTTTTTCTGATCTTGAGCAATACAGCTGCTTTGCTAGCGTTTCTATTCAGAAATCAGATTGCCATTGAGTGCACTACTTGCGCAAATTTGTACTGCTCCCATGCTAAGCAAATCAAATAAATTTTGAGCTAAATAATAAGCAAAAGTCATTTTGCTATATGGCACCCACATAACTCTACCCAAGGAGACAAAGAGTAAGCAAACAGCAAGAAAATGACAGAGCAGCGTTTGGGTCTGATGCTTTAGTGGTTCTTGGCCTATCCAACCACGCGGAGTCTTATTTCTCAGTTTGATGGTCACAAACTGCTCAGAAGAAAGGTCTTACTAAGGATTCAAAATAATTAAAAATGAATTAAAGGGTCGCAATGCTCCAGGACAGGTTGTCCAACACTAAGCACTAGGTGCATTAAAAATGACAAAGTTAATCCTAGATAATTTTGTTATGAATCCAGGACAAATCCCTTTTCAGCCTGACTTTATTCGGTGATTGTAGCGTTTTATTTCTTAACACGTATTTCAATAATGACAGAATAAAGGAAATTTAAGCCTTACATCCTTTCGCGCGACGATTTCCTTTATAACAGGTTTTATTGTTTATGGTGAGACAACAAAACTGTTTTTAGGTACAGTAGTATTCTAATCATTGGGTTCGCTTCATTACTGTATCCAGGACAGTTATCACAAATCTCGCTCGTTTGCTTAACCGCCCTGCTTACTTCTGATGCTTCAATTCTACCGGCAATAAATACAAGTAAAATTATCTTAGTATTCAGTTTATTTGATTTATTATGAATATAAGAAGACAGTCAATGATAAGTACTCACCAATATAAATTAAATGACTTGCAATGAACTCTTGGAATCAAACTCTCAAACAAGAACACTCGTGCAACCACTTCTGCAACCAGCAAATATGTCTTGCATACTAACTGTTATCTTTAATTCTAGAGCCTATTCCTAAGTTCTGTTTGAATGATGTGCGCTATTCACATTCAGATCTACTTTTGAATAAGTCAGATCATGAGTAAGTCTTTCGATATGAATGTTTGTCATTAATCACCAAGTTAACCAGTTTCCTGTTTTACTGTCACGTTTTCAGACAGTGTGTTTCAACAAGACTCAAAGCTTAAACGTCAACAAAGGATTTTCGGCATGACATATTTTGGCTTGGTAAACTGGTGGAAAACAGTGTTTTGGAGTTTCCATTTTTGTGGCCTTGAGTGGCATAGCTTCGCCCGGACATGCCACGCGTGTTGTCCGGAGCAAGCCTGTATCAAGGGCTTACCCAGTCAAAAACTTTGATTGTTGAAGTTAGGAGTCAGAACGCTGACACGAAAGAGTTCCAAGCAACTTAACCTCAGTGAGGCAGAGTTGGTTTTACTTCTGAAGTCAAACCTCAAGGGTTTAAACTCCCGAAGGCATCAGTACTGGTCGTCGAAGCTGTTAGTTCCAATCTGACGTTTACAGTATGAAAATCGCCGTATTTATACTGAGTTTTTCTAGAAAACCCCAGAGGTTTTAACCCATAAAACCTCATTAAAACATATGTTCAATGTATGACTTTCCACATGACTGAGTCATGGCAGGATATATGCGTAGAGGCGTGATCAGTGCATGGCGTTTCGCATGACTGGGTCATGGTTAGATGTATGGGGAGGGCGTGGTGAACGCGTGATCAATGCATGTTTCTACTTGTGTTCAGAGTGTGCTTAATGCTTGACTTGTTCTGTTGTTCTTCAACATTTATTTCAAAACCCTGGTGCTGATGCTAAATCCGGCTTGTTCTTCACTGTATAGCATTACTCCCTTACAGTATTTTAGTTGTAGTAAGCAAGACACGTCTGCTACATTCCTCCGGGGTCCACAGCAATTGATTGTCTAATCAATTTTTGAGTTTCTTCCTTTCATAGTATTTAGTTCTCCAGTGGAGGAGGGTTCTCCGGCTCTTCAGGCTCTACATCTTTTTCTTCATGGATGAGCTGTATTTTTTCTGCAGAAGCAGGATACTTTAAGATTGATCCGTATCCAGAAGTGAAAACTTCATTATTATTGCTTGTGTAATCACTTTGAGGATTCCAAATGTTTTCGTCAGTGTGCTCCAGTGATTGATCCCGGAGATCTCCATGTGCTTTTTGTCTTCTCAGTTTCTTTATTCTTTTGTTTTTAGTATGTCGATTTCTATAGCCCATCTTTAATCTTATGGCGTCGAGGGTCAGTATGAGGATGAGGAGCATGGTCAAGGTAATGATGCTTAGGACGATAGTCAAAGGCAATTTGGATTTCAAGTGGAATAGTTTCTGAAAAGAAATTAGTCAATTGATGGATTTCTTGCCTTCATAATATTCTTCGTATTTTTTCCAAATGTGTGGGTGTAGGTGAATGGTAGTGGCCATATATATGTTGGCTTTTTCTTGTTTTTCTTTGTAGAGATATTTATAAGCAAGTAGGAGTACTATTATTCCTCCCAGGATACTGGCAGTTATGATTATCATCTTTATAGGTTCACTTATTACGCTTATTCCTTTATCAACAACGTTTTCAACCAATTCTGATCCGGTGTCGTTGATGAGCCCTGAAATGCCTAGACCCATATCCAAAAGGGATGGGTTCAAATTTGTTAGTGATCTCCAAAACTTCTATTAATTTTATGGTTATTGCTGCCAAGTCTTGGAGTATTTCTATATTTTCTTGATGCTGGTTCTCACTTTTTAGAACGTTTCGTATTTTGTCAAATTGTTCCAGTCGTTGTGACTGATCTCTTATGATTAATCGGTGATCTTTGACCCATTTTGTGAAATTCTGGTGTTCGTCTTTAATTAATCTATATATTTCTGTGTTATGGATTATTCCTTTCTCAATCTGATTACGATAAACAGTATCGTTTCTCAGAGAGGGAATATTTTTCAACTTTTTTAATGCTTGTAAAATTAGCTTTCTAGAGTTATATTCTTTTATTGCCAAATTGGGTTGCATGAGCGTTTTGACTTAAAATTAATTTTCTGTTTGCAATAGACCGTCTGGTCGTTATTATCTGTTGTTCGAGGAGTTGTTTGTAAAATGCAAGTACAAAATTTTCAAATCGTTGTTGTCTGTTTGCCAAGTTGGCCGTTACTCTGGGGAGAGTGGCAATGGCGTTAGCAAGTTCAAGTTGTTGAACCTGTACGTCTGTGATTTGGTCTTCTACTTGATTTAGTTGAAGTGTAAATTTACTTTCCAAGTCTTCCAGTTTTTTATTAACCATATCGTTGTATGTTTTCATTTGTACTTCAATTATGCTTGCCATTAGTGCTCCGATTAGGACCGAAATTAAGATTACTGCTGCAAGAGTAACTTCTCTTCGTGTCCTAGGATTATCATGTATTCTCGTAACGTTTCCAAATGTTGCACAGTTGTTTGGTAGAAAACATGCATTTGAATATGCAATTGAGGGTTTGTTTTCTTCAATGTCTGGAAGGATTCCAAGTTTTTCCATAGCGGTTTTTAAAGAACCTACTGCAAATCTGCATTGTGGTTCTTGTATTTTTGCACAAATATTCGTGTTATTATGGTAATTGTAGCAATTTTTGTATTGCTTTTGTTGTACGTATTGGGCATTTTTGTGCATATCTATTTTTGCTGAGCTTATTCCTTCACAGTATTTATCGCCTTTGTGATAGGCCATCAATGTGTGTTTGGGTAATAAAACATTACTCAGCATTACATCTGGTATTGCTGTTAAATAAGATGATTGAGGTTCCAGAGCAAAGTGAATTGCTGTTTTTCTTGTTCTCGTTGGACCATTTATGATAGTAATTATATACCAAGTAGGTATTTTAATTGCTTCATGTAATTGCCAATTTTCCCATTGGAAATATTCGATTGTCCTATACCTAAGTGTATTAATGAACGTTGTCTTCTTATAGTATTAGTAGCTTTTGTATGTTAATTCGACATGGTTTTTCGTCGAATGTGTTTGTCAGTCCCCTTAATGCAGGTTGTGTACTTTCTCCCTCTTCAGTATGTATTACGTCCATTTTCCATTTTACCCATGAGAAAGTTTCATAAAATCCTGGTATTATGAACGGAAGTATTGATGAAACTTCCTTCATATAGATGCTTTGTATAGCATCTATCTTTATGCCACCCTGGAGATTTGTGCGGTAATCATTCTGAATGCTATATCGCTGTTTCTGAAGTGTCCCAAATCTTATCACTTCAATGCGATTGGTTTTGTGTATAAAACTCTTCGGACTCAAGAGTAGTCCAATTTGATTCAGGATTCCATGTAAAGGTTCTCGTGAATGGGCATGTACAGTGTTGATCGTATTCGGAAATGGAATGGTAATAACGTCCTTAGGGAAAATATTGTTCAGTGTAAGTCTTACTTTGGAAACCAACTAACCCGTAATGTTTTGAGACTGTGAAACTATCAATTTTAGAGAAATTACATGCATAAGGCATCAGTGAATGTAAAGGAATTTGTTTACTTGCTTGGAATGGTGGTGGAATCCATGTAGATTGGAATCCCAATCGTTGTAGGTTCTGCAGTACCGTCGTTTCTTCGTTACTGTGTAGCATTTGGTCGGGGAACGGGCTTGATGAAACCACGTATGTTAAGTGAATGAGAATTAAAAGGTAATATAAAGACATAATGCCGCGGTTGTTATTTTGCTACTTTCTGTAAAAAGAGAAGGTATACATTAGGATATAGTTGCAGCACGGTTTTCAATTTCTGAATAGCATATGAGAACGGTTAATTAAATTGACATATAGATGTTGCACGAAAAACTTATGCGCTTGTCGCATATGTGCTTATGCCAAAATATTCTAGTTACACAATATAAGCATGTATTTTTTCTTGCACTTTTGTCATACAAATAGGACATAATGCGCTTCGTGCACTGCACACGATGCACGTCGCTAAATGTCCACAGGGTAAGAATACTACTGAAGCTTTCGTCTGAAAGCACTTTTTGCGAGAACTTTTTTGTTTTAGTTCTTCCAGTATTTGTCTTGAACTCGAAACCGTTGTTGTAGTCTCATTAGTTTCTAATGATGACGACGGATAATCTTGATATTGGTAAGCATTTCTTGCTGCTGAGGGTGCATCTGTTTCTTTTTGAAGATCAAGGAGACATTCGATTAATAACATGCATATCACACAAAGTTTGTCCCCCCCAAAGTTTCCTAGCAAACTCGGTCCCTGAGTCTATGCAGACATTTACCTGATTCATGCTGCGTTTTTAGTGCAGAATCACAATAGAAAAAGCAATACATCCTTGTCATTTAAATGCAACTTTGCATAACAGATCTTCACAACTAATTGTGTAATTAAACAAACATATCAGCAAAAAGATCAAAGAGTCATTTTATTCGGTAATCATTGACGAATACTCATGTACAAGATAAACGACCGCAAGGCAGCCAATCCTGTAGCAGAACTTTCTATTAAGGACACAAATCCACGATTTCCGCAACGAATAACCGACAAAATTCTTAACAAAGTTTGCATTTACACTTTCCACGATTTCACTTCCGCATTTGTTAAATATTAATAATAAATAAATCACTTTTTCAAAGCTATATTTATCATGATTAAATACTGTAAATGTGGCATCACCACACCATTCGACGATGTAAACATGATAATTTGTGGGTTCGAATACAAACTTTTTGAAATAAAGCAAAAACCCTGAAGTGAGATTTAAATTTTTTTAGTATGCTATTCCATACGTTGGCCCGTTTTTACATTCAGTGCAGTTGTTGTTCAGAAGCAGGGGCGGATCCAAGGGGGATGATTGGGGCAATAGCCCCCCGTAAAACCTCCAAAAGTGACATTATTTATTCACCATGATTTTGTACAATTCGGAAAAAAGCATTCGCATTCGCGATACGAGTCCAGGTTTTCGTCCACTGTTTTGTCACAGTAGTGTTGTGAAGTATACTTCATCTCTCTTACAGTAATGAACCCGCAATGAGACTTGATTACCAAATATTACTGAAATCGCTCCCCCAACCTTACTGGCCAGATCCGCCCCAGTTCAGTTGTTTTATGTAACAGTATTCATAACACGCTTTTCTACTTCTGGCGGACGTTAACTTGGTAATGGGATAATGGTATGTATTCTTTTGCAATATGTAATGGAAGTTGTTTGCTAATCATTGTGAACATGGATTTTCCTAATTCGTGATTAATGGAAGTTGTTTGCCAAACATTGTGAACATGGATTTTCCTAATTCGTGACTAAATATCATGGATTTCGAGAGTTACGAGCTGAGTTGATGTCTTTCAATATTTTCAAGGTATCGTGGTGCGCTTTTGTTTAACTAATATTGTTTGCATTTCGGTGACGTCACCGTTTTCACTCAACCGTAGTACAACCTTTTTGTAAAATTGGCGACTTATGGAAATAATATAGGCTAGCCTATTTTGGGGACTATGACCGAAGTACCCACCTGGCTACGCCCATGGTTTTATGGCAGTTGCATAGCGTATTGTGCTAGTACGTGACAATGATGATTAGGTATTTGCTTCTTTACTAAGCAACAAAACGTTGGTATTACCACTTGAAGAGTTCTTTGTCAAAGTAGATAAAACAAGCACAGCACTTCAATTATTCTTTGAAAAATAAACAATACATTAAAAGTCAAAAATATTAACTTGTATCCCTGAGATCCAAACGATTGGCATACATAATCAATTTCAATTAATAAAAGATTTATCTCCGAGATTCCACTAACTGGCATGACTGTGCTTTACAGTGACCCCAAAATCGCTAAAATCATATCGTTGTCATGTACATCAGGATATTATTTATATTTGCCAAACACACGGCACCTTGCATCATTGGGCCTCACAAATTTCCTGGCAATATCTTGGAAGCGAAATTTGCACTACTGCATTATTTTTTATACAAAATATTAAGGGGCAAAAGATATAGTGCACCCCCTTGTCCAAAAGTTGGGGGACATGTCCCCCTTAAACTCGGTCCCTGCATAGACTTGAACTTAACACGCCTGAAAGTTTCGAGACATCGTGGCTCTTTCAGTAAGAAATTAGGATTGAATTTAAATGTCTTATGCACAAACATCAAAACGAAAATTATTGAAATGAAATGATTTATTTTGTCGCAGACGCATGGTCCATATCACGAGCACAATCGAATGATACAAGAGCACAAACCTCGTTTGTCACTGCGCATTACAGAGTAGGTGTTAGCACACACTCAACACTGACAGATTCTTGTAAAGAAACTGAATTATCATAATTCGCTACTGTAATATTTCTGTAATGAGACCGCTTTGGATATCAGAACGTTTAAGCCGCATTTACCAATATAACAAGAAATTGTATAGTATGAAAGTCCTTGTAATGTTAAAACATGCCATATTCCAACGTCAGGTCACCCGATAATGCGCGCACTCGCCCAGTTATCTGTCACTATGCATCCATGCACTTGTGTAGGAGGCACGTACTGCCTACTACAACTAAAATAGGGTACAACAAACCAATATACAAAGATAACCAAAGTTGTACAATTATAGACACATGGAATTCAACATCAAAAGACTGAAACGAAATCTGAAGAAATCCGGAATTAACCAAGCGCAGATCACACGTCAACCATGGGTGGAACCATATCCCGAGCATGCATAGAACACGCCCTCACCAACACACCCTGCCATGCCTCAACCAGGCGAAAAGCCAGACAATCAATGGCATGGTTTCTAAGCAATATGACGTACTACTTAACAGGAAATGATACGTACATTAATGAGGTTTTATGAACCTTCCGGGAATTTCCCGAGAGAAAATTCAGTATAAATAGGGCGATTTTTGCAGTAAAGATTCAGACTGGTAGTTATAACCTTCGACGGTACTGATCTCCTTCTGGAGTTTAAACTCTTAAAGTTTTGCTTTGGAAGTAAAACCAACCCTGCCTCACTGAGGTTAAGTTGCTTGGAGCTCTGGCGTGGGCAGGCACCTTCTGCCCCCTACCTCCACAATCAAGAGTTTTTGACTGGGTAAGTCCTTGAGAAAAGGCTTGCTTCGGACAACACGAGTGGCATGTCCGGGCAAAGCTATGTCACACAAGGCCGTAAAAATGGAAACTACAAAATATAGTTTCCTCCAGCTACCGAATAATGCGTGCCAAACCAAAACCCCTTTGTTGACATTAAGCCTTGAAATGCATTCCAACGAACTGTCTGAAAAACGTGACAGTTACATAGGAAATTGGTTAACTCTGTGATTAAAGACTAAAAACCTAGTCAAACGATTTTAACACGATCGGACTTATGCACAAGCTTATCTGAATGTGAACAACACACAGCAGTAAGAAGTATCTCTAAAACTCTGTTAAAGAATTAGGATACTTTTAGTAAATAAGAAAGAATTTGCTGGTTGCTGAAGTGGTTGCCTGATTTAATCTTGTCTGTGAATTTGATTCGAGAGAGTTCTTTGCAAGTCATCTATTTTTTATTGGTGAGACCTGTTTTTGATCCTATTGGTGTATCAATTCAAATAAACCAGTGAACAAGAAAACAAGAACTGTGTTTAGTTCATGTAGCATGTTTAATGAAGAATCAGAAGTAGGTCAGGCGGTAAAGCAAGCGAGTGAGACTTGTGACAACTGTCTGGGATATGGTAATGAAGCGAACCCACCTGTAAGAATACTACCATATCCAAAAACTATCTTCTGATTATAACATAGACCAAAAGATTCGTTATACTTGTCTTACGCTATCAGTGAGTAGCTCATTTACACGGATTGGTTCCGATGTCGCCCAGCAACAAAGGTGAGGCGTAGTCATAGTAACATTTATTTGTGAAGAGATAAGATGCAGTGGCAACTCCGGCACTGGGGCTTTGCCCGAGTTTTCGATTACGATTTTTTACACAGTAAAACGCGAGCTTGCTTGCTTTGCATATTTGTACCACCATCCCCTTCGCTAATTAAGGTTGTTAACTCGAGATTGTTCATTGTGCCTCGTCACTGTTCCAAGGCCATCGCCAGGATGTCGCAGTAGGGGGGGCAAAAATGACAAGGGGGGCACATTTTTAAATACAATATTGGATGTATGCAGCAACCGCCACGAAAAAAGTCGGTTGCGATATGTAAACTTTATTCACATTTAACTCGGCCCAGAAATTTTTACATATACGAACGCCGAACCGGCTGAGCAACGTCATTTGATGTTATTGCAACTTGAGCAATGGAAGAGACAAGAAATAGCATATTTAGCAAACCGTTAAAACTGCAATCTCCTTGCGGATTGTCCTCGCTTTTCACCTTTGCCCTTCGCCTCATCTTTCATGTCGTACAGGCTGCAGCATACCAGGCGGTTCACTATACAGCAGAAATAATGCATGTAGACGATACAACGCGGCAATTGAAGCACGAAAGCAGAAAGAATGTCACCATATGAACCTCTCCGAATGGAACAAAATTCGTCAAAAAATGGTTTTGACTCATTTTTGGAATCAACATAGCTCTGTTATCTGTTAAATTTAAATTCTTTGGTATACTCAGAGCCGGATTAGCTGATGCGATGCCCTTAGTAGGCTAATCAAATTGTGAGGTACCATCTCCCACCGTTACTAGGGAAAATAGAAAAGCGCAAAGCCGATAATGATGATATCGACGCTCTAAAACAGAGGTTCCCAACCTGGGGTACATGTACGCCCAGGGGTGCATTTGCCTATCTGAAGGAGTGCATTTGAGGTTAGCAATATAAGAGAAAAAATAGTTACATTATATTCATTTCGAAATATTTATACATATATCAAAATCATATGCATATTGTTAAATACATCTATGAATAACCATAATAAAATATTTCGTCATACGAGTTTTAGGGTTATATGTTTATTGTTCATCTGTCGAAATGCTGAAGAGGTACTTGCTCATGTGTCGGAATGCTTAAGGAGTACATGGGAAACAAAAGGTTGGGAACCCCTGCTTTAAAATTACACTCAATAAAAATTTGTAGATCCTTACTGCGAGTGCCCCACGTTGACTGTGCTTGTTTTTACTTTCAGCGCAAAAGCCTTCAATGACTCAGAATTGTGTAATGAATGCTTGGCTGGCGGGAACACTACTGTAGCAGACGTAATGCTTACTACATCTAAAATAAAGTATTACAAAACAAAACAATACTCAACAATCAAGAAGACTGGATTCACCACCAGCACTGAGAAGACAAAGAAATACTGATGAACATCGAAACAGGCCAAGCATCAAGAAGCAAGCATGAAAAGCGTGATGGACACGCCTTTCTCTCAGCAGTGTGCTGATTGGGCACTGACAACTTAACCTTGAACAATAATGGTGGCGTTGCTTAGCATTACAGGAAGTGCAAATACCTTTAGGTACTTTCCATTGACTTAGGGACTTTCCAGAAAATTTGGGTATATAAGGGCCGATTTTCGCAGTCAAGTTCAGTTCGCTTCTCGATTTTGGCGAATGAACTCCTTCGGTTGTTTAAACCACTTTGGTTTTGCATCAGAAGTAAAACGAAGCTCTGCCTTGCAGCCATGCTAAAGCTCGAATGGTGTGGTTGCGAGTGCTGCTGACCCTTGGTGCTGCACCGACTCCATCTTCAGCTTGAGCTTCTGACTGAAAAGAAAGTCAATTAGAAAGACTTGTTTTCAGTCAAAAAACGAGTGGCATGTCAGGGATAATCCTTGTCACTCTGAACAATAAATTGGATTTGTCTGAGTGAAGTTCTGACACTCAGAATGATAAATTTGACTTGTCCGAATAAATCCCTGTCACACAAAATTGGCATTGTTAAAACAACAAAAATTGGCTTGTCCAAATGAAAACATAAAACATTGTAAGATTTAGAAAGCCTTGTTGCCAAATGATTCCAAAAACAAACACAACTTGTTTACATAAAAAATCTGCTATGCTGACAAAACCAAAAGCGTTGAAATCGTGACTGTAAACTCGGAAACTGACAAACAACCTTTTGATTAACGAAACTCCAAACGCTGGAAACGCCTGTCACGATTAAACTAGTCAAAAGTCCTTCTCCACAAATATAAGTCATTCATTTGACGACGAGTTAATGTAACGACAGGTTTTCAGCTAAGAAATTTACTTTAGAGGTTTTAAGATTATCTTGCTGGTTGTAAAGGTGATCCCAGAAATTGAATTGTGTCTGTGAATCTGATTCGAGGGAGTCCGTTTGATTTCATGCGTTGCCAAATCGGTAAGGGCTTTAATTTACAGTTTGCAAATGTCTTATTTTCAATAAAAAATGACTTTATTTATACTATCAGTGTGCTGTTATTTTAAACAGTATTTGCTAGCCCTCGGAAGCCTAATATCAAGCAAGCTTAGACTTGTGAACATCGTCCTTGATGCAGCTATGACGCGAACCCACGTACTAAAAATGGCTGCATCTAAATACAGTCTTTTGGTTTCAAAATAAACCGAAAGATTTGTTATATTTTTGGCGCTCCAACGTAGTTATTGGAAGTTTTCACAACTTCTGATAACGTTTATAAAAGGCTTCTGATACTGTTCCCTGCAATATGTTACACTTTTCGCGCTTCAACGTGACTTACTGGAAGTTTATTGACTTCCGATAAACGTTTACTTGGTTCTTATGCCTGAACTTGCATTTATGCTATTTTTTCAATCAACTTTTATTTATTTAGCATATTTACGTAGTTTTATACTTTGTAATGCCTAAAATTATTTTTTAAGTTTACTTCCTTCCTAATGCCTAAGTTTATTTCTTAAGTTCACTTACTTTTTACATATCTTTCAGCTTTTAAAATATTTTCTAGCCATATATATCTTAGAATTTTTTTAAATATTTTCTAGCTATCTTACTTTTTAATTAACTATAAAAAATAAACATAATCTACCTTACAAAAATAAAGATCTGTGACACTTACATTGCAGCTCTACCTGCAATGGGAAAATAGCGTTGCAAATAAACCGATAACAAAAATATTACCGAAACACCGAAATTATTGTATGCTTTCGCATTCAGTCATTGGAAACACTCTCTTCAGCCGTTCAAGGTTTACCTTGTTCCGCTTAGCGCCTCGGGAGGCCGTTTGATTGGGTTGAGTAATGCTCCCTTATCATTCCGCAGTGGACATTTCCACACTTGGGCGAATATCCTTTCACAACACCTTTAGGACGCGTACATATTTTTAATGTAATTCATTGCATTATAAATGGGTGCCCGATATATTGCTCGGCATGCCGGTCGCATCTCTTTGCGCCCCGCTTGGATCGAATCCAGCTTGGCAATTAGCTCCATTAGAAAACTCTTTGGTCTTTCTTCGGACCAGTCTTTCACTGACTGAATTAATTTTTTTGCAGACAACCAAAACAAAAAATTTTTCCTAAAACAATATTCAAAATTACACAAATTTCATCTGTTTTTCAAAGTGTCACAGTCTTTTATGAATACACATTCAGACATACCTTTATTTCGAAACTAAAACCTTATGTGATAATAATTTTGATACCCCATGTTTTTTGTCAAGAACCTTTTGAAACTTATAAGGCAAGCTTTATCTTTGCTTTCGATACTGTTCTCAGTAATAACATTTCAGATTGAATTTTACTTGTTTTTAATTATTTTTAACACACTTTTTTCTCAAACGTTTTTCCAGTTGCTTTTCGCACTCATAGCTTAAATTCGTTCTTTCATTGCAGATTTTCGGACTCCCGAATCGCTTTCACAGCATAAAGGGACCATCTTACCATTTGCAAATGGATAAGTAATTTTCACGTTTTCAGACACATGTTTCTCTAGAGCAGTGATTTTCAACCTAGAGCAGTGATTTTTTCATGGCCAAAACCGTACCAACACGTTTAACTTTGAAGCACCAACGAAGTTACCGAAAGGTAGTCAGCGGTTTTACTTAAAAAAAAACGAATGATGCCTCGAGATGGCTGTTTGTTGAAACGATTACCTTCTGGCAGCAATTGCAAAACACTGACAGCAGTAGTTCTGTACGCAAGCTGCATTCGTCGTCTTTGCGCTCAGCAGCAAGAAGTCAATGAACTGGAGACGCACGGACCGACATCCGGGGTCAGAGTCAGGCCGAGTCGGACGCGGTGCCGGCTTGCTGGGGGGGTCTTGGTTGGAAAAAGCGTTGAACTTGCTCAGCATCAGGGTCTCGATGTCGACCATCTCGTCCTTTTCCCTGCGATTCAGACAAAGCGTTTGAAGATCGCGACACCACTGCGAGAAGAACGAGCGCTGACACGAAAAACATCACAAAAGAGG
>Ga0210059_1007972_pt1 | contig 16796 bp, 11 predicted proteins | sample Ectturendosymbi2_FD_188042 | JGI IMG/M metagenome (GOLD analysis project Ga0210059, IMG submission 188042) | Ecteinascidia turbinata endosymbiont from Florida, USA - Sample 2 (SPAdes) (version 2) | ecosystem: Host-associated > Tunicates > Ascidians > Unclassified | place: Key West, Florida...
CAGATTCAATTCAGTTTCTTTAATTTTTAACTGGTCCGGAAAAAAGTAAGTAGGTCCAAGTTTTGGTCATGGCCTCGCCTTTGCAGGTTTCGCCAGATGTCGATCCTCACTTTTGTTAAGTTGACAGGTCTTGAATTAAAAGTCTTCGTCTGGTGAAGTCCTATTCTGTCGTGAATACTTCCCTGCATTGCCATGGAATAGGTTATAGCCTACAAAATGTTGCGATTTGTCGGATGATCTCAATCATGATTTCCATCTCAAGATCTCGTGCAGTAGTTTAGGCAATGAGATTTTATTATTAACCAAAGTTGTCGTGTTTTCAGTAAATTCCTCAATTCTGCACATGCAGCAAACTGTGTATTTATATTCACGCAACCTGAAGCAGACGACTGCTCATTATATAAATTTAAAATCTGAAATTCTGAATCTGAAAAAATAAGCTAAAAGAACTTTCATTTCCTAAAGTATAGGCAGGAATTTCTAAATCAGCGGTTTCCAACCGGGGGTTCCCGGACCCCTGGGGGTTCGAAACAAGATTTTCAGGAGGCCGAAGAGAATTTACAGAGTGAGAGTTTGTGCGTTCTTGGATGTACGTTTTCAAAAATAAAACGAGGTTTATGAAAGCTGGCAAGTGCTGTTACACAAAAGAACATTACGTAGCCTAATCATTCTAGCTAATGTTACTAATTTAACAATTTACGTTGCAAAATGCGCGCATTGCTATTTCTGCTTCATGCTGCGGTTACCACGCTGAAGATAGCCGATGCGATTGTAAGCACATTGTGGCATTTAAATGTTTATGGCGAGATTGTTGTTTAATGTTACAGAACTCGAAAGTTTCTGGTATTCCACCATGCAGAGTTACCAGAAATTGAGTAGGCTAGAAAAGTCTTGTCTATTCTAGTGCCTTTTGTAATAACATATTTGTGCGCACTGGTGTAGGAGGCGTGGAAGCAAGCGCACTCCCAAAAGTTTTGATTTGGTGAAAATCCCTTAAAATCCGGGCAAAATTAATGAAAATCTGGACAAAATGGTGTGATAACCTTCGCAAAATTGCTTGACGTGCTTTGATTTGAAAAAAATGGCGCCCAAAATAAAAACGCAGACGTTTTCTTGGAGGTCATTTTTTTAGTCTTTTTCGGAGAAGTTAGGGGAAATTTGGTCAAAAATCGCACTTGATGTGCTTCGATTTGAAAAAATGGCGCCCAAAATAAAATAGAAACGTTTTTTGGAGGTCATTTTATGTAGTTTATTTCGGGAAGTTTGGGGAAATTTGGGCAAAATTCCTTCGCTCCCCCAAAAATTTGCCTGCTCCTACCAGTGGCATAACTAGAGGTTTGAGCCAGGGGAGGCAAAGCTTATTAGTTGACGGGGCCCACTGGTCACCGTAGAGGGCCCACTAGCCAAAACTCAGAAAAAGATTAAGAAATGATAGTGAATCTCTGGATGTTATGGATGCCATACTAAATAAAAAAACGAAAACACCCCAAAAACGCAAAAAACTGCAAATTAAAGAATGCTAAATATCAAAATGTCAACTAAAGGCAGCCCAGTTTTTGCATTTATCTTGCCAAGGGGGCGGCTCGTCCCCTTGCCACCTCGTCAGTTACGCCACTGGATCCTACACCTATGTTTGTGGCAATCTAGATTTTCATCTCTACTTGATTTAAAAAAGAAGTCTCGGAACCGTTTGAACCCCGCGAAAAATTTGCGCGTGGCTATGAGTATTGTGTGCCAAGGTGTGAGCGGATATTTTCAGATAATTAGCAAACATATCACTTGATTTGTTTCTAGTGAGCAGTAAGGCATAAGAGTTAAACACTACGACTGAGTGTTTTCTGTTGTGTTGCCAGCAGGCCTACGTATTACGAGCAATAATTGTAAAAACAAAGATACTGCAAAATCTACTGTTTTTGCTATTTCTACGCTTTTTGAAATGAGGAAGTGCGAGCGCTACTTTATTTTTATGATAGGGGTGCCAGCTTGAAAAATGGTTGCGGAACCTATGGTCTAAATAATTTAGAAGCAACCTGTCACGTGGTTTTTATGAAGATGATGTCCCAGTCAGAAAGAAATTAAAAGGGATTGTTGTTGGTTTGGTTTTAACAAAATTGGGTATCACGTGCAGTTGAAGTATTTATCAAACACATAAATTAAATTTTATTAAACATGCATGCACAACTTTTGCAGTGCCTCAAAATCACTTGCGTAACGAGTGTTGCAGTAGTTGCGATTCAACAGTAAATTGCATAAGAACATTTTCTTTGATCCCTTTTTCTGATGCCTAGTATGGGTTGGAAAGCAGCAGTCGGACTGCCGTGGATCACTGTCGAGGCCAAAAACATCATGATTTCCTAAATCAGTAAAGAAAACGCGTGTACCTCTGTAACACCTTGCGCAAAGCAAAAGATCTATGCAAAACGAGTAATTCGTTTTTTTTACCCAGAATTCCTCTTATTTCTCACATTTCTACCATATGTATTAATCTAACCGCTTATGACTGCACGGGAGAAGCGTCAGCCAGGCCCGTAGCCAGGTTTTAGGGTTTGGGAAACAAAACACGTTTTTAAGGCAGCAAGATCTGTGTTATTATTTTATGCTTGAAAAAATTCCGGGCACAACAAACTTTGCGAGGGAACCAAAAAAATTTCGGGGGCAATGCATTGCCCCAGAAGGCCCTCTCGTGGCTCTAGGCTTGTCGGCAGCTCGAAACAACTGGCTTACAGCTGCATGCTATAAATGGGTTGCAGATGAAAATACTTTACCAGTTATTTTGCTTCTCAGAGTAAAGGAATAAAGTTTGGCAATTAATGTTTGATATCGGTTGCGAAAATAAAAGTTTTGGTTAGACATCAGATAGCCCAAAATAAGCGACAGTTTGGGAATAGCTTTTAATGTAGTTTTAGACGTCAATTAGTTTTCTCTTTCAAACCCTGAGCTCTAACCCAATGGTTCTTAAACATTACAACCGCACCGAACCCTTACGTAGTTTTCCAAGTTTTTGTCGAACCACATTTTTCCCAATAAAACAGAAAGTAATGATGGGTTACATGTTACAGGTGACCTTCGTCGAACCCCTGAAACGGCTCTGTCGAACCCTGGGGGTTCGATCGAACCCAGTTTAAGAACCACTGCTCTATCCCTATACTCTCATCCAAACGCTAAGCTTTAACTCTAGACCGTAACCCCTAGTCATCAGTTCCACCGCTTGCGAAATACATGATCTGAAGTACCACTCTGGGCATGAGCAGATGGTGTAAAGTCAGCGATTTCGCAAGTCGGAAATTTCGCTTGACACCGGAAACAGCGACTGTCAGCTCTTGCTGTTCACAAACAAGTAGATTGCATCGACGCACTAATAGAAAATGCCTGAAATCACTCATCAGAAACACTCAAAATACTAAAGCACATACGTATCCAATAGCACACAAAAGCACCCTGAGAGTCAATTGATTCGTGAACAAATACTGAATTTTGGGCTCAGTGTAAAACACAAGGCAAAACACCTGATTTCCAGCATACTCATAATAGTTTCAGGCAACTGACACAACAGGGGAGATTGTCTGACACTTTTATGCCACCAGATTTAAGCCACATGGCGGCTTGAATAATTTAGATGAGAGTAAATTGCGAAACTGCAGCCAGAAAACACATACAGAGGAACTAAGAAAAGAAAACATTGCCAGACGTTTAGAAGATAGTAACAGTTGCGCATACATACCCTGTCGAAAACTTCAAATGGCTAAATTGATACATTGTGGACGATTTTTCTACTCTCACTATGAAGTTGTATTGCAGCGTCACGACGTTAAAGAAAACAGCGACGAAAGAAAAAAGCAAATCTCTTCTCCGACACAAGTTTGGAGAAGCACCCATTTTTTAGTAGAACGTCCAGGTTTGTGCTGATTTTATCTTAATGTTCAATAATAATTGTTTTTTTTTAGCAAGTTATGTTTTTTTTTTTAGCAAGTTATGCCGTTTTTAGCAAGTTATGCCGTTTTTTTAGCAAGTTATGCCGTTCTGGAACCAAAATAGCTTCGCACTATTCTACTGTTGGTTTTATTCACTCCAATATAGATAGAAGCGCTGAGCACTTTTACAGTGTGGAGCGGATAAAAGATAAATTTAAGCTGTTTTTTACCAGAAAAAGCAACTTTGAAAAAATATCCCAAAAAGTTTAATGCAATTTCGTGATGTAAGTTGAAACTTACGTAATACGGCGTTTGAAAGACGAACAGATAAAAAGTTTCGAAAAGATTTTTGTTCGATCAGCTTTTTAATGCTTTTCCTAAATTACCATTGCTTTCTAAAGTACCAATGCATCCTGTAAAACTAACACACCTCCACATTTTCTAGAGGACACGGGTGGTCATTAACCACAGCACACATAACAACAAAATAGCACTCCTGATCGAAGTGATATCGAAAAAGTAAATTTGTAAAAGTCGGTGTGCAAATTTTCATTAGCAATGATTTAGCAAACTTGCACTTGATGCTTCTTGAAAAATGCAAGCTGTTAAAATTTGGCCTGTATAAAAAGCGAAGTTAACATTTGCCCGAAAACCTGTCTATTTCTGACTGCTAACCGAGATCCTGCCCTTGCGTCGGATCTGGGCGTGTCATTGTTGACTTGTATCGCCAGCTTTTTTCAACATGCTTCAGAGTCTGAGGTGCCGACCGGAGAAGAATCATCCGAGCTTTATTGCTTCTTATCTCAGTCAAACGGAGGCGAATACAACGACCAGGACTTGAACACTCCTCACGAGCCTTGCTCGAGTGATGCGAAAAATAGAAAAAGCGTAATGTCAGCTTCTTCACAAAGACGATTAAGTCGACAATCGTCTGAAATGTCATCGCCATCAAAAGATGGCGGGGATATGGATTCTAAAAGCGATGAGGGCTATATGAAACAAGGTATCAATCTCTCTAACGAGCGCGACAAACAAATATTTAAGTTAAACTGCTAGGTCTTATTCGCATTACAGCCCAAAACGCAGTTTTTTCTGAAACTGCAGTATTTGCATTGAACCCAGTACAGCCTGTGTGCGAAAGATCGTAACCAAAGGAGTTCACTGTTTATTTACCGTTCTGAGATCTTAGCAATGTAGAGGAGGGAAAACAGTATACTTTTCTCTTCAAACTTGAGCTAGGCAATGCAAATTGACTGAAAATGACAATGGTATCAATATTTTGCAGTTTATTGTTTTTGTTGGTAAACGCAACTCGTGCCTTATGTCTTCCTTGTGGTTGTGGTGACTAGTTCACGTGCGTCTTTCGTTTCAACCACTTCATATCTTCATATATCGACGTTTCTTCAGGTAAACATCCGGTGCTGTCGGCATCTCGAGGAGATTTTGGTGAAGTCCCGACCATTAATGGAAGCAAACAAAAGAACATCTTAGGCTTGGAAGTGGAAGGAGATAAACGTACTTTGTACGAAAAGACCTTCAAGCACCTGCCGGCGTCAGCGACGACGCAGAAACTGCCAGTGCAGTATGAGATTGTAGAACATACAATGAACTGCCTTTGACCAGTTTTAGTAATTTCCTTTTTGCAAATTCAAGGTTTAACTTTCTTCTGATTTTACCACAACAACCTGTCACGTTTTTTGTCTGATATTCAAAACAAGCTTCAACCCAGAAAACGAACCTGGTCAAAATTTTAGAAGGCCGAAAACCAATGGGATGCTTCCAACAGCTCATACCTCTTGCAGAGCTTTTTGATGAAGCGCCTCTATACGAAAAAGAATTTGTTTTTTTTTTTATCATAAAGGATGTGGATAATTTGTTTTAAGTCAGTTTTTTTCAACTTCTTTTCTTTAGACCTGCCTGTCCTGCAGCTAAGACGTCAACTACATTTTCATCGGTAGATGGCGCTGCGAACTCACCGCGCAGGCGCCTTTTCGCCAGGTGTGTGAATCGCACCAGGTTTGCAATTTGTTGGCCTGATAACGTTATGGCTTTAAAAATTTTACTGTTACTAAATTTTAACATGTGTGCTACGTAACCGATCAAGTTGTCAGTGTGTTACGTGTTTAAGTAATTCGTTAGTACGGCTAAAGTGCTGTAGTGGTTGAGCTATGAAATCACAGCAATCATTTAAACCTTCCAAGGTCTTATGTTTTGCAAGCAAAACAAAAGTTGTTGTAAAGATGCATAACACTTACACTAATCTGGCTACTTTGTGTGGTTCCTAGACGTCTGGTTCTGTCCACTTTTAACTTGAGAGTTCAAACCTACAGCAAGGTCTCTTCCTCACCTTCATTCACTTGCTAGAGGCCAAATTAACGCTCAGCTTTATCATAAAATGAAACATCTGAAGGGAGCAGCAAACCAAGAATTTCCAGTTCACTTTATTTACCTCTGCAGGCTCTGCAGAGAACACTGCTTCTTTCAACTGATCAAGCAGATCAAGGCACTAGTTTAAAATCTGACTTGTAACATCCTTGTTTGCAAAAAATAATAATGCACACACAATATTATTGTGCATTAAAATGTTTTACTCTGTCACGAGAAGTCGCCCTCGCGTAACGAAGTGCAATGCATGCATTCGGCGCCATTATAGAATACAACGTTTCTTGAGATATGCAGCGAAACAAAAGCCCTTTAGTAGTTTACGTTCCAGAATTATCAGGTCTGCTTGGGTAGAACATGCCTCATATTTTTGTAACTTTGTAACAAGTGGGCTGTAAAAAAAATTTAGCAAACCTTACGTTGCAGAGTGAAACACAGCCATACTTTGGAGTGTATACAAATACCAAGATGAAATTAGCAGGACTACAAATTTCATGAAATTATTCGTTTCTATTGGTAGCTCTGGCTCCAGGCACTGCGAGGATTTAGTCTATGTCCGACTGCATAAAAACCTGAAAATTTTAAAATATCCCCACGAACGTCAAAAGTGCTGCTTTTTCAACATTTTGTCGTAATTATCAAATTCCTTTTCTTATGGTGAAGCACCACACTTTGCAGAAATGACGTTCATGTTCGCGAAAAAAATTCCCAGTCCACATTGCTGCACAAGGCACGTGAGGAAAAGATGTCGTCATTCGGAAAAACTCTTTCATCGAGCCGCTCGATATCTGAAGGAAAAAAGTCCAAGTTTAGTTCCAGGTCAAGGACGGTCGGTTCGACAAAAAAACGTAGTTTTCACAAGGTAACAGAAAGAGCGAAAATTATGAATTCTATGCTGTGCCAAGCGTGTGTAATATTCAGTCGTGCATCATCCCTGCTAAAATATATTGCACTAAATTGAAACCTGAAACAGCTTTGTAATCGTAATTTGAATTGCTTGAGTTAACTGAAGTTCTACCTAATTTTATTGTTATTTAAAATGTCGCGTCGCTTATCTTATCTTTTTATACTTCTGTTCAATACGTGCTGTTGATGTCTGCGCTTTGTATTCCAAAAATGACGAACTAAATTATGAGAATCCACATTTTAAGTTTTAAAAAAACTTCTCTTTTCCTCATTTCCGTTTTCACCCGTTTTGCGTATTGGTAGTGCGATTAAAAGTTTTTTTCTTACATTTTGTTGGTGAATGCACTCGAAACCGTAGCGTTTACGTTTGACGTTGATCGAAATCAGGTAAAATAATCTTGAAGTTTTGATGAAAAAATAGTGATATTTTTTCAATAAAAATCCAGCGAAGCCGGGAAATCTCTTTACATGTATTTATCAGCTGGATTCCCTGAAATGATGTTATTTCAGCTGTAATCCTTTGACAATTGTATTTCAACAAAAATGCAACAGCCATATTACAGTTATCAAAGGAAGAATCCTGTAAGAAAACAATTATTTCCAAAGAGTTATAGCAAATTTTTATATTTCGGTAAATATCAGATTTTAGCGAGCAGTTGCTTATTGCTGTGCTCGTGCATATATACCCAAAGCGCTGCATCTAGCTTTTGGATATTCAACTCATTCTACTGATCAAAACTGTTGAAACATGCTGCTGACGGTGCGAATTAAGGCGCTGATAGAAGCATTTGGAAGAACTGCTTAATCTCTCTCAATGCGCGACCAATGCTTGCTTGCAGTGCGCGCCCTTCGAGCATGTAAACGCAAGATGACTAGGTGCTCAGAAAACAATGGGCAAATGCCTCCCACGCCAAGCTATGTCTCCTATTTCCGGATCACGTGAGCTATTCTTCCTTCCGCGTCTCACGCAAGTGCCACCGGTGTTAAGGCCGGGCAACCTTGTCACCACGTCGCTTTATTCAACATACTGTAGTGCATTTGCTCAAACTTTTATGAATTTGGGAACGGATTGAATAAACAACTGAAAATATACCAATTGCAATTCGCAGCCATTACAAAGCTCGGCACTTTTTTCACAGAAACAGAAAATATCTAAATGTAAAAACGGTGAAGTGGACGATGTTATTTGGGAATGAAAATTAATCTGTCTTTACAACTTCTCTTCACGTTTAATCAGATACGACAGTATGGCTATTTTTTTTGCTTTGAACTCAAGTGATTTTAAAACTTCTGCTTGGTTTTATCGGCAGTTAATTTGATACTTCAAAATTTGTAGCTTGTCGGTGACCGGTGTATCATTTTCGACACCTATGCCTTGTGACAACGAAACCTAGTACAAAATTTTCACCTTGGTTAGTATAAAATGATGGATTGCTTTTTGCAATACTCTCTTCGGCTGACGTTGACGAAACGTAAACTAAACGGAAACCTCATGAAAATCTGTTTTGCAATAAAAATAAAGCCGGCACTGTTTCGATCAAATAGTACCTACAGTATAAACGATACACCTGAACCATTTACTGTGAAAATGACTACTGACTGTTTGGAAAATATGTTGGACATAGCTGTAATAAAGTAATAAACGCAAAGTCTTATTTGACAAAACGACTAGAAGGGAATAAGCAGAAAAGAGTTCGTTCTTCAATTAGAACACAATGTTTGCTAGACAAAGGCTTCATCAACAATTGTTGACACACATGATAATTCAAATAACTTCGATTAGTGCCGAAAAAGCAGTAGGTTTTACCGAGCACAGTGCAACAGCAAAACAGTTCGGCAAACAATTCCAATATCACTTGCTTAAAATGCAAAGCGCGCTCAGTGATTGATGTTAGGTCAAACAACGATTAAAAATCAAAGCAATGTTTTATGTGTTTGCTATCACATCTTCAGTTCATTTGCTTTCATTGTGGTCTTTCTTTTGGTTTTCATTATTTCGTCCATCCTACATAACTGATGCAAGCAAATTTAGTGCGAATAAACACATGTACTGCCATGGGCGTCGGAAAGATTTTTCCGGGGAGGGGCCAATAGTGGATTTTCCATTGGTGGCCAAAAATATTTTTGCAGGGGGTTAAAAGTGGCGAAATTTAATTTTGCCTACTCCGAAACTAGGAAAAGGGCCTTTTCCTGCGAAACATTTGATGGAAAAATGTCAAATTTCAAGATCCAGAGAGGCAAAGCACCTGCCCCCCCTTCCGACGCCCATGTGTACTGAAACTGTCTCAAGACATAGACTTGCCATATTTTTCAGTCCTTTGTTACAAAAAGCAGCTCTAAGCAACGGTTATAGTATTCGGTGTTGGCTATATTCCATTAAAAGCTCTAAATTTGCTGTACGTTTCGCGGAATCAGCCAGAATTCAAATTTTTACATATTTGTATTCACGTAACTCGTCTCGACACAGGTGAAGAGTTTGAACCAATCAGCAAACGTTTGATACGAAAAGGTTCTATTTGAATAAGGTTGCAGGAGTGACGGCGCGCAGTGTTACGTGAAATTGATTTCCAATTAAAAACTTGTTGACTGATGAAAACTCTTCACGTATGTGGAGACCATTACTTGGTTGTGTTATGTGTTGTTACTTGATTGTGTTATTTCAACACAGCGGAAATGCTTTGTGTCATTTTCGACGCCCAGGTAATCAGCAGGAACCCGAAAGTGCGGTAAACCTTGCTTCACAGCGTTAATTTGATTATTTCTCTGGAAAAACAGGCAAAATAATTTGTTTCCAAATCTTCACAGCATACAGTGCGGTCTACGTCTACGGTGTGCAAGTAGTACATACCTTATTTGAAATACACGGCCGTTGCAAATTATGAGCTTTTACAAGGACATCAGTCAAGAAACTGACATTGCTGATTTGCACAAACGAGAGCCTTGAACAACATATCACAATTTGCGATGCCAATATTTCTTTGACTCTAGACAACATAAAATCTGAAGAGCTTGCTCCGCGTAAATGCAACACGTTTTGATTTTTAACGCTTGACATCAGCTACACCTTAATCTTCTGCTTAAAAAAATGTTTTTTTCACTTTAGTTAGTGATAATGTGCAAATGTACTTGGGCCAAACATACACTTGTTTCTCAAGACCAATAACATAAGAGGCACAGTGCAGTTGCGTTTTTTTGTTAAGGAATACATGATCCTACAATGTGTTTATCAATGGGATTACATTTTTAAGTCTTTGTTTGTATGTTGGTTTGGTCGTTTGATGAAGGAGGTGAGCAGGAAGTCGATTGTGTCCTGCTATTCGGAGGATGAAATTGATGAAGGGCTTGTGAAGAGATTTTCCGAAATGCCCAAAAGCAAACCCAAAAACATCTGTTTCGATTATCCGGTTAGTAATCTTTTGCTTGCATTGGTTGAGTCGTAATTTTATTGCGACTGTAACATTTTGCGAAAAGAATTTAGTGAATAACAGTTTTTGAAGTCTGCAGAGCGGACAGCAATTTCACCACATCGAGGGTGAAAACACTATGTTTCAAAGTAATGTTTGTGTTGCCGCAAGAAACGCCAACAAGTCATTCGTTACATCAGGAAAGTCTATGAAAATCTTGCAGTTACCAAAGCATGACAATTAGTGAATAAAATTTCCATGATATTTTGCTTTATGAATTCATTCTTCCTTTGAGCCTGAGGAGATTTCAGCGGATGCGATGCAAAGTTTTTCATCTTTTAAGACAGGGGTTCTCAACCGGGGGGAACTCCCCACTAGGGGGGAATTTTGCATTTACACGGGGGGAATTTTGTATTTAAGATTTCGTTTAAAATGTAATATAGTTTAGCTTATCAATTATGAAGAGTTTAGTTTCTCTTCTTAGCGTACTGATGTAAAAGTGCTTTCTACAAACTAAATTTCTAAGGGGGGATTTTACCTGTGAATAACGATTAAAGGGATGCATGGGATAAAAAAGATTGAAAAACACTGTTTTAAGAGTAGTTTTTTAACCTGGTTGAAGGAACCGAGCCCCACAACTTCTATCCGTGTATTCATCAAACCCTTGCTGCGCAGAAAATTAAAATGCGATTTTTTCAAAACATGGTTTATATCTTATTAACGCATGAAATAAATTATGCATCGGATAGACGCTGAGCCCATAAGACAGGCTCATCGAAACCTGGGGTTTGATCAAACCCTGGTTAAGTAACGCCACTTTAAAATTTTAAAGCAACTTATCGCATCACTGGTGTCTTTGCTGAACAGGGTGTTTCTGTGACTCATCTTGATGTGAAACGTGCCATTGAAGACGTCATTCCGGACGCGTTCGAAACAAACAAAGTGGTTTCATTACGGTTCGAAAACATCAACGTAAAATACAGCACGACTGATTTGCCAAACAGGTTTGTATATTTTTTGCTCTTTGTACAGCTAACTGTTGTTTGTAAGTTTGCAGAAGTGAATTACCGAACTTTTTAGCAATTTTCCAAGTTTAATCTTCTGCGGTAAATATCACAGCCCCTTGGCAATGTTCCGTTTAATGCAAAGATCCTAAAGAAAATTTCACATTAAGTTATGCCAATCATAACGGTATCACACTAACGTCTGCAAGAGGTTCAATTTTTCACATAACCATTTTCTTCATAACACTTGATAAGATCAGCGAAGCACAGTGCTCTGCTTCTTATCATAGGTATGAGGCATTTAACATTCAAAGTAGATTTTTTTTTATATTGGGCTGGACGTTCTAATCTCAATTGAAAAATGATCGAAGTGTATTACTAATATATACTGGAAAGTTTGTTTTGACCCAAAGGTGAGTTATACCAAATCTCTAATTTCGTCGGTTCAGTGTGCAGCGAAAAGTTACTTGGTGAAAAATACCACTTGCTATCAAGGAATTAATTGTTGTTTTGTGAATAGCAACAACAGCAAAAAACATGCAACGTCAAAACTTTCTTCTAATTCTCCTGATGCTTTTTCAATTCATAGTTTCTGAATTTTTGTTTAAGTTCATGCGTTGCATACAGTAAAGTCTATCTTGTTGCAGGAAAAATTCATTTCACGGTAGTTTCTGTGTGACGAGTTATTGCCTTTCTACAGTAGCTTAAAGTTCGGTAAATTTAAATTTATTTTGTTGTGGAATAAAACAAAATTTTATTTCTTTGCGATGATAGTGACATTACAATGAGACCTTGCATGAAGTTCATTGTTTTTATTGGTCAAACGAGTGGTAATTCTGATGATCAAAGAGTTTGCATTAAATCTAGTTTAGTTCGCAGTTGGCCTGGTCCTTTACACCGCTCTTTTCTTGTCACGTGAAACGAAAAATTTTAAGTGAAAAATGTAAAAATCATTACTGTAATTTGTGATAGTAGAAAAATTTATTTAATGCTTATTGTAGGTTTGAACGGAATATGGCAATGTTCCTCCAGTTTGATACTTTTGTTTTGAGGCTGTGATAACAAAATTACAATTACGATATTTCGGGCTTTCGCGCAGTTATGTTCATGCTCTCCCTTGCTTCTGTCTGTCAAAACACACCCAACAAACCTTCGCATGATCAAAGCCCGATTATAGCTAGGGGAAGTATTAGCTTTTGGAAGATAATGTTCAAAACTCTTTGCGAGAAACGCGGAAGAGACAGTTTTTAACCCGTTCAGACGTTTGTGGCAACATGTGCAGAACAAGAGCTTTTGATCAGCATCTGCTTGTAAATTTGTGCCAACGCATGACTCGACATGTTCTGCATTCTGTCAAGGTTGGACACATGGCTTACAGCTGGTGACAGGGTAGATTAAGCATGTGAGCTAATACGTCAAGCATGCATTCTGGGCTGCTTTATCGCCTACTTGAACTGATAAGAAATCCGAGTTCATTATTACTGGGTCAAAGGAATGACTGGCGATATTTGCTTAACACGAAGAGAACTGCGGTATTTGATCAATTTCCAAATGTTTCAAACACTTCATCTGTTTCAATAGTACCGATCTCATACATTTTCAGGTTTTTCTTACTTTTTAGTTGAAATTAAGTGTTATTCGTTTGGAGAGTCTGTAGACATAGGATATTGGTTGATTTCAAACTTTATCTCTGTCCATGAATTGAATGGTAGCTTCGAGTATACTCAGGTTGCCACGAAGATTTTTCTCAAATCAAACGTTTTTTGCAAATTCACGATCAATTTTTGTTGTTTCAAGATATTGACGCAACATGCTTCAGAAATAAAGAAATTATTTTGTAGAGAAAAATCCAATGCTTGATTGCTGAATCAAAATCTTTCCGACTTAACTCTTGAGTTGAATCCAGAAGTCCATGATTGTGATTACGACGGATAGTTAAGCATAGCTTTGCAAAAATAATGAGCTGCCTGTGCAAGTTTTGCCACAAGCAGGACGGCTTGGCACTTTGTCTCACATAAAGCGGATCGTATTTCACATCTTTTGCGCCACAAATGTTGAATTAGCGGTGGATTGCTTCTTTATACGTCAAGTCGTCAAGTGACGTACTGGTTTCCAGATGAAATTCAAACTGCAGTAATCAGCCGGACGCTGATTTTATCAAGAAGGTAATGGAGATGGTTCAAAGGATGGTTTTTAACCTTTTCAAGCGTGTGGCTTAATTAATAAACAATCACAGCGTCCATGGCACACCGATATGCAACTTCTCCAATGCGGCAACTGTTGCACATGCATTAGAGCAGAAATAAAAACAACTAAAAGCAACATTTAATAATACAGCGTGCACTACAATCAATGCGAAGGCTGAGCCTGTTTGCTGTTAGAAAGCAAAGATATTCGAGGCTCAATACAGGATAATGCACAGATCAAGTCATCTTCCATATTAAGCCTGCTTCTAGATTTTGTTTTCATGGCAACAAGAGCGTTGTTTTCTAGGTTTATCTTGCTCAACGTACGCAATTTCAATAATACAAGGCCATGGCCCATCAAAAATTCGTCCGTGGCCCATTAGCGGGCCATGGCCCACAGGTTGAGAAACCCCGTTTTAAAGCATAGCTTTACTAGAACATCTTCTTGGCGATAATATAGCAAATTCCTGCCTAACTATGCACACAGCATCACCTGCATCATCTTCTCTTAGAAAAACGCTGTCAATCGCAAACATTCCCTAAAATGCTTATCAGACTCTTTTCACAAGCGTCATTTCTTAAACCTGATGTAGAGAAAAGCTGTGGTCTTGGAATAGCACGGTAACATTGTCGTCAAAGTTCGAAGAATGTGAAGTGGATTTATTTTATTGGCTATTGGCAGATTAGTACAGAGGTAGAGCAAAACCAGGTCTTTGAGGCTTTTTACGGTCGTGTTCGACGTTAATGGGTTGAAAGGAAAGCTTTAAGCGCGGTTCAACTTGAAATCACTGCAGCATAGGTAAAGCGGAGAGGGGGACCCTCAGCTCACTTGTGAGATCTTGACTGGAGTTATAACGCGAGTATATCGAAAATTGATTTTTTTCATTGCATTAAATAACTTCCAGAAGAATCGAATATATAAAGGGTTGGGTGCCACTGCCTTGCAGTTAGCAAGGGGACGGAGAAGCATTTATATTGTAGCGTCAATATTTTTATGGCAACTCGTCAACATACAAATTCTTTTACGGTATCACAGAAGAGCATTCGACAATTTTTTATGCTTTCAAAAATTTGTTTGCCTGCTTCGTAAAAAATCGATGTCGATTTGTTTCATACAAAATGGCTTTACACCATGTGTTGGACTTCTTAGATTTCATTAATTCAAAAAGCTACTGAAGTAATTTAATCAATGGAGAATTACAGAAATGTTCGAATCTGTTTGGAGGGAAGCTTATCATTTCTGCTGGTCCAAGTTTATAGAAGCATAGGTGGTAAGCTACAAGTGGGTTCAGTTGATGCTCTTGTTAGCAGCAAATTTTACACATCAGAAAGTACTGATCTGAAAGGGGACTGTACGAAAACACAGCAGCGTTAGAATTGCTGTGGGTTTGGAGAATGAACAACCAAAAATAATTCGAGCAAAATAAAAAAGTTACAATTGGTCTTACTTATGGTATGAAAAGGATAGAGGAGTCAAAGCAATGCCGCAACACTTTTCAGTAGCCTTACTGGTGAAAATTTAGGTAAAGTAGATTTCTGTGTATAAACCAGTCTTAAAAATTCTGTGTAGAGTTTGGACCGACCTGTTCAATAGATTTAAGTTTCGGATCATACACGACATATCGTGGTAGTTTATTTCTATTTGCAACTACTAGTAGGCTATCGCTGATGTTCTATCTGTTGACGCAGGTGGCATATCGAATTGAAAGACTTTCCAACAAGAAACAAGTTGCTAAAATGCGGATTACGCCTTCACCACAACCCAGGTATGCTTCCCACAACTTGTTTGATTTTGTGTGATCACCTGGTCGTGAACAAATACAATGCTAAGGTGATAAACGCACAGGACAAAGACGGTGATTTTTTCTCTATTCTGAGAACATTTTCTCCCCACAAGTACATCTGGCTGGGTATGATTTTGCCTTTAACTAAACCGAAAATTGCTTACTGAAGCATGCTTGCGTGGACACACGTTTTGGCATTCTCAAGCCTTAGACTAGGGGTTTCCAACCTTTCTCTAACCATGTACCTCTTCAGCATTTTGACAGATGAGCACGTACCCCTAAAATTTCTTATGACAAAAAAGCTGAGTAAAATAACAAAAACCCACTGAATTTTTAACAAAACGTTTATATTTTTAGAACCATAAAGGTAGACTCCGTTTTTATGCCTCAATGTTAATTTATTTAACAAGCATATAATGATATTTGATATTAATATTCACTGATATATCATGAATATTTGGAATAAAAATAATCAAATATGTTTTTTGCTTTTATTGCCAACTTTAAATGTACCCCTTTAGATGGGCAAATGTATCTCTAGGGGAACCTGTACCCCAGGTCGGGAACCCCTGCACTAAACTCGTCTAGTCTGTGCTCTTTGTGCCAACGGGTACTTTTCAAAGCAACGGCGACATGGCTGTTTTTTTCAAGATCTTTCTGCAACGAACCTGGACGTAGCGCCTACGCCAGCCGGAAATCCTGTCGGCCGCGCAGCGAAGGACCACGTGGAATTGAAACTATACGACATGGTGACGATGGAAGAGTACAAACGGTTTCTCAGGAGCACAGCGGCAGCTGAGCAACTGCAAAACGCCATTCTGATGAGCGCTGGACGTGGTCAGAGTCTGCTGACCCAGCTGCTGTAGATTGTTTGAGATTCAGTAAAGTTGAGACACAGTTAGTCATCGTTCACGGTCAACCGCTCGTGTAATTCATCGGTCAGCTTTCAGCATCACGAACCTTAGCGTGGTCACTAGCTGGTCTTATCCTTCACACGTCTCGACGTTTCAACCATGTTTGACTTGAATTCGATGCATCACCCGTTTGAATCCGAGCAGCAGGTTGAAGTCTGTTCTGCATAACTTTGGTTTCGCTCAAAACGTCAGGGCTGGCCCACTTTTGTGTAACAAAGAATCTCTTCACGTGCCCCGCAGATTGCAGCTAATTTGCAACTGGAGCCATTTTCTCATGCTCCACAAAATTTTCCCACAAACAAACA
>Ga0210059_1007973_pt1 | contig 16796 bp, 10 predicted proteins | sample Ectturendosymbi2_FD_188042 | JGI IMG/M metagenome (GOLD analysis project Ga0210059, IMG submission 188042) | Ecteinascidia turbinata endosymbiont from Florida, USA - Sample 2 (SPAdes) (version 2) | ecosystem: Host-associated > Tunicates > Ascidians > Unclassified | place: Key West, Florida...
AGGGTAACAGGCTCATCGCCCTCTAGGCCTCCAATAACGATTCGAACTCCCGACAATATCACTAGGGTTCGAGTCAGTCGGTCGGAGTCCGAGCAAATCTCTGCGACGGTGGACATCTGGAGCATGTACTCTAGGACTCTTCTTGACATATTATTTCTGATTTGAGGACAAACAGTTGCAGATTATAAAATGTTATCTTTTCACCTTTCAATAAATGTAATCCTCATTGTGGTATCATTTAAAATCCTGGATTTGTGCCCAATCGCTTTGTTTCAACAATTGTGAAACACCCTGTATATGCTTGATGGGGCACATACATTTACTCTGATGAAAAATCTTCACCACATTCTTGGATTGCGAGATATAGCCAATACATATGTGAGTGATAGGGCAGATCAAAACAAGGTGGTCAACTGTTTGCTTCAGTGCATTGCAGTGTGGACATCTGGGGTTCTGCTGTACTCTCCATCGATGGAGCGTTCGGGACGTCTTGGCCTGCTTTGCTCTTTGACGACTGGCTGATACCCATTGGCGCCTAGTTGCAGTGTGGAATCCTGGAAGAAGTACTGTGGGATCTTCAATGATGTCTCCACCAGTTGTTGGGTCGTGCTTCCAGTATTCCAGACGTGCGGAGCTAATGTCGAATTGTTTTTGAAAGTTGTCGAAGGGTCGCCTTGATTTCAGTCTTGTGGTGTTTGGGTGGGTGAGTTACTGTCATTCTGATTGCGGATATTCTCGTCCATCCTTTCAGTGCGTTCGTGCATGATGGATGTTGTAGCTTTCCCTTTCAGGTGTGGTAATCCTCTTTTTCAAACGAGGCGGCGCTGACGCTCCCTGCTGAAAATGTAGCGGCAGTCACGCCCACGTTCCTTATTTGAAAAGGAGCGGAACTCCTGCTCATGCTCCAGCTTCTCTTCGAAAAAGTAAGTTTAAATTTTAGAAAAAAATTTATTGACATGAAAACTCGAAATAATTAACTTAAGAATTCCAAAATTGACAATATTGACCCATAGAAAAACTTTCTAAATAATTTAATGTGTCTTGACTTTTTTCAGCAAAACGAACACTGAATCAACGTAAAGAAAAAATCTATACAAGTCGCAATGTTGATTATTGTTGTTATTTCGTGCAAACTCATCAGGAAAGTCTTGAAGTATGAATTTATCATTAGATGCAGTGGAAGCTTTAATGTTTTGGTATCATGGATGCATTCAGCAATAAAAACATTCTTATTTCACAAACTTAATATGAGTCTCCACAATGGTGACGCAGTCCTATCAATAAGCAAATTGTTTTAATTTAAAATCGATTTCACGTATTTTACGCATATTCAGCCATGAAAATTGCAAGCGAAGAGTTACGAGCAGGACCGGATTAAGTGGGGGAAACGAGGGCAATTGCCAGGTCCCCCTCATCAAAGGGGCCTCTCGTGATGAAAATGATTGATTTTCCATAAAATGCACGTTTGAAAAAATGTCGTGATTCAGACGCGCTACAAGAATACAACTTCGTATTCCGATGTATGCTCACGTAATTATCTCTAATGATTTCTCTATAAGTTTGATTTTCTGCCAGTTTTAGTGATCACTAATGAATGTAATTAATTTCGATTTTTATACACGAAAAATACATTTGAGTTGCGCTTGTAACTTTTTCCTAATACAATCGCTTGTTTGACTTGGTGTGATTTTCTACTCTTGGCATCACGCCCAGTAGCGGACACAGGCTGATTTGGTGGGGGGGGATGCGATGTCGATTTGCGCTTAACCCAATGCTTCACAGGACCGTATTGCGTAAATCAATCACATCCACATACGTACATTTACGAGGAAACAAGTCTAAGCTTGGTTTAGAAGCAGTTTGAGTGATAAAACTGGTCAAACTTTAACACTGCACCGCTACGGAACCAACAAGCAAATGTGGCACATTACAGCGATCTGACGTAGTCACTGGCGTCGGCACGGGTACATCGAGGACTCGAGATAGACAGTTCACGTGACGACATAATACTTATTCTCAATGTAGGTTACGTTTGTTACATCACAATTACCGGTGGCAGTAGCCAGCATAGTGCAGTAGCGCTGTTTAACTTGTATGTTGCAGCAAGTGAGCGTATAGTCACTTGGATGCGGTTTGAATTGTCGTTTGGAATAGTCTGCAACACCCACAGTAATTTGTGCATAACATTTGTTATTGCAGGTGATTTTGATGAAATAATGACAAAAAGGGGGTTGATTCTGTTTATTTTGCAACTGAAATTAAGAGAACGGCAGGAAACAAACGATTCGTAATGAGTGAAAGCACGATAAAGCGAAAGCGAGAAACCACGATCATTCATGGGCGTCCGTAGAAATTCTTCCAGGGGGGAACATCGACATTTTGTTTATCATTTTCTAATTACTGACGATCAGTGTTCCCTCTAAGATAATTTTACACTGAACTAATATTTGATTTAGTGAGTACGATTATTTTAGGGATGAGTAAGTGGAGTTTTCAATGAATCCCAAACTTTGTGGATTACATATTAAATATACAATCTTATCAAAATACGAACAAAACACACATTTCATTCAAATAGCTCCTTGTTTTCGATGGAGTTTCCATTGTTTTGGAATGTTGCAAGTGCGCGAGAATGAGATTTCACTGCGCAACAGTTCTGGTGGTCCTGAGTATTTGCGCACCTTATAGGGAACATTGCTGACGATGCAATGCAAATGGACGTTCAGAAATCGCTTTATCCTTTTTACACTACAAAGAAAATGCCCCATGTTACGGTAACACTCACAAAAAACGCTTCGTTGGCAGCAATAGCCAGATATATAAGTATTACGACAATTTACATAGTGCGCAATCTACAGATTTTCTACGCAGGGCATTTCTTTTCAAGTAAACATTGCAATGATCTGTAAAGAAAGAAGCATTGGGTTGTCATGGTTTTCAACGAAAACACAAATCATGACTTTATTTTACATAGCAAGCAGGGCCGCACCCACCTGATATATTCAACTCTACTAACAACTGAACATGTTTTTGAAAATTTCGGGGGGAAATTGCCCGGTTGCTCTCCCCCTGATTGCGGGATCAGCGAGCAAGACTTGTCAGTATCACCTAGAACGGTGGTTCTCAAACTTTCATGAGCCGTAGCCCCCTTCAAAAGACTCTAAACACTTGTGGCCCCCTGCTCATCAATAAAAATACATAGTTTTGGCCTCTGCTCGTGGCCCCTGCTCGGCCTCTGCACGTGGCCCCCATAGAACAGTTCCGTGGCCCCCAGGGGGGACGAGAACCCCGTTTGAGAAACTCTGACTTAGAAACAAGAGCTGCAAACGTCTGGGATCTCGTCCAAAGCGATCAATAAAACCTTGCTACACAAACCGGACAATTAAGTAGACCTGTGTGTTGACACGACTACGGACAAACTTACTACAATTAGAACATCACGCAGGTTTTGCAAAATTGATCAGATGAATTATGAAAACCCGCCACAGAAAATATAGCTTTGCACTCAGTATTCACTCAGATGTCAGAACTAAACCTTAACGATCAAGACGTATTCCCACAAGCCTGCATAGATGTATTTTACTGTAGCAAGCCACGTAATTTTATATTGCATGAAAAGAAGCCTGCATAAGTGTAGTTTGACACTCAGCCACATTGGTCACACTCCCACTAATGATGGATTTTTTAAACTTGTTGAAGCATTGCTATAGACTCACTCGTGCTTCTTTTCACAAAGTATAAATGTACGTGGCTTACCGCTATCAGCATGCCACTGTCTCGCTGCATTACCTGCCAAGACGTCTGCGTCCAACAGTCTCATGCAACAAAACGCCTGCCACCGTGATATAAAGTGAACCTTTGCAGATTTGTTGCCATGTTATTGTTATGCAATAAAGACCAACAGCAGAATAATCCTCTCGCGACTTTCGAAACCCACCTCTGCAGGCAAAGGAGGGGACATGAGTGAACTGCAAGCTCATCACTGCATGACACTACAACTGTGAACCTGACTCTTGTGCAGTGTAAGTTTCATACAGGCAAAAAAACTGTCATTGTAAGAATCAAATCAATTAATCGGAATTAAGATACCGACTTCAGGCTTTTCCAGAAATATTCGGTTCCTAATCCCAATTTCCAGGCTGGGGGCAAATGCCCGTTTTGCCTCCCCTGCCCTGCGGACGCCCATGCAATCATTGACTATTTTATATCAGGTTCCATAAACAAGGCCAGCTCATCAAATGAAGCGAAGAGGCGTTTTTGACTAATTGTTAGCATAAGTTTAATTTTAGCATCTTTAGCGAGTAATGTGCAGTACAAAAGCATTTTGGCGATGATTTTTCAATGAAATATAGTGTCATGTCAACATCTCTTTAGGTCTGGTGTGGGGGATGCATCCCCTGCATCCCCCCTGTGTCTGCGCCTGATCACGCCTACTGCACAAATGTCGTGAAAACGAAAATAGGGAGCCAGCAGGGGAAAGGGGCCCATGCTCCCCCAATTTCTAGCTTGTCTTGTCGTTTTGTGCTTCGAGAGACGATGTCCCAAACCACGCTACTGAAAACGAAACTGTTTAAAGATGGCCCTGCTGAACAATATCAATGATCCCATAACTTTTGGTGCCGCATCGAGGTAGCCGCAACGAAACTGCAATATTTGTTCCATAATAAAGGGAAAATGTACGACAGAAATGCACATTTCTACTGCTGACTACCATCAGTGTGTTGCGTCATAAACACATGAAGCTCTTTAAGCCATTTTACAAACTTGTGCAAACACCTTCCCCAAAGCGTTGATAAAAAACTTAGCCTATATCTTGTCCGGTTTACTTAGATCTTAGAAAAGTATTTAGCTAAGTGAATCACATGAAATTGTTGTCAAAACTTGAGCACATATGCGTAAGAGGAAATGCTTTTAAACTAATACAGTCGTAGCTTTCCAACAGAAAACAGTACTTTCCAGGGAAAAACACTAAAAAATCATCTATAAAAACAATTCTTCCTGGGGTCCTCCAAGGCTTGATGTCAGGCCCATTGTCATGTTGCTATTTATAAATGTCTTATCCACTTCTAACGTTATGAAAACTATCCACAATTGGCTGATGATACAGTTTTATAATAGTTTAGAGTGACAAGAATTTGAAAAAATTACAAACTCTGTTACCCGTCACATGGCTGAAGTAATTGATTGGCTAATTACGAACAAGTTTTCAATAAATACTTCTAAAACAAATTTTAATCGCAAAGAAACATGTTAACACAGATTCCTTTGAATAAATGTAAACGGTATTCGCATTGAAAGAGCTTCGAGTTTCAAGTACCTACGCGTAATTTTTAGACGAAAAACTGATATGGAAAGATAATTGCAAACGGTTGTGTTGTACTATATCCAAGCATGTTGGCGTAATGTACAAAGTTAAACATTATATGAGTAACCAAGCACCAAGCACTTCATATGTTGCATCAGAGCTCAATAAATTCACAACAACAATATGGAATTATTGCCAAGGGAAGAGCAGCTTCATGCCATCTTCAGCCAATATCGCTTGTTTTTAAAGTGCCTAATGAGATTTTCGAACACACCTGAAATTGCGACTCGTAAACTTACTGGCATTTATAAAGCGCAGAAAATCCTGCAACTAAAAGGTATTTACAGTCTTGAAATGGCAAGTTCATGTAAAAACAGCAAATGTCAGCTACCGGCTACATTTAACGAATGTTAGAAACTCATCACAAATGCACATCCGTACGAGACAAACTAAAACTCGGCAATTTGCATTACCGAAAGCACGTTCAAACTCAGATACGAAAATGTTGAGGTATAAAGTGTAAGAGACATCTGGCCAGAAGCTCCTTCAGAAGTAAATAAACCGGGCTTGACACTTTTTGCAGGTCAATACAAAAAATACGCTACTCGGGTATTAGAAACATTGTTGGTATTCTTCCATTTGTTGTTGGGGTGTATGAAACAAGCGCATTGATTCTATAATGCTATTACTATGAAAAGAGTTTCTCGAGGTATTGCTGCCATGCACTACTTTGTTTAGTTTTTGTTGCTTTCACTGAAATTGGTTGCATTAGACTCTCGCATAAAGTAGTGGGATGCCTTTACTTCACAATCGCATTGTGAATCAAATGCCTGCCTGGCAGTAAACGAATATCCGTTCCCGTGCATGAATCATCAGTCATCACATCAATTGAAAATGCGTTTCCCAAACGCACGATTGCACGCCTCGTTCTCATCCTTTCAAATTTTGTGACGAACATCGCATTCACTAGTCCACAGCTGTCGTGACACATTTCCTTCTTCAGTTACCATAGGCGTACGGGAAGGCATTTTACTGGGGAGCGGAAGAAATTTGCTCTTAAAACAACAATTTGCCCTGAAACTAACTTTTTCAATTTATTTTGAATAGAACCTGAAACCTCTTGTAAATCTGTTCAATACAGTTACATTCGTTTATAAAGGCTTCGCCTGTAACGTCAATTCGCCTATCAAGTTACATTTTGTACGGTTCCGATGACATCTTTTACATCCATTTCAATTCGCTTATAACGTCAATTCGGCAATAGCGTTCTTTGTGCAATCCCTTAGAGGTGCCGTTATAGGCAAATTCTGTAGTCACCTTGCTTGTTAACTCAAGGGGGTGAATTTCCTTGCATGTTGTGCTCTCCCAGACACGAAACTTTACGGTAATTGCCTTTACTGATGCAAATATACACGCGACTTCAATTGCACAACGCAAAAGTTAAAAGCGACGGTTCCGGATCGAAGGGTCTGACTCCCTGCACCTGATCTGCACGTCCGTGCGGCCTGCTTCTACAAAAGATTGCACCTCGGGAAATGAAACGCCCTCAAAATGCATGTGTCAGTGTGCCGATACATATTGTAGGCTATCGTATTCGTATACTGTGATTGTATCATGTACAGTACTGTACGATGTTCCTACAAATATAGCCTATAAAACACTTTCACTTTCCAAGTACTTTATACAAGTATTGTCATTTGCAACACTGGTCCATATTACACAAACCGCTACCAGGGTTGGTCCAAATTACACATTGCACTCACGAAACTAACTTCAAAATTTCCCTACCTCAGCTAGTCAGCTACAATTTGATTTTAAGGTCAGTGCTGCAACAGATGACATAAGAGTTCCAAAAAAACACGAAAAACTTAGCATTAAAAAACAAGGGCTTGGTCCAGATCAAATACATTATAACCAGTCACGACTTTGGTCCGGATTACCCACTGCACTAGCCCAAATTACACGTATCACTCCCAAGTGAATATACACTGAATACACTCTAATGAAACTATTTTCACTGGTAAGGATTTTTGAGCAACTTGCGCTTGCCCTGAAAAACAGAGAGTGCCCTGAATTTTTCACTGTATTGAAATATTCTTTATCTTTCAGGATTTTTGAGCAACTTGCGCTTGTCCTGAAAAACAGAGTTTGCCCTGAAATGTATCACTGTATTGAATATACTTTTACATTCAGGATTTTTGAGCAAATTGTGTGTAACATAGGATGTGACCCCTACAGGGTGGCATTGTTATGCTTTAGATCAAGTAGATATCAATAATGCGTGAGTTCTCATTACTGGACCTGGGTTCGTGCTCGCAGAAAGTCGTCTGGTTAACAAACCCTATTAATTGCCCGTTATTGTCTCTTGCCTACAATTCACTTTAAGAATTACACACACTAAAAGAGTGTTTGATTCTTTTCTCGGTAATTTTATTAGTCATGACAACAATATACAAGTAAAACATGACAGTACTCACCAAATCTCGGTGTTTCGTAATATTCAAGCACTTCTCAATATGTTACAACGATCACATAATTCTCATATTATTAATTCAATTCTCATGGTTTGCGATTAGGAGATCAACAATCGTTTTGGATTGGTTCCCCTATTCAAGCATTTCTTTCAAACTTGTAAACTAAATTTTCTATGCTTCATTAATTTCGTAGTATAACCACTCAATTGTTATAAATATCATATCGAATATTTCACTCAATGTCATATTACTTTACTAACGATTTTCACTGTAAATATGTGCATTTGAGCTTATAAATTCTGATTTAATACTGATTCAATCATGCTTCGCTTCGAACTAAAACACGTTTCATTCTGAGAGGCAAGTGTGGCTGTTCAGGCGGAAATTTATCATTAATCAAAACTTCGTGCGTAGCTGTATATCGGTCGAAAGTAGGTTCAGTGAGAAGTGGTTGATTCGAAGAAGAATCGAAAGTAATTTTTATGGACCGCTGCCGAGCTGGGTTCGACCCTAGCGGATTACAAAGAGATGCAATCGACATGCCATGCAGGAACGGACGAACACTAAAGTATTCGTGCGTGTTGAGATGATGAATGTCCTCACCCAAGTGTGGCTCGGCCACGGCGGCATAAAAAGGAGCATTGCTCACTTTCTATACGGCATGCCGAGGTGGAAAGTGGAAGAAGGTAAAACCTTCAACGGCGAAGAGAGAAAACCTTTTCACTGAACTCAGACCTCAACAGTAAATTGCAAAAACAGTAATTTCGGCCAAAATTCAATAGTTTCAACATGAACACCAGTATAGACTTGCCTGTCAAAACTTTGTTAATACAATACAGCTTTCATAACTCAAACTGACAGAACTTCACTTTCACAAAATAATCTGACAGAGCTTCATTCTCACAGTCTAATTTTCACAAAATTGTCTGACAGAGCTTCGCTCGGACAAGCCAATATTTCTGAGATATCCTGACAGAGATTCATCCGGACAAGCCAGTTTTTCCTGACCCTTGCTGGCGCTTAGGCTCCCGCAACGGCTTAACCGCAACCACTGGGAAACGGCGGAGTGAGTCTTTAAAAAGACTGATTTCTAGTCCAAATGTGGTTGTATTTATACTTGAAGGTTGCTTCAGAGTTTATCAACACCTCTTTATTCTGGATGTTCTTATTGGTGGCTTCTTGTTGAATCTTCTGGTGATTGGCTGATTTCACAAGCTTCTGGAACCTTCGGGTGTTTGTTGGTGCTTGGGTATTCACCCGCCGGTTATCAGTTCGTGCTCCTTTTGCGCATTTCCTGTCGTGTTCATTTCCTGGTCGTGTTTGACAATTAGCTAATTGCCCCGTAACTTCTGTTAACGTTTAGGTACGTTTTCACTGAGGTGACTTGGGGTTAGTGTCCTTGAATAGCAGTTTTTAGCTAAGTCAGCTGACTAATGATTAATTTTGATTGGTTGCAGTCTTTCATCCTGTTCTAGTTTCCTCAAATTCGAGGGTCTTTCAACAAGATTGTTTTCTGTACAAAGACGAATTGTTTCAGGCACAACTTGCCTGTAACATGTGCTTGCCCTGAAAAACAGAGTGTGCCCTGAATTCACTGTATTGAATATGTGTTTTTTATCATTCAGAATTTTGAACAACTTGCGCTTGCCCTGAAATACAGAGTTTACCCGAAATTTTTTACTGCATTAGAATATTTTTATCTTTCAGGTTTTTTGAGCAACTTGGACTTGTCTTGACAAGAGAGTTTGCCCTGAAATTTTTCACTGCCTTGAATATACCTTTTGCATTCAGGATTTTTGAGCAACTTGCGCTTGCCCTGAAAAACAGAGTGTGCCCTGAATTCACTATATTGAATATATATTTTTGTCATGCAGAATTTTGAGCAACTTGCGCTTGCCCTGAAAAACAGAGAGTGCCCTGAATTTTTCACTCTATTGAAATATTCTTTATCTTTCAGGATTTTTGAACGAAGTTAAACCTATTTCTTCTGGCGGCTTGAACTCCCTTGCATCGCATTTTGCTTCCGTATAAACGCTAGTACCATATTTCTATGCTTGTGTTTCTTCAAAGTACCCGTGTTTGAGCCATCTAAGCGTATGCTTTTCTATTCTGGCCACATATCTACAGTATGTTCGTGGTCTTTCATGTATTTGCGTGTTCCTTGGTATTGCCATGTGCACTGAAAGTCGAACGTGTTGCGTATGAGTGCGAAGACGTCATACAATCCAATTCTCCGACTGCAAACAATAAAGCATAATGTAACAATTGAGTACCAAAACGATGTGATTCCACAGCTCCGGCGTTCAGTAATGTCTTTGTACTCGGTGTTTCAAATGGCAAAAGTTGGGCATTGCACTGAGATCTGAGAAGTCACTAAACGATTAATAGACAGAGCAATTAAACTTATAGCTTGTTTGTTCGAAGAAAAACAGGACACGCATCAATCCATGTCAGGTGATATGTAAAAGTCATTTGCTTTCGAATACTGAAAACTGCCCTAATCCTGGGCGCCGGAACGGAGTGCCGTGTCGTGTGAACTGCGAATGATCACCGACCACGAAGGCAACAGCCGCGAAACGAGAAATATGCGCTGAAGGCATTCACACCCCACAGGTAAGTAATCAACAGAACAATAAGGCAGTACTCAAAAGAAACTCTTCACACAACATCCCTTCACAAGCAAATTAACGCCTAAGACACTGACGCACAAAGAAATACAGAACGATAAGGCAACCTAAGATACCACTCTCTACTACACTCCCTCACAAGCAGAACGCGCGAAGAAAAAAACAAGATTGAATTATACTAACAGGCATAGCATGCCAGTCTGTCTGGTGGCCGCGATGTCCACCCATAACGTGCTATCGTAACATTATATGGAGCTGGCAGGTGTGAACATTCCGGTTCCTGCACAATGTGGCTTTCATTGCGGGTGTCTGTGTCCATGGACGTCGGAAGGAGGGAGCAGGGAGGCCTTGCCCCCCCCCTGGATTTTGAAATTTTCAGTAAAAAAGGTTGTTTTCTTGATTTCGAGTGGGAAAAAACAAATTACATCACTTTTGCCCCGCCCCTGGAAAAATTTTGGAAAATTCCCCCAGTGGCACCCCCTGGAAAAAATCCTTCCGACCCCCATGTACTGTGTTGTCCACGCTGTTACGAGTGGCGGTGTCGTCTTCAGGAAGAACGACATGCATTGGACGATTTCTTCTCAAACCTCCTCAGGGCGTTTCAACAACGTAGGATCAGGGCGTGTCAGCATGCTTTCTCACCACCTCACAAGCAGTGGTGGACTTAGGCTTGGGGGACCCGAGGCAAGGCGGAAAAGGGGTCCCTCTGGTGACGTCATCATACTTAGCCAACCGTGAAACGGCCTTTTGATCAAGCCTAGGAAGGAGATATGCGGGCCACGGTGTTATGCACTTCTCTGTGCCGCATTTGGGGTTATGGCTAGGGGATGGGCATGGGGGTAGAGCTAGTTTTAGTGTTAAAGTTCCCAATTGTGGTTTGGTTTAGTGCTAGTTTTCCCGGCAAATATGGCGAGAAAGTTTGGCGAGCTCTGCATAGTGTTTGTAAAAACTTACCAGTGTTCACTGACTAGAAAATACAATATTAAACAAAGAATATTAAACTGCAATTCACAACAGGCGTAATCAAACAGGCAAATTGAGTGTGATACAAATTAATGGAGTATAAAACAGGTCTCTGTCTGAACACAGCAAAACACTTTGGATTTTACTTGCGCTACATATGCTCATAAAGCAGGGGCTTCTTTTTCACAGTCGTCCACACCAGTATCAGGAGAAACTTCATTCTCCGAAAGTGAAAAAAAGTGTAATTTGGTATAAAATTTGCTCTTACTCTTCAGGGTCTTTTTGGAACAAATTTTAACCCACAGTCTTTTAAAAGGTATTGAAGTTGGTTTGAAGCTTTTCCTTATTTACACATTAAAGATTTTGGTTGGTTCTCTGTGAAAGCAGCGTACTTACACATTACAATTGCTGTTCGGGGCCCTTTGAAGGCAAAGTACTTATATATTACAGTTGCTTTTGGCCCCCATTGAAAGCAAGGTACTTACACATTGCAGTTGCTATTGGGGCCCCTTTGAAAGCGTAGTACATTGGTTTTTATTTCAGTTAAGCGTTTTTGTGTAGCCAGCCAAGCATTGACTACCATTGCACAGAAAGAGATGTGCAAGTTCAGCCTTCTCTTCCTCTGCGGCTGACGGGGCATCCACGGGGGCGAGTGAGAGAGCATCTGCTATAACTAAGGCTTTGCCGGGTACACGCCCAAGGCACAACTTTCAAACAAAATCGCATCATTCTCAAGCGAAATAGCTGAATTCGAAGTGGGAGTTCCGACAGTTCTTTCTAACCCAGCAATGGCAAAAGCGGTTTATGATCAGTTTGACTCTGAAATTGCGATCCCACTAAATACTAAGAAAACCGCTCACAAGCCCACGTTACAGGCTTACAGCCAAAGCTTCCTTTTCAATTTTCGTATAGCGCTTTTCTGTGTCGTTGAGCGAGCGTGAGGCAAAAGCAATAGGATCCCCTTGCCTGAGCCTTGCTTTTGCAGCGAGACACTTCCTGGTCCATAAGACGAAGCATCAGAAGAAACAATAGTTTCTTTACGAAAGTCGTAAAAATACAGACTTTCCGTTGAACTTAACAGACGTTTTAACGTAGGGGCTCCCAATCTTTCTCTAATCACGCACTCCTTCAGCATTTCAACAGATGAGGATATACCCCTAAAATTTCTTATGACAAAATATTTTATCATGACTAACCATGGATATATGTAACAATAAGCATACAAAGATTTTTGAAAATAATATTTACTGATATATGTATAAATATGTGTCTGGAAATCAATAATATTTTTTATGTATTTTTCCCTTCTGTTGCTAATCTTAAATGTACCCCTTCGGATAGGCATTTATACCCCTAGGGGTACATGTACCCCAGGTTGGGAACCCCTCTTTTAACGCGTGAAAATCCTCTGCGTTTGTGTCCCGAAACGAATTTTACGTCTTTGAGCAGGAGATCACGCAGAGGAATAGACAGGTTGGCCAGGTGGGGAGAGAATTTACTCAGTTAGTTTGCCATGCCAAGAAAGCGCCTCACATCAGTTACATTTTTGGGGGCAGGCATGTTTACGATGGCATTGACTTTATCGGGATCTGCACGAACGCCGTTCTCGTCTATGATATGACCCCAGAACTTCACGGAACGTTTACCAAATTCACACTTGTCACTCAACGTTAGACTAGATTTTTGCATGATACGCAAAATTTTACACAGGCGTTAATTGTTTTGCTCTGACGAACCGTAAACCAAGATGTCATCCATTCCGCAAAAAACATCAGATAAACCGGACAGCATTAGCGACATTCTACGCTGAAAAAGCTCGGGCGCACTACAAATGCCGAAAGGCAAGCGGGTAAAATAGAAACGACCGAACGGTGTAATAAACGTAGTCAACAAATGTGAGTCTCTTGATAACTTGATTTGCCAGAAGCCACTCTTAGCATCCAGCTTTGAGAAATACTTGGCGCCAGACAGTTGACCAAGAACTTGATCTGCATGTGACAGTGGGTGCTTTTCACGTTTTACCCAAGCGTTCAGTTTAGTGTAATCTGTTGCGGCAGCTAGCCTTTTAATTGCGAGCCGTGGGGGAGCTAGTCCGCAGAAATTTGAGAAACGCGCTCCGACAATGTTTCGCCTAGAACCTGACCCTTACGAATCCGCGCATCAACTGGACTGTAGTTTCTTGTTGCCTACAGCAATGGCCAAAGGAACCCAAAGGTACAACAATTTCTTGTTATCAGATCCAACAAACAACAAACATCAGCGGCGATTGATCGTCAGCACGGTTTCTGAAACACAACAGAAACAAGCTAAAAGCATTCTGCCAGCGCAGCTAACTGAGCAAGAAAACTTCACACCGATAGCTGAGCGCGCTACAGACAATTAACGATTAGACAAGCGCGCAACGCGGCTATTTACAGTAAATTCAAATGTGTTTTATTTACAAGACAAACACGCAATACTAAGCAATTATACCAAAATCTCATTAAACGAGTATCGAGCTACTGCATATTCGACTCGTTTCAGCGTTTCATAACGTTTCAGTGCAAGTGGCTGCAAACCGGATACACCTTGTAAAAATGCTGTTAGTTGCATCTGCATATCTTTTTCTAGTCCTTTCATAAAAGTCCATAATGTTGGGTGATGGCACTGAAAAAGTGCCTGTATTCCGAAATGCCAACCTTCGATGGAGTTCGTTGTTCTTGCAATCCCTTAGACGCACTTTCGAAATGATTCCATCTTTCTCTTCGAAAAATGGCGGAACCATAACGTTTACTGCGTCCTGGCCGTCGTCTGCCTCGAATACACTAAAAGCTCGGGCATCTTTTCGTGGCCTGGCATGTTGTCAACTAGTATCAAAAAAGTTTCAGTAACGTCAGATGAAAGAACCATAGCTGAAGAGAGTAAGCAGCGAAGAGCCAGTCTTAGCCTGTCATTCTTTTCGTAGTCTTCTTTCATACCAATTTCGTTAGCTTTTCGCATAACATTTTGTGTCAAGTGAAAATAGCAATCCGTAACTGTTGCATTTTTTCATGTAACACCAAATGATACTTTATTATCATTATCATTCATGTTAAAATCTTAACTAAAAAATTAAAAGGTGAGACAGCTCTCAAAAGGCTTCACGTCCAAATGGCATGTGAATAAAGTGATCCGCTATCAAATCAAAGAAACTTGCCTAAAAGAAGAAACCAGACGGTTACGGGGATTAAGTGCTTGAGTAATTTAAGTGCATGCGTGTTGGTCTGTCGAGTGATTTAGTGTCTAAGGGATTAAATGTCTCGGTGCTTAATTGTCTGTGTAATTAACTATCCAGTGATTAAATGTCAGTGATGAACTGTCGAGTGATGAAATGACGCGTGATAAAATATCTGTACACCGTAATGTGTTAAACACATTATTATTTGGAAATGTAGTGATTTTCACGATAGGAGTGTTGCCAAATTCTTCAAAGCATTGAATTTGTGTCGCTGCACGGAAAGTTTCGAAATTACAGCTGTCAGCATCAGCATCGTAAAGAGAAGTTTCTGTACCTTTTAGGAAACTGTAGTGAGAACTTGTAAATGTTTGCCTTCGGATTTGAATTTCCTTCCAACGAAGAAGCTATTTTGATATTGTTCTAACAGGTGTCTCTTTTCATGCAAAAATTAATTACACTCCTTTGCTAAAGCCCCTGTGCATTGCTACACAACGCAGTTGCGAGTACAAGTAACTTCACGCACACAGGAACAAGGGCGTACGCAAGGGGGGGGTTGGAGTTCAAACTCCCCATTTGAGCTTGATATTTTACAAAAACGTTATTATAAGGGGAGTGTATAGGGCTTGACTTTTTACAAAAACAAGGGAGTGCGTGTAGAAGAATATGCCTATTATGTCAACAAACTTCGCTTGAAAACATGAATTTGACGTCAAATTGTGACGTCAAAAACAGCGCACACCAAATACAAATGACCACCACATGCCACTGAAAGAAACCCCCCCATGAAAATTTTCTGCGTACGCCACTGCACAGGAACAGCACAACAATTGTCCTTCGAGTGCGTTCGACGATCGTCGGGGCAGAGATTTGTTAAAGAGATCGCCCCGCGCTTGGTCTTCGACGAAGTTGTTTCGATGGGAAGGCAAGAGGCGGCATTTCTCGAAGTTGCGGCATTTCTCGAAATGATTACTAAATCTGTCAACTTGAGAGCAACCGCTGCTACCCGTACTGGATGTGTCCGGCATGGGATGGGTGCTGCTGCCCTCAAGACGCCTGAAGCCAGGAAAATCTCCGGGATTGGATTCCATCTTCCCGGAGTTTATACTCCACGCCGGGTCGGCTCTCAAATCTTGGTTCTGCGACTTCCTCAATTCCTGCATGCGCCAACTCAAAATTCCAAAGATATGGAGAAAATCACTAGTAATTGCGAGCCCTAAGCCAGAGAAGCCATTGGGGGTCCCAAAGAACTATCGTCCTATATCTCTGCTGTGTATCCCCTTCAAAATAGTCGAGAGACTCATCTTCGCTCGTGTCGAAACAATCACCGACCCACAGCTCCCACAGGAGCAGGCGAGCTTCCGACACTGGAGGTCGGCCGTAGATCAGGTCACCCTGTTGACACAGGACATCGAGGATAGCTTTTCAGCTAAAATGAAGGCCGGAGCTGTGTTTGTCGACCTCACAGCAGCTTACGACACCGTATGGCACCGCGACCTCACCTGCAAGCTGCTGCGTTTGCTGCCTGACAGACACATGGTTCACATGAGGATCTGTCCTGGCTCCCCTTCTGTTCAACATCTACATATCTGACCTGCCAACCACCATCTCCAGAAAGTATGCATATGCTGACGACCTAGCAATCATGCATGCTGATGGAGATTGGCAGGCAGTGGATGGGGCGCTGAGCAAGGACTTGACAACACTAGCTGAATACCTCCAGACTTGGAAGCTAAAGCTCAGCACCACGAAAACGGTGTCGGCAGTCTTCCATCTCAACAACAAGGAAGCCAAACGTGAGCTGAACGTCAACTTCAACGACGAAACCCTGCCCTTCTGCTCCGAGCCCAAATACCTCGGAGTAACGTTGGACAGGTCGCTCACGTACCGCCGACACCTTGAGTCACTTCGCAAGAAGCTAACATCACGCGTCGCACTCCTGAGTCGGCTTGCTGGCTCTGGCTGGGGTGCTGGAGCAACAATGTGGCGAACTTCCACCCTAGCCCTGGTGCATTCAACTGCAGAGTACTGCGCTCCTGTTTGGCGCCGCAGTGCTCATACCCGCCTTATTGACCCCATCATCAGCGACGCCTTGCGAATTGTGACTGGATGCCTGCGTCCTACACCAGTGGACAACCTTCCATTCCTCGCAGGCATCCAACCTGCTGAGCTTCGTCGCAGAGGAGCCACACTATCTCTAGGACGCCGTGCCATGGAGCCTGGACACCTGCTCC
>Ga0210059_1007974_pt1 | contig 16795 bp, 9 predicted proteins | sample Ectturendosymbi2_FD_188042 | JGI IMG/M metagenome (GOLD analysis project Ga0210059, IMG submission 188042) | Ecteinascidia turbinata endosymbiont from Florida, USA - Sample 2 (SPAdes) (version 2) | ecosystem: Host-associated > Tunicates > Ascidians > Unclassified | place: Key West, Florida...
TTTGCCACAGACTGTAACGTGCAGCGGAAAAAGTCTAGCTTTGCCAAAGTGAAATGGAGTAATTCGATAAAAATTAACACTCCAGTTGCGGTACAATAAACTATGCAGAATTTCCATGCTAAAAAAAATTTTTCAAGCAACAATTCGTAAGTCATTCCCCTTGTCTCTCAAAGTTTTTTAATTGATGTCAACGTCTTCAGTGGAAGCACCAACGGCTGGGATTCGTCTCTCCTTATCAAAAGCAACAAAAACCGCCTTGAGCTTTTCAGCCGGCTGTTTGAGGAATCTCCTGCCTAGTTTTGCTCCCATCTCCTTGCAATGATTCAGCTTGTACGTATCATTCAGCAATATTTGTAAAGCCACAACAGTGACCCACACCAAGCGAATCAGGAGATTCCTCTAACAGCCGGCTGAAAAGCTCAAGGCGGTTTTTGTTGCTTCAAAATTGTATTCGTACTATGAGCGTCTGAACAAAGGATCAGAAGTGTTGGACAAACTTATACTTTTCAAACGTCCGGGATACAAGATAACCCGCTACTTTACTGCAGTTTTTGTTATTCGTCAAAAAGCACATCATCTTCAAAATCTTTTAGAGGCAGAACATGCTGATAAAGCAGGTTTATTTTCATATCAAACTTGTAGTGCCGTTACACCGTACACGACCATCTCGACGGTGAATGACGGAGAGACCGTCATTCACGGTCGGGATGGTCGTGTGAGCAATGAAATGTAAAATATTACGTAGATCCAAATGCATGTCACTCGCACAAAAGGTTGACACGAAGAGTTTAAGGGCACAAAGTCTTACGAAGAGATGTGACAAGAACGGTTTTAGAAAATGTTTTGGTTTAATATAGTTTCAGCATTACGTCCGAACTGGACCAACCATTTTTATTGAACCACGAGTACAAGTTCGTTTTCGCGTTTCAAACTTTTCAGAAATTTTGCATAACGTACATTCCAAGATTAAATAATAAAACCGATGACATCACACTATCAATAAAGCGTGCTCTATGGCCTGCACCGTACGCCTACCCCTAGCCATCGAATCTCACTTACAGACAGGCTCACAATCTCTTTTCATTGTATTAAGAACATGTCCAGGAAAATGAGTCTGGCTCACTTCTTGATGGGAGGAGAACCGATGTCGGAAGAGGTTCCCATGTCCCCGAGGTTGGAGAGAGGAATAAATCTGCACAAAATGATCAAGCTCTTTACAAATGCTTTTGCTGGAAACGGTGGATATCTCACTTTCATGGGTAAAACTTTGCTTTTGATCCGATTTACGAAATCGTTTTTAGTCTGTCCATATAACAGTTCATTAAGGTACGTACGTATCTTCAGACCTCAAAACCACATGCTACACTCTCTTGTTTTTTATTTAGAGTATATGCAAACTACATTTGTTAAATGTCTTTGAGAGCCGTTCTACTGATACCAAATTAAAATTTTGACAAAAGCTTTGACTTCTAGGCAACGAGAATGATTGTCCTGGATTTGGCAAAATTTCTTTCATAAATGACACTCCGGATTATGAGTGTAGAGGAAGACGGCACCAACTTGGCGGCACCGATGGAATGAGATTCAAATACTTGAATAGATTCGAAACTGCCTTAAATCAGCTCGAGCGAAAATTCGGTTGGTTGAACGCAAAACCAGTAAGTAAAGTTGAAACTGATGCTTCTAAACAAACAAACGGTTACTTGATTTGGTTTCGAAGACATTGTTTCTCATTCCTAAATCTAGAAAAAGACACGATTTCGCACATTGTAATTAATGTGAAAGGGTTGGGAATACAGTATCTCACGTGTTGATGATGATGATTTTATTCAACGCTTTCTTTCTTTGTGTACACTGATGTCATCGCCAAATTCGTTCAGGCAAGTTGGAAGTTCCTGGCAAATTCCTCTTTCCTGCACTCGTTCCAGATTGGCACCTACTTTCACAACAAAGGTCGTATATTCAAGTGAACAGATTGGCCCTTGATTTCGATGAGTCCGAAAAGCAAACTGAAGGGTGCGAAACACGGACTGCAGAAATGCAACAGAAGTTGTCACACAAACAAAGATAAACAATAAGTTTCTGCATTGCTTCACCTTACGACTTTTTTTTCATCGAATGTCCTGAAAGAGTTATTGACTGATCTGAATGACTTAAGAAATAAAACCAATAATTTTACAAACGCTCCACAATTAAATCTCCAAAATACACCACAAATCTCATTTTCACGCAAAACACCACCTGCCTCCCCACGGTTGACTGTCAAGGTCACAATGAATATTCCTTAGAACATAACACGCTTGTGATGCCGCCGGACTCACTCCCATAAAGCAATTTATATCCATTCTCCAAGAATATGTTTCTGAGAGACTATTGCTAAAGCGATATGCGTCTGTAAAGGTTTGTAGCCGAATTGTTGTGTGGTTCAATCGTCATTTCGACAAACGTTCCTTTTTCTATGGGGTGATGAAACCAAACTATCGTGTTATTGTTTCGTTTCGTCAAACAGGCTCGACTCATACGTGTACACAATGAACACAAGGTGGTGATCTTTGAGAGGTCGGGACTCCTGTTTGTGTTCAATTTCCATCCAACCACAAGCTACTCCGATTACAGATTTGGAATTGACAATTCAGGAAAGTAGGGAAAAATCCAGATGTTGTTAAGTAATACGTGGCAAGCATAGCAAGGCTACAGTGGTTGCATTATTTATTTGGTTACCGGCGATACATAAAAATACTTTTCTTGTTGCGGGAACCTTATAAAACAAAGAAATTTTTCTTTGCAGATATAGAGTTGTTCTCGACACCGATGACAAAATTTTTGGAGGTCGTGGCAGAAACCAGTCATCCTTGGAGTTCTTTTCACAAATGCATAACTGTGACGACAGAGCTACGTCAATAGTGGTGAGCAGCACATGATAGTTAAATATTTGTATTGAAAATGTCTTCTCATGACATTGTCATGAATTTTAATTGTAAGTATTTTAATCTACGTACATATTTAGATAATAACAGAAAGATGCCACAAATTAATTAATTGTTCACTACAAAATTTTCATCTTTCGAGTTTTTCAGGTTTCATGATTTTCCTGCAACAGGTCTTGTTGAAATATTTATTGATTACATGCCTCGGTTTGTTTTTATTTATTGAAGAAAACTTTTCAAAAATGCGTTTAAGAAAGCGACCGTGAAAGCACATTGTCAAAATCTACGAATATACAACAAACAATTGCTGCATGTGCACGTTTTATGCCAAAAGCAAATGACGCAATGTAGAACGAAGATAGACACACTTTGTATTGATAATAGAAAAGCAAACGATATAATTGAATGTTCGTTCAATGATCTCTGCAAACTGTTTGACAAGGTTTCCCTTCCCTCACGATGCGCCATTGTGATGTCAACTGATGACTTCCGGTATGACGGTTACGGCTGTGACGGAAACCACTCTTACCTTGAGCCAAACTACTGCAAGAGCGGCTTCACCTCCGAATACAGAACAGGGCCACGTCAAAATGAATATGTCCAACGCCACAATGAATCCTGTGTCAGAAGTGGACATCGCCATGACGACAGTTACCGCAGGGAAAAAGAGTCATTCATGCATCGACGCGAGGATCGCTACACCAAAGAATGCAAGGGTGAAAGGTCACGGGATTACGCCGGGTACTCTGACCAGTGCCTGTGCGAGAAGCGATGCTTCAAAGACGAATATCGTCATCGTGATGACGACAGAAGTTCACGTGGGGTCAGATTCAGTGATGATCAACTCGGCTCCGATATGTTTCGAACGGAAGGCTAAAACAACTCACCACATTGCACTGTGCACAATGTACGACATTACTAAGGTCTTCTGGGTTTAAGGCAATATATTCTGTGATGTTTGTAGTTTTGTCCGTTGAACCCTGAAGCTGTTGTACTGATCAATTTTGAAAGCATTAGATTCAATCGATGTTGTGTGTGCAAAGCAATGTTGTGCTTGTTGTTTGAACAGAGAAAACAATAATTTAATATTGTGTGAGTGTGCACTGTTGCGCTAACTTTTTGTTTGTGCTGCAAATGTGCGAACACTCCTCGAAAACCCAACGAATCACCAATTTCAAGGGCGTAGAATTATCAACATTGTAGCTATTTAATGACGTAATGCTCTTCGTTCCAACATCCAATTCTCCGTTGAACAAGAACTGATATTACTTGTGTCTGTTCGATTTTTTCATAAAACAGCGATCACAAAGCGATTTGATAAAATGTGTCTGTCCCATGCGCTTGAATTTCAGAGTCTATTGTGTCCGACAGTTGCTCTAGCAATACATGAGAGCATTCGTTAAATATTTCTTCACAAAAATACAAATATATTTTGTGTTTTCTTAATGCCATCGACATGAGTTTCATCTTTCGAAACACCTTTTGGAATTTCGGGTACTTCGTTTTTTCTACGCCTTATTATCCTTAAGTTAAATCCCTCTTTCCCTGGAACAGCTACAATGTCTTTGAAAAGGATTAAAATGCATATATCAAAGTTGAAGTTTATGCACTTCATGCTGCTGTGCTCATGTAATTTAAAGTTCCTATGTTCGTTAGAAAGACAGCCAAACAGACGTGTAGACGTAGGCTAAACTCAGTGGGTGGAAGCAGAACAGAATTAATGCAAAAATGTAAAATATCTTGAACTCATTGGAGGCCGTAATTCACAAAAATAGACGTAACGCGGCAAGGACTAGCGAAAAGCATGTGCTCCCTAGACATGCACAGCTGCATTTTTTTAGAGATTTTATAACCTCGTTGCTTTAGAGTCAATCATTATGAAAAGACCTAGACCTATCTTTAGTGCGGATCCTTTGTTGATGTTTGTCGTTTTATTCAACTATTAAGTTTAACATAATTTCTCCAGTCACAACCTCATTCGCCAACAGAATATTGAAGAATGACATGAAAGTGTTTCCTTCTCCTCAATTTATACTTGGGCACACCTGTTTTGCGGCCAAGCTATCTGTACTTCATTCAATTAAATTTTTGGAAACGGTGAAAGTTTTTATTGAACTGGCGAAAATGAACAGCATCAGAATTGTTGTATTTTTTCTCATTCAACTTTCCAGACTTGATAATAATCAATTGAAATATTGGGGAAAGCTGGATGTGTTCTTCTTCAATAAGTTTCACATTTCAGCGGTTTTAGAAACACCTTGCTTGATTTATACCTTCTCGTCCCAAACAAAACGCATGGTCAATTTTAATAATTCTTCGAACAAATGCGGCAAATATTCAGTCATAAGTGACGTTATAACGGGGTTATTAAAAAAGTTGCGATTCTGGAACCAGTCGATCAAGTTTTATAACTTTCTTTGAATTGTTCTGAACGTGCGGTTCTCAAAATATTCGGTGAAGCTGAAAATACTGTTTTGGGACGGATATATATTTTCTCTTCTTTGGTTACTTTTTGACAACTTGCCAAATATAAAATACAGTAATTTATAAAAGCTTCAACAGTTGCTTGCAAGCTTACTCTAAACGAAGAAAAACCATAAGTTAGCGCCACAGCGCTGGCTTTCCTTGGGTACAAAATTTCCTTCAACAAAGTCGAACACGATCCTGACAAACTCCAACTCTAAGTCTTCACTGACAAACCCAAAATCATCTTCAGTATTTATGCAATGATCAACGAGTAGGCATTCCACTTCCTCCGTTTGTTCAGCTGTGCAATTAAGCTTGGCAAAACGTTAGTTCCAGGAATGTTGAAGTGAGTGCATATCGAAAGCGTTCATTTAACATTTGTGATGCAATTATTCAAATTATGTCATTGATGAATGTGAGGAAAATTCTGCCTCACTTAGCACACCAGCGATCGGCTGAATAATGTAGTGTACAGCAGTGTTTTCCAATGATGCAGAGTGATTGTCACCGGTTGTAATTCTATTTTTGAGTATTGATCGCTATATTGGATGACAACGTTTTGATGACAAGGCATATTTTGTTCAATTCGACAATAATTTTATGGGTTTTGGTGTTGAAGGTGGAATGCGTCTCTAATGCACTTTCAAGAGCTTTTGTAGCAGTGTCTCTGCACAAGCTTGGGTAAAGTGCTGTCACATTTGCTGCCATAATGCAAATAAATGGTTTTTGCTTTTCTGTTTGTAGACTTTTGATCAAGCAGTCTTTCCAATTGAGCAGGTCTCCAATAAATTGACACCTATCTTGACAAATTCACAAAATAAGTTTGAGTTTAGGCTTTGTTCAAACAATTGCCTTTCAAATGCTTGAGTTTAACCGAAAAAATTTAATATCCTGCAATTTCATGTTGCATACACATCCTACAGCCAATCGTTAAAACTATTCTGACGACATGGCCTGGTTGCACTAAGACAAATTCTTAATTCTGTTGTTTGAAAAGCTAACTGAAATGCATATTTAACAAACTAAAAAAGGAGATGCATTTAGGTTACAACCAACAACGTTTGATATCTCCAGTCTGTGTCCCAAAGCAGTTGCTATTAGGCAGACTATCTTTTCATGAATGACGTAAGTTTTTATTGCTTCCATTTCAGCAGTTGATTTCAAAGGACTGGATACATCACTAGTAAAACTTGTTTTCTCTTCGCTTTTATTTTGAACTGTATGATTTACCTACAACACCCGAAACTATTAAGTTGTCGGAAAGGTGATTCTAAGGCAGGGTCTCAAACTCAAATTTATCCTATGGTCAAATGAGGACTTATAAAGAAACCTGAAGACCGCATTATGATGCTGCACAGCAATGTCAGAACCTGAACTACACTAGAAAGAGATTTTCCATTTTTGTTCCTGAGAAATGTATCCTGAATTATTGGGAAATCATTTCTAGCCTTCCTCACGTGCGTTTAAAGGGAACTTGTTGACTAGCTGGCCTGACACTTTTAAACACCGGTGGTTAAACTAAATAATTTTAATGTTGATTATATGAAAATTCCCGAAAGGCATCGCGGCCACGTGTTTGGGACAGTGTTCAATGTTATGGTTAGTCAACGGAAAACAATTCCCTATTTTCATGCCCGCTTTTCCTCTAGGGGGTCTCGGGTGCAGCAACCTCAGGAGGACTCGAAATACCTCACGGTCAACAGCAATTTCAGGTAATTCTGCTGGGTCCACAACAAGACGGGACCAAGCAATGTCGGAGATGTAGCCACTCCACCTCGTCCTTGGACGACGTCTTGGCCGCTTTCCCGTGGGTTTTTCCAGCCGGACATGCCTCGCCAGTCTTTCGTGGGGCATTCTGGACACATGGCCGGACCAACATAGTTGGTATCTCTCGATTCGGATGAGAAGTGGTTCGACATTCAGTGCTTTGAGAATTTCACAGCCACGGACTTTGTCGCGAAGAGTAATATTTTGGACTCTGAGAAAAACTCCCGTTTCTGCCGCTTGCACTTGAGATAATATTTTTTCAGTCATTACCCAAGATTCATGACCCGCAGGTAAGGATCGGAGCAAAGACCAATTCAAAAACTGACAGAAAATGATGCACCAATGAAATATGATGCCATAGATCAGTGGTTCTTAACCTGTGAGTAATTACCCCAATGTGTTAATTTGACATTTGTTCGGCGGAAATTTAGATTACCGTTTTTCTTGGTTATGTAGCACTGAAATCTTTTCAACATTTCAGAGTGTGTGGTCATTTGTTCTTTCGTTTTGCTTATAACTCTATGCCGCCTTCTTTGATGTCAGAGCACCGGAGTCTCTTAGGTATCTTCGAGAGACTGCAGTCTAGTCTGGTGACACGTAACGTTAGCAGTGAAGTCTGTAAATGTAGTCTGTAGGCTAAAAACTATTGAGATGCCTCCAAAGAAAAGAAGCTGCTGAATTATGGGTTTACAAATGTTAATCACTAAGTTTGACGCTTAAGATGGCAAAGAAGGCAGTATCAGCCTTTCTGTTGTATCATTTTAATGAACATTTGAATCCAAATTATGACGCCATGGTTGTGTTATTTTATTATTAATTGATGGCAAGCTTTGATTTGTTCTTTTCTTAAAAGGGTGAAATTGAAACCTCCAAACCTCCCGGAGTTGCGAAATTAGAAAAGGCTGAGAATCCCGCCATTGTGATTTGTAATTTCAACAACTTTTTACCAGCAGCGCAGCCATAGTCAGTCAGAAGAGGCCATGACACCCCAGAACGAAACTTGCTAGAACATATATGACGTCATATCCTGTTGACATAGACCAGAAATTGAGCTGCGACATCGGAACGATCTTTGTTCAAAATAATTCATGGCCGCATCACTACGTTGGACCGTGTGCAGCACTTAAACGTGATCATCAAAGCTAAACAACAGGGTAGGAATGATTATTTCTGCACTTGCTGCAAGCTTATCTATCAAACAGATCGCCACTATTTGATTTAAGCAATTCTATATTTATGGATCTATACAAAAATATGGAGGTTACGCCACATGACTTGACATCCTTTCATAAAAGTTTTGTTTTTAGCTGATGCATGTTAGGCGTTACTCGTCAATTAATCATAATAATATCCACCACACTTTAGCAACGTCCCTGCTCATTGTGAAAATATTATCAACTATTTGGTTAGTTTTTAACACATCCAAAACTAAAGTGTTTTAAATATACGTGAATAAAATATTTTGAATTGATCTCATTCACTTCAAATAAGCATCGTGCTACTTAAACAAATACCTTGCGATTATTTTAAGCAAGTCAGTAATAATCGACAAGCTTATTCAATATAATTGTAAAATTTCACGAAGACGGAATGGATTTTTCAAAGATTTTGAAGCAACAATCAAGATATGCTCGAATTGCATCACAAAGTTTACATTACAGGTGCTTACCTTTTTCCAAAACAAATTAATTTCCGGAAACTGTCACATTAAATATATTATAGCGTAGTTGCCAAACATCACCAGTTAAAGCTGCATTTCCATCAGTGTTATAGGTTTAACTCGAATCTTCGTGTACAAAGTCATTCAACAAAAGGTTTTTGTTTTGCTATATCGGCAAAACCGCATGGAAATATTTCAGTATGACGTCCCTAGTTGAAGAAGATTAAAAAATCAGCCCCACAAAGGTCTACATCCTCAATACTAATCAATCTCAGATTTCAAGAGGTACGCCTTACAGCACAGAAAAACTTGGAAAGTACATGAATGACAAATGTTTTCGATCTTAAAGGGAATTTAGGCAACTCTTCAGCAAATTATCCAGTGTGAAAAACTTATAATCATATTTTGCATATCTGAGCTTTTAAACAGGGCCGGGCCTTAATCATTTCATTGTGCAACGTAAATTTTCTGGCGTAAGGGAGACACCACTGTTGACTTCGACGAATGTTTTTCGTACTATGTCCAATTCCAGAAAAAAACTCAAAGTTCGTCGCATCTCTCTCGACTACGAGAGATACAGTTGAACTTCACTGCTGCAATGAATTTTGTTTATCATTTATCGGTGTTTTCGTCCCAGTCAACTTGTACAGGGCAAGGTTTTGTCAAACCGTTTCTAAACAACTGTTAACTCTTCTCGTGCAGAGATCATTTCATGTTTGGTTACACATAATTTATCATCGTTGATGTTGGACTGTTTCGAAAAATGAAGAAAATGTTTTGTGACAAGAACAAATGCTAAATGTTTGAAGTACGTCAGTTTGTTGATCCAGATAATGCGATCAGGATTGTCTATCCAAGTTTATTGACAATGAATCTGAAATTAATGAGCAATATCTATATCAACCTTAGCATCAGGATTAAATTTATTCAAAATTAACGACGTCAATGCGCAACGTCATCAATTTCAACGAGGGTGTCGTCACAAAGACATTCTGTACATCCTTTGTTTCATTTTTATGTCGCAAAGTTGCAGCAACGAGTTATCGTCTCTACTCTAATCCTCAATAATGAAAACTTTAACACGATGAAAGCTTTAATCAGAATCGTTTCTCTCTCAACACTGGGTATAAAAGCATAATGGTACGCTTAGAGCGCCATCACTTTCTACTGACTTGCATCGAATTTGCAAAATCTCTTTCGCTTTGAAGATATCTGTTATCTATCTACCATCACCAGAAAACAAATATGGACTGTTCAAGCAACAACGAAATCATGGGATGGGAAATACCTTCTATTGACAATCTGTTCCGCATTGACCCCTATCTTCGGATGTTTGAGAAAGAAATTCGAAAGCGGTTCGTAGTTCGTTTGGCTATCAAAATTTAATTTAGATCTCGAAAGTGATGATTTTGAAAAATTTTTAGAACTAGCATGCAAAAGCACATTTTGCAATACTTCCTAAGTCTGAAAAATTCCGTACGTCCTCAATCGTCAGTGTGTTGAGATCATTTTCGTACGCTAAAACAACCTACTTGTACCTTCTACGGTTTGCAAGACAAACAACACCGTTACAAATTTGTTTTCGGAATAATGCAAAAAGAAAAACGATCGGTATTATTTTTGGTTGAAAACTTTCAAATTAAGAAAGTTGATTCGTTGATCAGTTCGAGCTTATTTTACTTGACAGGTAAAATGCTAGTTTGTTTCACATCTTCATTTGTTCTGTGTGACTGCGAAACATCACTTGATGCTGAAAACTTAAAACAGTTGTTCGCGCTAAGATATCTTCTTGAAATCAAAGTAATATTACTAGTATCTTGAAAGTGGTCAAATTCATAAGCCTCCCGTAAACTCGTCTGCTCAAATGTACGATGGGATTGCATCGACAATTTCTTACAGTTATGGACTTTTCCAACAAAAGAAAATGTCGATTGAAAATATGGAAGGTTTTCATCGATTTACCCGAAGCCACAGAGATTACGGTGTTGTAGTTGGCCATGATGGTGGGGTGAAATGCCAGGAGTGGATTCCGAATGCGAAGGCAGTATTTCTCAAAGGTCAATTCAGTAAGTACAAGTTTGGACAATTCCAATCAAATGAAGGACTAGCTAATTTGAAAAATTTGTTTCGTATTTTCTTATTTTTAAATAATAGCCAAAAACATTTTCTTAAATTTTACAATTTTCAGACAATTGGAAGAAGATCCCGTATAACTCAGTCGGACAAGGAAAATGGGAACTGTTTCTTCCCCCTAAACAGGACGGGAATTGTCCACTTTCTCATCTCACTGAGTTGAAAGTATAATTTTTTTGAACAGACAACTTTATCAGCATGTCGTTTCAAGCTTAACTGAAACGGAAAAAGCAAGCTCTAGCAAAACATTTGGCGCATGTTTTGATAGCTAACAACAAACAAAACCATTTTAATTCCCAAACTATTACCGCAATTGTATCTTTTACCAGAATGATCAAAAAGATACAGGGCAATAAGTGCCAATGGTGGGCTACTTACAAAAAAGGCTATAACCACGCTTTTGTAAGGATGAAACCTCTAACAGGAATTTCATGTTAACGACAGTAAAATGCCATCTGCTTGTCCTTGAGCAACTCGCAATAACTGCTCTAACGAACGAGAAGAAACAAATCATATTTTTGTATCCGTAGCAATTTTGCACTCTCTTAAGTGAGCATCAGTGAAGAAGCTTATAGCAGAACTAATTTCCAGTTCCTAGTATTCCATCAGTGCCTATTTCAAGCTCTTCACCCAATGTTCTTGAACCTGAGGATATGTTCACTGTTCTCTGGCAATTCTTCAGAATCGTTTTCCTAATGACGTGTTTATCAGTTTCAATAAAAATAATTCAAAAAATTATTTTCTGAGGTAAGTTTCCGGTTACCTACAGGGAGTTATTGACTTCACACAAAAATTCTGCTGAATTTCAAAGATCATTATGCGGAAAAATGTGCACAAACCAATATACAGTATTCGAAAGCGGTTCGTAGTTCGTTGATTGAATAAAAACAATATGAAGGAAGAAGTGTACGTTTCGTCCCTTTGTATATTGTTACTATAGCTTTGGTATATTGTTACTACAGCAGGAAAACTGTAAAACGCACAGAGAACTTTCAGTTGTGTTGGGTTTTGACAAAAGTATATTTTTCGGTAGCTTTCCATCGAAACACAAGACCATCAAACAATCGAACGGATCTCACCCTGGGCCAGATACGTCACTCAAAACGGATCGAGTTATAAATGGTTATTCTGGAATCCACCTCACAACCAACTTTCTCGCCAGGTATGCATTTACTGTTTTAAAAAAATCCTATTATAACCTGAGCTTCTTGCTTCCACTTTTGCAAGACCACCAGTGGTGATTTTAGAAATTTGGAGGCCACAGTGCAGAAAATTGTGTGACATGAAATAGGTTTACTGTTTCAAAATAACTGTTGCAATCAGAGCTCCTTGTTTCCACATTTGCCAGACCGTAACAACATAGAAGTTTTTCATTCCTCAGAGATTCTATGTTATTCAGATTAGTCGTTCTCACGCCATGAAACCGGATCGGCTTCGAATCTATGAGGCTCATCTCGGCAACATTTCCAAAAACTCAGATATGTCAAGCTACCAATATTTCACAAAGCAAGTTCTTCCACGTGTTCGTGATATTGGGTACAACTGCGTTCTGTTGATGGCGGTTACGGATCATCCATATTGTTCGAGTAGTGATTCTCAAGCTGCTAATTTCTTTGCCACTGGCAGGTATGAATTGAAATGTACACAAATGAATTTTATCTTAATTTGTTTTTCAAAGTCACGGAGTGATTTATAAAATCTAAAGTAATTTTGGAAAATCATCCGCTAGGAAACCTCTGCCTGCAATGAGCGGAAAATACAAGGTCATGCACTTGGTTCATCTGAAAGCGAATATTATTCAAGAAAAACGCAAGAGTTTTTTTAAGGTGTTGCCGAAGGTGAACTTTAAGTGAACTTATGCTGTTTTAAATAGGCAGAGTGTGATGATGTAGTCTTGAGACTGATCTCGAGACACATCTTCGTGAGTCTTGTCTCGGCCGCGAATCCTGGCATCCGTCTCGTGACTAGTATTACGATTCCCGTCGATGCAGTTTGGTAACGTTTCCGTAGTTGAACTTGTTGACTGTCCATCGTATTTTCGACAAACGGAAATCCCTCAAAGCTACAGAAATGTAAGAATTTAGAAAAAAATACTGCTTAGAAGACTTGGTGTCGCTTCCTTTGAAAAGATGCACATAGAATTTTAGCCAAAAATCCTATTTATGTAAATGTCGACTGGCTGTCTCGAACGTTCAGGTGTTCGTCTTTCACAGTCTGTGTATCGGATTTTTAAACAAATCTCGGTCACCGTGTTGGTGGTTGCAATCTCAATGCATCCCATACTGTGTGGAAATTTGCACTGTTTAAAAATTGAACAGGATGGCAGTTTATGGCTTCATAACTTGTTGGGAACAAAAAAAACTACAATCCTTTTTACATGAATATGGTCAACACACTGTGGTTTATCTTACGCCTGCAGTCGCCTCGGAACGCCTGATGAGCTAAGAGAACTCATAAACATTGCTCACGAAATGGGAATCAATGTTCTGATGGACGTGATGCATGGTTTTGCTTCGGAAAACGCCCTGGTGGGGCTTGATTTGTTTGACCGGAATAATGAGTGTCATTTTCGACCAGGATGGAGAAGTTGTACAGATGAAAGTGGTGATATAAGGCGATTCTACATCACAAAGTAAGATCCGAGTTAATTGTCATAATATTTGCAATATACTGCTGTGGACTTTTGTCTAGTTGCAATACAATTGATCAGCATAATTTCACAAAACTTTTCCACCAAATCATTTATGCAGATTAGAATAAAAATCATTGTTTTCTTTCAAAGTATGCAACTTGTTAAAGAGTAATGGTGGTCGCTAACAAATGAATCTGTGCAAAACAGGGAAAAATGTTTTTTATACGGATCAAAGTTATATAATTTTTCTTCTGTGCATCAGACGTGAAGTTCTACGTTTCCTTCTGTCCAACTTGCGCTACTACCTGGATGAGTTTTCCTTTGACGGGTTTACATTTAGAGGAGTAACTTCCATGATCTTCAGCAACAACTGAAACATTGATCTGAGATCAAGAGGTATTCGTGACTGTAGATTCTGTGTGAACAATATATCTTTTTTCTTCTGTATTCGATGGATTTAACTGTTGTTTCTTTCTGAGTGATGTTTTATTATGAAAAAACTGTTTTATTCTGATTTTGATCGATGTCTCGCGTTTTCACTTGAACCGAATGCTTCCTTTATTTAAAATTGCAAGATAAAACCTGCAGTGAGAAAAATTGTGTTCATTCTCTGAAAACATGTTATCTTTAAGATAGACCCGTTTTAGATTATTCCTTGTTTTCCCCTAATTTTTCCCTTACACCCATTAAACTTCGTCTGATTAGATGACTCATATCGGTCGTAGAACAACACCCCAGCATGTTCCTATTGCGAGAACACTGTAATTGCGTCTTGACAAACGTGTAAAACGAAATTAGTCTGAAAATCAGGCGTTTCTAAATGTTGGGGCAGTAATTTGTTTCCTACTTTTTAATTGTCACATTTACATTGAAACTTCAGGATAAGGAACAACGCAACTATTCTCATTTTCATAAAGCTACATGTAAGGAATGCGTAGAAATGATTTTGCGTTTTACTAGAGTGGAAGTTTGGCAAAGACTATCGAGAGTATTTTGGAATGAGCGCAGACTTGGAATCGATGTCATATCTCATGCTGGCCAACCAGATGTTGCATCAGTTCTATCCTCACGTCATTACTATTGCGGAGGTTGGACAAATTGTGCAAAAATGTTTTGTTGCCACAAATCGCATGCACTTTGACGTATTGTAGCTGTGTGATGTTAAAACAATAACAATTTCTAAGAAAGGTCTGACAGTTGGTAAACGATGAAATCTACCACCTTTGCAGTTGACATTTTGCACAAAACAGCTCCTGTGCCTCTTTCACAACAAAACTTTGAAATTTTATTTTACAAAGGAACATTCCGGTTTTCCAAGCATTTGTCGACCTGTTCAAGAAGGTGGTCTAGGTTTTGATTACAGGCTGAACATGGATGTTCCTCGTCAATGGATGAAGGTATGTGAGATTGTTTTGAGAAAATGGTATTTCAAGCAAATTATTGTCATGTATTGTTAGTGTATTGACAATATAATAACGGAAATATTTGTTTTCTAGAAATTTATGTGGCATAATTAAATATTTTAACAAAAAAGGTCACTCTTCCAGCTAAAGAAAACATTTTTTGCGACGTATATCTCTGTTTTTGGTGAAAACAAAATATAGTGTTGTATTGATTTTTTCCTTTTTTCGTCACGTACACGTTTTTCGATTTCAGTTTTTGACGGAGCACAACAGTGATGAGGAATGGAAACTGGATGTTATTTGTGATGCACTTTCCCAAAGACATCCTGGAGAAAAATACATCGTTCTTCCAGATTACAATGACAAAGTAAATCTGATGATCCTGAGTAACAATATTTGAAATTTACTGCAATTTTTTTAAAGAAATATGTTTCCGGATGCTGATTTCGGAATATTTCAGTCAATTTGTAGCGCAATCAAAGATGGTCATATCTTTGTTTGCAAATTACATCCAACGCACCGTATTAACAATTGCCTGTACTCTGGCGTTGCAATTCTTGCTGAACTAACCACACGCCTAGTTACTTAATATTTCTTTTAGGAAGACCAGGTTCAAGTTCGTGTGCGCAACCACAAAGTTCATTCTTTCTGTTGATCTCAGTCAGGAAATTTACTTCACATGCAGCGCCGATAGTTTACCGAAGTAGAGGATTAAAAAAGGCATCTCTGTTCAAGCACACTGAAACTTCAAATACATTTTTTGCCTTGGGAAATGCGTCCAAATACATTTTGGGTAATGCAGATCTCTTATATTAACCTGTCTTTCTATATCTTCCTTCTAGTCTCCTTGATATCTGAAACGAAAAATAACACATCACATTCGTAGGCAGGCTCACAATCTCTTTACTTTTTATTAGAACATGTCCAGGAAAATGGCCCTGACTCACTTTTTGATGGGAGGAGAACCGATGTCGGAAGGGGTTCCCATGTCCCCGAGGTTGGAGAGAGGAATAAGATTGCACAAAATGATCAAGCTCTTTACAAATGCATTTGCTGGAAACGGTGGATGTCTTACTTTCATGGGTAACACTTTGCTCTTCATGCAATATCTGCTAATACTTTTATCATTTGTTAGGCATAATTAAATCAGTCGTATATTTTTCTTTACGACTGATTTAATTATGCCTAACAAATGATAAATGTATTAGCTAATGATAAAAGTATATGTATTAGCTAAAAGTATTCATCCATCTCACCAAAGTGTTTTAGATTAGGGTTTAGTTCACCAAAGGTTTAGGCTGTGTTGTAAATTGTGTTGTAAATTGTAACTAAAGTGATTAGTATTGCTTTCACTGCTCTGTTTGTTCTGCAAATACTGATTTTCTATTCAAAAACACCTGCTTCCTTCATCTGTTTCTATCATCACCTGAATCTGTTCGAACTGGTTGGCTTCTGCTGGTCTTCTGATCTGTCATACATCTCAACCTGCATGCGGCTGAGAAGCATGGCTGCTCCTGCAACGAAAGTTGATGTCAAAAACATCAATGACAAACTAGACAAGATGTCGAAAACTCTTGTCGAGAACAGCAGCACCCTTGTCCAGCTGATAGACGAGATGAGGGAGATTCGAAAGAGCCAGCAGTTCTTGTCTGACCAGTATGAAGAGATGAAGAAACATCCACACTCTACAGATGAGGAGGTGAAGACCCTGCGCATTGAGAACCAGGACCTTAAAGATCATGTCTGCAAGCTTGAGGCTGAGTCTGGCCAAATGCAAGAGGATATTAACAACCTTGAGCAGTATGGC
>Ga0210059_1007976_pt1 | contig 16794 bp, 12 predicted proteins | sample Ectturendosymbi2_FD_188042 | JGI IMG/M metagenome (GOLD analysis project Ga0210059, IMG submission 188042) | Ecteinascidia turbinata endosymbiont from Florida, USA - Sample 2 (SPAdes) (version 2) | ecosystem: Host-associated > Tunicates > Ascidians > Unclassified | place: Key West, Florida...
TTGCGATAGATTCGCTTGGTGTGGGTCACTGTTGTGGCTTTACAAATATTGCTGAATGATACGTACAAGCTGAATCATTGCAAGGAGATGGGAGCAAAACTAGGCAGGAGATTCCTCAAACAGCCGGTTGAAAAGCTCAAGGCGGTTTTTGTTGCTTCTGTGTGACATGTGTGACCAATTCACTTTATTGTTTCTGTGTAAAATCTAAATAGTACGAAATTGATTAATGGAATAAAGTGTTCAGTTGAGGGAAATTAAAGATAATTTGAAACATATCTAAAAAATATTTTGTAAAACTTTTTTTGAAAGCTTAATGCAAAAAGACATGACGTGTGTGGCATTAATATTTTCTTTGAAAAAGTTGTAATGATACAGAGGTAACATTCAAAAAAGAAGTTTGAAGCATTGAAGAACACAACATATCTCTTGCATTCAATGATGCATCAAAAAGTAGTTGTAAAAAAGTTTTGACATCAAAGATATTTAGAAACAAATTGTGTACTTTTAACAGTGCATTGAATTTTATTCACTGTCCACTATTCTTCACATGTCACCACTAAATGATACTGCGCATAATATGTGTTCCACATACAAAAAAAAAAACTTCAATGCTTCTTGTTTGAGATTTATGAATAAAATGTCTAAACTTAGTTTGAAAAATTAGTCCGTGGTTGATGTTTGTGTGGAATCGCCCATAAATGAAACACAGTGATATGTGTAAGGTTATTGTTTCCAAAGGCTTTAAAATAACTGACAGGCACTTCAGTTAGCAAATATTACTCTTAGAGCAGTTTTAATACAATTTTGTTTGTTGGAAGTGCCACTGATATCAGTTTTGTGAGACATTTTAACTAAACCTTTGGAGCCATTGCTTTCTTAATTGAAGAATGGCTCAGAAGTTGTAATTTTCTTGCCATTGAACCAAGAAAGGCACAGTCAACCTCTATAGTATACTGTAGTTTTGTTCCAATATTCAGATTATCATTTGATTAGGAATTTTAGCTTATGAACATTCATTGGCCATTGTGAGTTAGTGACATATTTGCCCTTAAATTTGCTTGGTACTATAATTTCTCTGTTGAACAGGCAGTTAACCTTACATGCAAAGATGTTTTTTAAAAGTGTGTGGAAACTGGCTGCTAAAGTGCAAATCAGTGCCAGATTAGCATCAACAGCATCAAGCTTAAATGAAGTTGTTGTTGCTAGTGCTGTGCGAACACCCATGGGCTCATTTCAGAGTTCCTTTTCTTCACTGCCTGCAACCCAGCTTGGTTCAATTGCAATCAAATCAGCTGTTGATGAAGCTGGATTAAAATCCGAAGATGTGCAAGAAGTATATATGGGCAATGTTCTTCAAGCTGGACAGGGACAAGCCCCTGCAAGACAAGCTGCATTAGGTATCTGTCAGATTTACCATATAAATATTCTCTTAAATGGTTTCTTAATTTTTTGGACTTTAAAATTGGAAAACTGTTTACAGAAAAGCTGCAATAAACAAAAAAGCTTGTGATTTTTTTCAGATTAGAAAAAATTTAGTGGTTTTGTGCAACTGCAGTCACCAGTGAATGCAGACAATGCCATGTGTTGAGGGAAGTGATTTTAATGTATAATTTTTTTCAGCTGGTGGTTTATAGATTGCCCTGTTTTACAATTGTTTATAGTCATCATTTTTTTGTGATTTGCCACTGTTTAAGACATGAAAATTTTAGTAGTTGGAAAGTTGCAATTCATTATTTGTTAAATTGTTTGTTCAAATCATTTTGAAAAAGCTTTCTGTGGGTAGTGTTAGTGTTGCGATCGGCAAGCCTGAGTGGCAAATGCGCAAAGCTTGACACTGTGGTAGTAAACAGCAATGGAGATCACACCACGAGATCACTCTAATATTGCTTGTTTGCGCCATATATGATATATGGGTGTTGCCTTTCAGTCATATCCCATTCATAGTGAATTGCACATTCAACGCAATGTCAACTGAGAGGTTGCAACAACATCCCACCTTTTTCTGCAACAAACCACACTACACTAATTGCATGTTCCTAAATTGTGAAGGTTGCACGTGGAATAGCCTTCACATCCTGGTCACAGTGCCATTTTGTTGTGATTGGAAAGCCAAGCGGCAAGTGAACAAAGCTTCACACTGTGGCATCAAACAACAACTAGAGATCACCCAACAAGATGACTCTATTATTGCTTGTTCTTGCCACATGCATATGGGTATTATTCTTCATGCACATCCTCTTTGTGATGAACCACACATTCAATGCAACACCAACCAAGAGGTTGCAAAAGTTTCAAGCGAAGCTGCTCTTACTTTGTAGTTTGCATTAATGTGATTCACCATAAAATGTTTGTAGTAATACGTGTGGTAGCAATCCCTGCAATACTTAACACGTTTGGAGTCAGTGTATGAGTACATCATACTTTGAAATCATGCATTCAGTGCTAATTTTGCATCACTTTGCATCTCCATAAATCGCCAGTCGATTGTGCTAGAAAGCTATCCAAACCCTCAAAATACTTGGCAAGTCTTCTAGTTTGCAATGAAAGAAGAGTTTTTCGATTGCAGTTTTTTTGTGGGTGACATCGTAAGTGGGGTAGGTTTTTGGCTATTTTGGCTCTGGTTACCTGGCCCTGGACCCAACGGCTTGATCAGCGGTTCCCAACCGGAGTTCCCAGACACCTGAGAGTCCAAAACAAGATTTGCAAGGGTCCAAAATGCGATTTTCGAGAGTGAGAGTTTCATTTTCTTGGATGTACGTTTTTTTTCAAAAGAACTGAGATTTATGAAAGCTTGCAGGTGCTATTACTCAAAAGAACATTATCCAGCCAAATCGTTCCAGCTAACATTGCCAATTTAACAATTTATGTTGCTAAATATATGCATTGCCATTTCTGTTTCTTGCTGCGGTTACCATGCTGAAGATGGCTGGTGATGCGATTGTAGGCACATTGTGACATTTAAATGTTTATGGTGCAATTATAGTGAGATTGTTGTTTAAAGTTGCAGAATTTGAAAGTTTCTGGTGTTCCACCCAGGCAAAGTTACCAGAAAGTGAGTCACCTTCAAAAGCCCCACCTACCGTATTTACTCGATTGTAAGCCGCGGCTTTAAAGTTTTTTTTCATCATTTTGTGTGGCTTACAATGAAGTGGGGGTAACAATTGAGGGTAGCTTACAGTTTTTTCTTTAGCTTATCAAAATGTTTAGATGATGCCCAGTCTTTCCTTGGCTACGTTTTGTTGACCAAACCCTGTTTTCGCATTATCTTTCTTCAGCATCATGTGCACATCCATCACAGGAGGGATTATGATATGAGCAGAAGGCAGTTGTAGTGGTGAAGCGTCATTATCAGTGTTGCTAATTAAACATGAAGCATGCTATGCACAAAAGTATTTCAGAGGCTTAGGCAACCTATGGTGAAGCGCATCTTACAAGCAAGGGCAGCTTATATTAATTTTTGAACACAATTTCATGCAGCTTACATTCATGAGCAGCTTACAATCAAGTAAATGCAGTATTCTAGTGCCTTTTGCAACAAAATATGTCTGCAGATCTAAATGTTTCTCTCTATTTGATTCAAAAAACAAAAATTTGATTTAAATAAGAAGTAGCGGAACCGTTTGAACCCCTCAATAAATTTGCGCATGACTCTGAGTAATTATGTGCGAAAGTATGAGAAGATAATTTCAGATAATTAGCAAAAAAATCACTTGATTTGTTTCTAATGACCAGTGAGGTATGAAAGTTAAACAGTATGACCAAGTGTTTTCTGTTGTGTTGTCAGTAAGCCTATGTATTACGAGTAGTAATTGTAAATAAAAATAAAAGATACTGCAAAATAAGACTGTTTCTATCATTTCTACACTTTTTTTAAATGCGGCGTTACGAATGCCACTTTATTTTTATGAAAAGGGTGTCAGCTTCTAAAAAGGTTGGGAACCTATGCGCTAGATCAGGGGTGAGGATCCTGTGACCTATGGGCCAAATGCGGCCTACGTGAACAATTGATATGGCCTGCATCAAAATTTTTGTTACGAATGTTAGAGTACAACATCGCGTCAAAACAAAGCTCCTTGATAAGGTGATACTTACAAGAGAAGTCACTCCTCAGTTAAATGAAGGTAGAATTTTAAGAAAAATTAATTGATTTTGCAGTCCGCCAGCGCTAGTGCACAATTAATATGGCCTGTGATAATAAATAGGTTCCCTACCCCTACGCTAGATTGAAGTAGTTCGCTCAAGTTCTTAATGGAAACTAGGCTAAACTCTGAGTCTTTTGAACCTAGGATCAGCTTTCTAGTACTTCTGGTTCAAGAGTTAGGTTAAAATTTCCAATTTTGTGAAATTAGCAATTTTTGGTTAAATTACTAATTGTATGTTTTTTGGCCATAACTTAGATACCAGAAATGAAGCTGGAAGACCATGATCAGTGGCGTTGTTATGTGAAAATGGTCAAACACAATTTCGTGTTTAACACCTTTGGTGTGGATTGACATGTATACAGTACGCATCACAGAAATGACAACATGAGAAGTCTTTTCATACTTTTTTTTGTAACAAAAATTTCCGCAAATGTTTTTCATACCTAGATCGATTAACACTGAAAAATGCAAGCCAACTGACTAAAAGCTTCTTGAGTTATGAAGTTTGGCATCAAACCACCTTGCCAGGCCTAGGCTACAAGACTTTTTAAAAATCTGAGGTGCTAGCAGTTGTTGACTAAAGCTAGGCATACCGTATGTCTATTTTTAGCCAGGACAGTCCTGGTTTAAAGGCTTCGTCCTGGTCAGTCAACCAAAAAGTCCCAGTTGGGCATTCAGTCAGCTGTCATGAATAACATATGGTCTGATAACAGAAGCAGAATGTGAAAGCGATCATCACCTGTAAAATTAATACTGACTTTTCTGTTGTGATTTTTACGAAAAACTATAATAATCGAACAAAGACAACCTGAAGAAAGTATTGCCTACTCCACAGAAAAGTATTAATGGATGAATATTTATATTTACAAATGCTTAAACATTGTTTTGTTTCTTAGTAAATGTATTATTTTAGTTTTTCTTGGTGTCTTAACTATAGAAATACAAAAAATAGCTGCATACTCCAAGTAAGATATGAACCACATTTATTTGAGAAGGTTCGTTGTTTTGAAGCGACCTGGTTTGCAATCACAAAAATATGGTATGTCTGTGTAAAGCACAGTAACTTTTTTCGTACTTATTTATTTGAATAGAAATATCACAATAATGTTCTCCATGTCTATCTGTACAACCTCTAAAAGTTTCAGGTAATATAAGCAATAACTTTTTTACTTTAGAATGCAGTTTGGCATCCAGCAACATTTTGCTTGGCCCAGGCTACAGGCTACAACACTTATTGCAAATCACTTAGATCTTGTCAGTTGTTGAGTATAACAGGATTACATTTTTGTGCTTGCCCTTTTGCGAAGAAAATTTCCACAGATATTTTTCATACTTATGTGCATCGCTGCTGAAATTTTGAAGTGGTTTTGACAAAAATCTTCAAAGTTACGTGCTTTCCGATCGGAGATGCTAAGAGAGTAGGCTACAAATCTTTATTTCATTCAGCAGGGTTACTAAGCTTTTTTATGAAGCACCATAACTTTTTAAGACTATTTGTTTGCCTTAAAAATTAACACGATTGTTCTGCCAATAACTATGCATCTTTTCTGAAAATTTGATTCAATCTATTAAGAGCTCTCCAAGTTATTCACTTGTGAGTCAACCAACCGAACTCTGTTCACAGTGTTTTGGACTGCTGTTTCTGCATGTCACTAGCAATGTGCTTACCTAAGCAATTTGTGTTCAGTACGTTGTTCTGTAGAAGACAATAACTTTTCTCATGCTTGGTCTTTTTCCATCAAATTTTACATGAATGTTCATTTTGTAAATATGCAATTTTCAGGTAAATTGAGCATGTACTTTTACATTTATGCACTTTTCGATCGGCACAACTCAAGCCCGTATGCTACATAACTTTGGCCAATATGATATGGTTCAGTAGTTGTTGTGAAAGCACCATAACTTTTTTAAAACTAGAAATGTTTGTAATGAAAATTTACAAAAGTGTTTGTGATATTTATGCAACTTCTCAGTAAAATTGAGATTAATCTTTCAAGAACTTGCAAAGTTATTGCTTTTTTAATCATGCAACTTGACTCTTGTTCATCGTGCTGTTGCTGCATGTGGCTGGCAACGCACTTCTCCAAGTAATTTAGGTTCAGTAAGTTGTTGTGTCGCATGCAATAACCTTTTTTGTTCATGGTCTTTTGCAATCAAATAGTACACGCATGTTTGTCTTGTATAAATGCATCTTACCTGAAAAATTTGATACAAATTGATAGTTCTTTTTGAGTTGGGTTCTTTTAACTCTAGCTCAGTGGTTCCCAACCTTTGTCATGGACACTTTTAAAGATTTGGCTGAAAGCCGTGGGCCCCTTTAAAAAAAACAGTTAGAAGTGACAGGTTGTTCACAAACACAAAAAACAGTGTTCTGAAGTATTCAGTTACTTTGCACAACAACTGAGAACTTTTATGCATAGTGAAAAACTTGTACAGATGACACAAGAAAATCTTTACTACCAATTGTTACCAAACTCACATTTATGACATGAAGGTCAAAGCAGGTTTCATGTGATTTATCCTGTCCACTACAACGGAAGCTTTCTGCATTTGTGATCACACATCGCAAGAACATATTGCACACAAAGTCAATTTGCGCCAAGCACTAATTTTTTACGAACTACTTAAAATTTTACAGAAGTAAAGTGTTGCTGTGAAAAATTTCCTGCGAGCATGTCAGATTTCCCAGGAATGACATTCGCATATTCCCCACTTTTTCGTGGCCTGCCAGTTAGTACTGTTACGCACAAGTGGTCTCTACTAGAAAAGGCTGTCATCCACTTGGCACACAAAATCCTGAATGTTTCATGGAACTTATCACATAACAAATTGACATTGTTACATAACAATGGGAATGTCTAACGAATGGAATAGTGTATGAAAAAAGTGTTGCTAAGGGTGGGATAGTTGCAACTTGCCTACCTTTGACAAAGTGAATAAAGATGTGGTGGGTCAAATGAGCCAGATCTTGTGCTGCCCTGAAGCCTGGGTTCTTTTTCCAAACTAGACCACCACGGCGGGCAGTTCGTTTTTTCGCTATTTTGCTTTCAAATTGTACATACGAAATATCTTCAACATACAAAGCTTTCATCTTATACATACAAATTTCAGCCTATACAACATGGACCCAAAAAATCTGACTGTGGACCCCTGGAGGTCGATTGACCCTTTGTTGGGAACCACTGCTCTAGGTATTAAGCAAAAACAACAGAAAGCCATCTGGGAACTGCTAAATAATGGAACAGAATTCATGCTGCACTGAAAGTGATAAATTATTTCAAAAAATAATTGGAAAACCGATGTGCAAACAATATGTCTGTGAAGTTTTCGCTTGGAATTTCTCCACTGCAGTGCATGTAAGGGCAGCTTGAAATACTAATAGCTTAGGTAGAAGGTGACAGATTACAAAATGTTGATATTTCTCTGATTGAAGCTAATAAACTTAAATGTAAGTTGATAATCTGCCTTGGTCTGCTAATATAAAAATGACACATATCTAGTTCACTAAAACAGTACAAACCAGCCACTGTTTTTTCCCTTCTATATGTATGTGTCTTAACATAATTCTTTTTCTCCAAGTGTCTCTTTTCTTCAAGGTGCTGGTCTTCTCCAAACTACTCCATGCTGCACAGTCAACAAAGTATGTGCTTCTGGAATGAAATCCATAATGCTGGCGTCCCAGTCTATCATGTGTGGTCACCAAGACATCATGATTGCAGGTGCTCATAAGCATATGAAACTTAACTCAGCGTGATTTTTATGTTTTTAAAGTGCCTTCACAACTTTTGGCGTGCAAACGTGCGTGAAGCTTTTCCTCCCCACCATTAATGCTGAGCACGAAGCTGGACCATCCGAAAGTGCCGTTTTAGAAGTCTTCGACCGAATGGCCTGGTTGAAATAAAACTCAGCCTTCCAGTTTCAGTGAAACACACTCTGGCATTGCTGTTTTTCTGTGCGCAGTGCCACTTTGTTTCATTCGACTTTTAGTCTTATCATTGTGGAAAGTAAGTTTAACCGCAAATCCTACAGCACCTTCTGTTAACCTGTTCGGGATAAAATGTGGAGATTTTTTTGTTTTATTTTGTTTAAAATGTAAGCTGTGCTGTTACTAGCCTTTTTTCAACAACGGCATAACTGCCAGAAGTTATTGCTTTGAACTTCGTCGCAACTAAAGTGATTTGTTGATACACCCAGGTGAAATGATGATGCAAATTGTACCCCCGCTCGCATTTGAAACACAAGGCTCTACGTTTTGCTTTTGTGAGTTGCTGGTTTGGCATAGAAAGCGTCAACAGGTGCGGACGAATGCCGTGCGTGATGTGCTTTGCTTCCTGAACATGTGCAACGTAACAAAAAATGCGAACGCATAATTTTTAACGAAAAAACAGTCATTTTCACGTCGAAATGTGCAGGCGGAATGGAAAGCATGTCAAACGCTCCGTTCATGATGCAGCGCGCAGCCCCATCATACGGCGGTGTGAAAATGACCGATTTAATAGTTCATGACGGGCTCACCGATGCTTACGGAAAGTATCACATGGGCATTTGCGGTGAAGACACTGCCAAGAAGTTGGGCATTTCTCGCGAGGAGCAAGACGCTTATGCAATCCAGTCGTACACTCGAAGCGCCGAAGCCAGCAAAGCAGGCAGACTGAAGGATGAAATAACCGTCGTGACTATTCCAGGTAAAGACGGAAAAAACGAATGCTTGAAGCACAAGGAATTTTGTGTGGTTTGCCAACCAACCAACAGTTTGGGACATAGAGATGTTCTAGCGCTGTACGCGTTGTGCGGGCCGTTTCCTTCGGTTGTCTTTGTTTTTAACATAAAATCAGAATTCCTCGCTTACGCACAACTGAATTGTGCCTCACCTGGCGTATTGCGTCTGATGCTGGTTGATGAGACTTGCATCACGGTAGCCATGGACGCATTGTAGGTTGCATTTTTTTACTCCCTGAAGTTTTTGCGTTTAGTTGGTATGGGATAGTGAACCATTGTGTGTGCTAATGCAGCAACACATGATCAACGCAATCTTTGCCTTTCCCATCTTTCACTGTAATTGAGTACTTACTAGTAGTCAGGCTAAAACGCAATCTCTGAAAACGCGTTTACAAACACTTGTGCTCATTTATCGCGTGTGTTCTGCTACTTTTATCCACTTACATGCGATTTACTTTCTTCAGGCAAACGCGGCAAACCGGATGTAACAGTCAGCAATGACGAAGAATACAGCAAAGTTAACTTCGACAAGATCCCGCAGCTGAGAGCCGTCTTCCAGCCGCAAGATGGCACCATCACCGCTGGCAACGCTAGCACTCTTAACGATGGCGCCGCCGCATTGGTCCTCATGTCGTCGATCAGCGCTGCAAAGAAAGGAGTGACGCCTCTGGCGCGGATTGTGAGTTTTGCTGACGCCGCCGGCGCCCCGATTGATTTCCCCACCGCCCCAGCCTACGCGATTCCGAAGGCCTTGGACTTGGCCGGCGTCACCAAAGAACAAATTGCACTGTGGGAAATAAACGAAGCGTTTAGCGTGGTCGTCCTGGCCAACATTAAACTTTTGGACATCGATCCGGAAAAGGTGAACGTCGACGGAGGTGCTGTTTCACTCGGGCACCCTATAGGAATGTCAGGGGCCCGAATCACCGGACACTTGGTGCACAGGTTGAAGCCGGGCGAATACGGCTGTGCCGGTATTTGCAATGGCGGCGGTGGAGCAAGCGCCATTGTTGTTCAGAGGCTTTAAGTCACCGACGTGCTTCTTACAAAATTAAAATGTGTTCACATTTTCGTAAAAATCGTGGTTTGGTTTTTGTCCACTTGTGTGAAATAGTTTCCACCCGCTAGGAAATGATTAGAACGTAACAAAAGCTATTTATTGCTGAGTTTGTTGTCTTGAAGTTGTTTTATTGTGTAAACAACAGTCTTTTGCCTGTGAGTTGGGGTTTCACCGTCCTGTGTTGTTATTTTTGTTGCGGGGAGGACTTTCATTAATCGCTCCATTGCCCTTTTGACTTCTAAAATGTCAGTGAACGTGAGGAAGCGGAAATAATCGAACTATTGTTAGGAACACAATGCCATTGCTTGCAACCGTCAGGTGCATCGTGCCATTTGTCTCCCACTCAGCACTGAGGAAAATTATATTTTGCTGGAATGTGTTTCTTTCTTTGCGCGTTCGCGTAGTGCTTGGTTATTTGAGTCCGTTTTGCTTAGAACATTGCCGTTTTTTGAATACGCTAAACGACCTATCTTGCTTCATGCAGATAGTGTAGATGGTAGTGTCGACTATGATAAAGGTAGCGTTGTTGCTGACGATAGCTCTGCTCGTTCCTGTCCAATGTAACAACCACGGTCAGCAGGAAGCGGAGGACAACGAATTCGCCGAATTCGAAGACTTTGATGAAAGCGAAGGAGTGACCGACGAAGTCCAAGGTACTGTCCGATGCTTGTATCGCAATTCGTATAAAGCTTTAGAATGCGTTCGATTTACGTCGCGTCGTGAACTCTGTTGATAAAAACTGCTTTGCGTATATCACGCTGTTTTCAACTGTGAGTTTATAGCAGGCTGTTCTGACTGCATGTTAAGGCTTTGGCCAGTTCAGACGAACAACCAACTAATACTAAAGGCTTAATTTTGAATGCGACGAGCCTTTACTCGAATCTCCTTGCTTTGAAATGCCCGTCTGTGCTCGTCCAAACATGGAAAAACCAAACGTGATTTCCGACAACCAATTTTTTTAAAACAAAAGCTCATGTGCTTACAGTGGATGCTTATCCAGGAAATATGTGAGTTTTTTCTGAGTTTTATATAAAGCCATATAAAACTTTCTTGCACATTCGCACAACAGAGAAGTAGTTGATGTAAAGTTTTAACTTCTTAAGGTAAGTACGTTGCAGATAATTGGCAAAAGTGTTTGATACTACTGATTCCGGTTATTTTTTTATTTTCGAAAGTAGTAGGCATTTGGAATTCTTCGAGCAACATCGGGAAGTAACTGTGGAAAACTTTTATAAACTAGCTGTGACATTTAGCCGTTAATGACTTGATCACGTTTGTCACAGTATGCTGATGTGTTTGGTGCGTTTGGTGACGTTTATAGCCAAAGCCTAAGCGATGTTACATTTTCGTTCATGGTTTTCAAAGACAATCCGTTGTCGTTCAGGTCAGTGTGAAATGACTTGCCCAGTGATACACAATAATCAGTGAGGCGGTAGAAGCAATTTCTATGAGAAAGACTTCGGTTGTTTTACTCAAACAACGCTTCGTCAGGCCAGTGTAGTTCAACCAACACATGACCATAGTTTTGCGATAAATTTCGGCGATGCATATGGCGCACGGGCATTGTCATGAAGTGAGGTTTTTGATTGGTTTGACAAGAAAAATGGTATCGATCGAGGCCTTCGTCTATTTTAAAACTTTTTCTTCTCTTGAAACAAAGAAGGCTTTGTATTAATTTATATTAAATACCAACAAATTTTATTAAAGAAACGCCGCATGGAGGTGCAAGCGACGAGAAAAAGTTCCAAGATGAAGAATCCGAAGAGGATGAAGATGCTTTTGTTGAAACAGAGGTGATTTGAAGAAAATAATTTTCGTAGGATCGGTTGTTTGTTAAGAGCGGACAACTGGTTTGAGCTTTAGGAACGGTAAACTTCCCCACTGTGAAAAAAATACGACAGCAGGCTTGAGTTATCCAATAAGTTAACTTGTAAGAACTTGTGCGCGGCACTGTCAAAGTTGTTCGAAGCCACGACTGCTTCGTATTACGCGCCTGCCTTCAGTTCAATCACAATGCATCAACTCAAGCGAAAACTGGGATAACAAACGTATTTAGGAGCAAATTCAATTTGTAGAATCTACAGTGCCGCCGTCACCGTTTCAAAGATTGGAATGGTCGTGAACTTTGATGTTTAAGTCGAACGAACAAAGCATTTCGATTTGTTTGGAAATATCACGCTTGTGCGACGAATAACAGACGTAACAACCGCAAATAAACTGATTTGTTCGCTTCAGCGAACTTTGTAAGTTTAAAATGTTTGCGTTAAAATTATCGGCTTTTATCTGCTCCAGACATTTTTACAACTTTTTACATTTGTACTGTGGTCCATGACGAAAGACCCAACGTTTTCTTAGGATGAGGAGTTCGACACGTTAGACCCGGATGAATTCGAGGGCTTGCCAGGTGACGACACAATCTGGGAAGATGGAAAGAAGACCAAACGACCCAAGAAGGTGACTAAGCTTCATGTATCCCTGAAAAAAACATTCTTTGAAAAGGTCGTGCTATGCAGTTTGAATTGCCCAAGCAGCTTTGTAGCGTTGATATGTTTTTGGCAATCCCTTCATGACCCGGGCTCTTAGTCAGAGTATGTTTTCCTTGTGTTTTTTTTATTTTTTTATTCTGAGGGCATCTTCTTGCAACCATCGACTTTCGATAGATAAATCACTTGTTCAGTGTGATGCACATGAAACTATGTTAGTGATGCGCATGAAACTCTGTTAGCGATGCGCATGAAACTCTGTTAGCGATGCGCATGAAACTCTGTTAGCCATTTTGCGTTGGACTAGAATTCAACTGTTTTCTCCGAGAGCCGCACGAGCTATCACACAACAATTAGAGGGCCAGACATAAACTCCCAGTCCAAATTAAAAAATTTCAAAACATGGTTGTTGTTGCTTAACAATAAAAGTTCATTTATTAAACGGTGAATTGTGAAACTTTTACTTTGATATTAGAATAGTGCGACAATTTGGCTTGAGATGGGGTGAAGACTTCAGGCTATGATCCGACAGGTTCTTTCTCAGGTCGCTCTTTACATACTTCATTCTAGGAAAGGCTTGCGCACATAGATATGTTGTACCAAACATGAAGAGATATCCCGAGGCAAAGTGTCTTAACTTCGGAAGACTGCGACTGGTAAACACTTATAAAATGCAACAACTCGTTCCTTTGTATTTATCCCGAAGTAGGTCGCTTGCCTCGGGTTCAGTGAGCTCCAGCTGCAGCGCTTCTGGGCAACTGGCCACATTAGCTTCAAATGGGTCCAACTTCCTCTGCTCTGGAATCAAACTCAGAAAATCGATCCTGAAATTGCGGCAGTTGATCTTGAATTATATCACAAGCAAATCCATTGGCAAACTGGGAGGTTGTTTCCGCCATGAAATTTTTGCTCTTTAGAAAGTGGGTTAGTTTTTTAAATGCAGTTGTAGCAAAAAACAGCAAAGATCTGAAGGCCTTGATGTGGGTGTACAGTTCACAGATAGGCTTACTTGCAATTTTGCGTTTCGGTGGTTCGTATGACCGATAATCTCTGTCAAGAAGACCAACTTCCATACTTACTCTTCATCTGAGAGTGGTGGTTGAGGTTTGCTTTTCCTCACTAAGAAGTCTTTCTTCTTTTGAGTCAAAAACTCTTTCCAACACCTTGGCGTAACTTAACCACCTGCTGCAGTGTAGTAAGGTAAATCTGCAGATGCTGGATCAGTTTGTTTCAACATCTCTCTCACCTGTCTATGGTTAAGTCCATACGACCTTACAATGTTTACCATTTTCACCACAGCATTCAAATCAGATGATGTCCATATATTTAAGCAAAGTGTTTGTCGGTGTAAAAAAAGTGCAAAAGCATTGGTTCAGCAAAACCTTTTTCAGCACAAGTTTGCTCAACCTGTCCCACCAAACCTTTAACCCAGACATATTCTTTCCTCCATCAATAGTCCGACAGTGGAAGTGATTCTAGTCCAAGTTGTTGTAGTCAAATGTTTTTGTTAACTCCCTGAATATGTTCTCTCCAGTAACTGCGCCATGCATGCTGTGTAAAGAAGCCAACTTTTGGGTAGCATAAAAATCTTCATCCACACCTCTAACAAAAAGTAGTGAATAGGTGGAACAGCTGTCCAGTGATTCATCCATTGCGGTTGAAAACTTGCTTGCCTTGCTGGCAAGTTGATTCATGATATTTTTACCCATGACCCCAACACAGCATCAACCGCTAATCCGCTAAGACTACTTCACTCGTTGCAAACAACTACAGTAAACACCGCAGGTTCTGGGTTGAATTCTGGAAGTGTTCTGCACTCTGTTCAACAGAGATACCTACAGACAATGCCGGCAGACATTCATGCGGCCAACTTACGCAGTGTGATTGTTTTGTGATATGTTACATTGCACCAAATCGATGAATTTTTCGTAAATGTATTATTTTTCATTATTGGCAAAATGGCCTCGAAGGCCGTATTAGGCCCGCAAGCCGTATTTTGGAGACCCTTGAACTAGATAATAAGAATTTGTAAGCTTAACCAAGTTTCTGACACTATCCAAAACTGAATTAGTGCATCTTCTGATACAGTTGTTTTTCAAGTGCCGTAAAGTTCTTCAGTTTTGCAAGACGTCGTCACTTTTTGAATCACGTAACAAGTGTTTCAAATTTTATCTGATGACATAAGCGCTCATTCAGTGGTTGACTTGAGAGTGAGTGGTTGTCGCTTTATACCTGGCAACACTGTTTTTGTTTGTCTTGCAGCCGGAACCGCAACTGAAGATCGCTGACGTCCCGTTGCATCTTCGCAGCTGGGACAAATACGTCATGGAGATCTTAATGGTTACCGGACTGGCCGTTTACCTGGTCAATTTCTTTATCGGGAAAAGCAGGAACAGCGCCATTGCGTCCGCCTGGTGAGCTTGGAATTCGCTTCAGATAACTCTGGGTTTATCTTAGGCATGGAAGTATAGCTTACTCCCAATTTAGTTCTTGCACGTGGGAGCAGACCGGTTAAGAAGCCTTTCCTGTTTTGAGGATAAAGGCATCGCACGAACAACAACATGTTTTTTTTTCTCATAAAACTGCGTTTGTGTCACTTCAGATATGTACATACTAATATTACTGCGTTATGTGTGGTAAGTTGTGAATATGTTGACGTCGCTTTGTCATTTCAATGCTAAGCTTCGCGACCCTTATGCATATCGCAACGTTGTCATGTTGGTCAGTGTTTCCCGACATTTCTAAATCTAATTTCCAGTGTTTTAAGAGACCGAAACGGTCTCAAATTTTCCAACGGTCTTTCAAAATACAGTAGAACCTCGATTTACTACCACCACCAAAATACATTAAAAACCTTGTTATAGGACCGTCTCGGTATTCAGATAAATTCGTTTCTGGTCTCTCAAAATCTCTTTGCGGCCAACAAGGTCAGACCTTTAAAAAGCCCTGTCTATTTCTACGAGGGATCCAGTCGTCGGTGTTTCGTCGCATTTTCTCAGCGCTTCTTCGCATCGCAGGTTACGTCATCACATGGACTTCCTGCAAACGCAGTTCGAGATCGTCGGCGACGATCCGCAGAACGCGAAGCTCGAGAGCACGAACCAGCTGAACAAGGAGTCCGAACATAACTACACGCTCTGGTGCTCCGGGCGTGTGTGCTGCGAGGGCATGCTGGTCGAATTGAGGGTGCGTTTGCAACTGCTGTTACTATCCAGCGACTGAGTAACAGTTTCAACCCTTCTCGCGGTGTGTCAGCGGCCTTCTGCTTCGGCTTCAACACCAGCGAACACTTTCGTCTTGCAGAAGCAACGGTTGCTATGGCGCCATGAAAACAAACCCTGCCAGCAGATTGCCGACTCTGACCGTTTCTTAAAATATCCCAGTCGGATTGTTGCGCAGAAAGTTAACGGGTTTTTGGAAAATTTTCTATTTTTTCCATGTCTTAAATGACAGATTCCACTGAGCAGTGTGACCGATCGAATGCTTTATCTTGTAAATCGATTGTTAGGTTGACCACTGGCTTGTTATAATCCGCGCATGATGGGATCGAAATGCGTCAGCAATGTGCAACGCCTCGCCTGACGTGAACCCACGTGTGTAGAACTCGAAAATACTACTCGAAAAAATTACGAGTAGCCGAAAGTGATTTTTCCTGTTGCGGATCAAAGCCATAACACTGGACTGCACGATCTTAGTAACGGTTGCGTCACAGCAAGCTTACGCCGCTTAAAGGCGACCTTACGACAGTGTCAACACTTCACTGTGCAAAAAGTTCGGCCGCATTTTTACCGTAGTTTATATCCATGCAGCTCTTGAAGAGACAAGACCTGATATCCCTCATCTCTCAACGTCTGACTCCCAGCAGCGACAAGGTTTCGATAACCATCACTCTGGAAGAGATGGATCCGTTTGTTCTTTGCATCGGAACGAAAAAGAGCTTGGCCACCTTGCAGAAAATTTACCAGGACGTGGTGAGTCTTAAAATGGATGCGTTGTTTCGAAATGCACCGAGCACGGCGGCAGAGGGGGGGGGGCAAGGGGGGCGCAATTCCCCACGGCGCCGAATCACTGCGGATGGCGCCAAAAAGTCCCAACAATGTCACAAGTACTTTCTTCAACAACTCATTTGCTCCCAAAAGACCTCAGGTTCGAACATGTGGGCGCCATCTAACTTCGTTACGCCCCCTGCGCGACGGGTCCCAGTGCATACCGCCTACCTGGGGATATACCGCGTATACGTTGAATTGTTTCGGATCTGCCGTGCTAGATACCGGGATATCACGGGACGTAGTCAACACTCAATCCTGTCTAAGATACCCTTCTTAACTGTTCGGCAGCTGTGCATAAGCCGCTCTTGTGTTTGCAACTTTAGAAATTCAAGGATTCGTTA
>Ga0210059_1007977_pt1 | contig 16793 bp, 16 predicted proteins | sample Ectturendosymbi2_FD_188042 | JGI IMG/M metagenome (GOLD analysis project Ga0210059, IMG submission 188042) | Ecteinascidia turbinata endosymbiont from Florida, USA - Sample 2 (SPAdes) (version 2) | ecosystem: Host-associated > Tunicates > Ascidians > Unclassified | place: Key West, Florida...
GACTTCAACATGTGCTCCATTTGTTGCTCTCAATATGTCAAGGCGATACTCAATTTCGCGCCAAGTGTTCTTCCGGTTTCCATAAATTTTTTAAACCATCTCTTGATGCTGTTAGTGTGAGGAGGGTTTTCTCCAAACTCACTTCTAAATTTACGTTGTACTGCAGTTGGTGATTTCAATTCATGGTACCAAAGAACACATTGTGCTTTTTGTTGAATGGTCAACATGTTTCATACTTTGTTGCAAACTTACGCCTTTATCAAAAATGACTTATTCTTGCTCATCTGAACAATAAAATAACCTGTAAAAATAACAAACAAACTTTATGGTAGTATAATTCACTGTCGAAAATGTAAAGTTTCTACCTTATGTGGTTCTTGCGATATAAAAATTTTTAATGTGTGCAGGACTTTATGGACACCCTGTATATTAGACTGTGACACCTGAAAAAATCTCCCCTCGCCTTTATGCATCCGAAAAAACGTCCCTGGGATTTTACAGCTCAGGATTGCAAAGGCTGCAGTATGTGAAAAATCCAGTGAGTAAAATTGAACCGTAAAAGAAAATAAAGTGTCCGCTTATTTTTCGTGGACCATAATCGAACCATTTTTCTGATTTTCGGAATTAACATCGCCAGAACAGAACAGCCTGTAAATATTTTTTACCAGTTTTTTTTATTAAACTGTACGGTCACCATAGTATCGTCACCCAATAGGATGCATTTAATTGATGTGAAATGAAAGAAGTACCAAAGATGAGTTTGTAGGCTTATATAAGATGAGCTTCAACGTGTTTATGCACAATGTAGCAAAGGTAATTATCAGAAGTTTATTTTTGTTGAAAAAGCCAGAGTTTCAATCAACAGTTTCTGAGTTTTAATCATTGGTTTCCAGTTTTTGGTGCTATTTCGGATTGTGAGTTTTCAAATTGGCGAATGCAATCGTTGTTTTGCGCGGAAAGCGCAAGCGGCCAGGCGTTGATTTAGTTAGCTATGCTGTGTGGGAAAATCAGAAATCAGAATCTTTGTATTATATTGATAGAGAGACTCTGGGTAGATGGTCTGATCAGCAATAATCTTGCGCTACGATATGACGTAACAAAGTTTTAAAACAATGATTCAAGAAATAAAAAGCTCTTTGGAGAGTGCGGAATTGCGTTATATGCGTTCTCGTGCCGCATCTTTTCAGAGGCATGGCGTACCGCCAAAAACAATGCCTCAAAGTGATATTTCGTTCCACAATACAGCGAATCGTGAATCCGTTGATTTACTGATACGACAGACCAACTCACGGCTTGGGAGTCGGCAAAAAACTTTGACGACTCCGATTCCGACTCCGGAGCCGGCAAACTTCAGCTTTCTGATATTTACCCCTTTGCCGACTCCACCTTCTGTATCAGGCCTGTCAAACGTGTTCACGTTGTACCAAATTACCAAGCGTGAAAAAATCCAGGTTGTTTTTCCAAACGTGGAAACAATTTTAAGATTGTTCTTATGTTTGATGGTCACAAACTGTTCTGGTGAGAGATCATTTTCAAAGCTGAAAAGAATAAAAAGTGTGCCTCGTTCAACAATGTATCAAGAACTGCTATCTGATCTGAGTATTCTTTGCGTAGAGAATGATAAATTGCGACTTACTGATTTTGATGACATCACTGACGAATTTGTAGTCAGGAAAGCTCGAAGGAAGATATTTTGACAATAAATTACCTACCTACCGTAACTACATACTCGCTTACCATAAATATGTAAATCCCTTAACACGTTAACAGGAAAGCATGACAATTTGATAATCTGATTGTTTTCCGTGAAAAATTAGCTTGTTGATCAATGACCTGTAAGCTATGATTTAAAAATATTTTCAACAAATGTTAAGATTAAACATTTTGACAATTTTCAAACATTGAAATGCCACGTAATGTTCAAGCTAGATTGCTAGATTCAGTGACGTGATGTTGATTATACTGTATTTTTAGTAAGTCTTGTATGTTCTTTCATCATCTGATCAGCGTAAGATAGCCTACTCTCAGGCGACTTTGCGAACGCTGTGTATAGGCCATGAAAGTATTCAAGTTTATCGTAATGTCATGTACTTACATTCCAAGACTGAATTTAACCAAAAAGCTTCGTAGAGCGAGCGTTGAGAGTTCTGTATAGATTTAGGAAAATCGATTCACATCCTTCTATACGGGGGAGTCGACCTGCTGAGTCATCGTAAATGCTTGAAAATTGTCAAAATGTTTAATCTTAACATTGAGTTTTTCACAAAAAGGGCGTACCACGGTTGACTGAACCTGATGACGTCGCAGGGGCCCCAATGGTTAAACTAGCCCGGGGCCCTGCTTGTCTTAAATCCCGCCCTGGCTACAGTCATCGCGAAGAATGATCCTGTTTGTTGTTAGAAAGCATAGGCATTTGATACTCAAAATATGATAACACACAGATAAAGACAGATAAAATTAAGCTGGTTCTAGATTTTGTTTTCATGACAACAAGAGTCGCCTGCCTGCTTCAACAAAAATGCCTTCAGGAAATGCATAATGTGCAGCAGGGGCGGATACAGGGGGGGGGCGATTTGGGCGATCACCCCCTTAAAACTTAGGAAAGTAACACATTTCACCATGATGTTGTAAAATTCAGAAAGACACTTGGCTGCCAACGGAGACTTGACTGCCAAATATTACTGAAATCGCCCCCCCTAAACTTATGAGCTGGATCTGCCCCTGATGTGCAGTGTGCATTTCCTGAAGGTTCGCGTGTTATGCTAATGTCGCTAATTCGTTTATTTGCTATATTAATCTTAAGTACATTTTGAGCAAATTACGTTCTTCTGAAGCCAGGGGTGCATACTCCAACATTAAAAAAACATCAGGTTGTACACGATCTGAAAAAGTTTGAGAACCACTGGATTAAAAGAGTCAACATGCAAAGCGTACTCAATTTCAATAATACCACGCCGCAGAGGCATCCATGGACATCCAAAGAGTAATATTACAAAAAATTACATTTTACTAAAATGCTGTAACGTGAGGTATCTTCGTATTGTAAGGCAACCGATACATACTGCCTAGATTTAATTTTTCGAAACTTATTTTTGTGTCAGCACTAGTTTTCACGCATTTCGAATGCCTTGTCTTTCTCACAACCCTCAATACTAAACCAGAATTTGGTGGGGGAGCATACAATCAGGCAGTTGCCCCGGGCTCAGCCAGAGCTCTGCACGCCCCTGCCAGGTCTTGACCTGTCAAAAGTTCTTCCCCGATCCGCTAGTGGGACATGGCCCTCAGGTTGAGAACCTTGGACTTGACCACGGGTGCACAACATGCGGCCGCATGCGACCTTCAATAAAAATCTATACGGCTGTGCATATATAATTTTAATTATAAAGTTATGGCAACCGTGCATTAATAAAAACTCTTTTTCTGCTGCATGAAGTACCTAGTAGAAAGACGGACAAACAGACGTTTGGAAACAGGCTAGACTGTGTATGGAAGCACAACAAAAGCAATTCCAGAAATAAAAGTGTCTTGAACTGGCGGTCGTGATTCAAATAATCAAACGTAATTCGGCCGGCATTAGCGAAAAGGTTGTGCACCCCTAGACTATAGACTGTATAGAGCTCCTGGAAACTAGTCAGCAAAGATAGATTTCGTCCCAAAAATGTACTCAATGTTTGGAAGCATATACGTGTGTGAGGGTACATTATCCACTGTGAAGAAAGTCAAAACTAAAACCTGAGATGGAATGGCAGACGAAACACTGGACGGTGGTCTCTGCCTTGCTGCCATTAATATAGGAGTGACAGTGTCAGAGAAGATTCGACCGCAAGCATCGCACTAATAGAGATTTGAAATGAATTGCTTTTACTTTTGTGTAATAATAAATTCATCAAGCATGACATGGCTGGCTTCCGCATCTCTCCGAAGTACTGGGAAACACTTCCTGCCGATCGCAACAGATGGCGTGCCACCCTGAATGATGGATATGCGTAGTCAGCTGCAACTATGTAGAAGAAATGAAGAAACGCCGAGATCATCGTCGTCAACGACGCGATGGGCCATATACCATTCTTGCAACTATTCTTGAAAAAAATGTCAAAGAAACCCAAAAATCGAAGTGCAACACTCAAATCCGGGTTTAAAATCTGCAGTGTTGGCATCAGAAGAGATACTACAGAAATTACTACCAATTGCGATGTTTTCTAAATTCATGGTCGCAACGTAAACATAAAAACTGAGTTAACTACAAGAAAAGATCAGAGCAATAGAAATCCAGTACGGAATCTAAGCTTTTCATGCGTTTTTGTGCTTAATAATGACATGTTCACAGATAAAACATCACACGAATACAATCCAAACTTACGCAATTTGATCCTGAGACGCTGAAGTTCAGCAGGCGGTTGAATTCCATGTTTCTACCAACAGTTTTTCCTCCGAGGTAGACCCAGAATGAAAAGATTATTCCGGATACCAGTCCACAACCAGCACCCTAGGATAATTTTTTGTTGTTGTCATTTTTCACAATTACAGTTTACTGAAGCAAACACGGTTTCAAATTTTAACTGAGGAAAACGACCACCACTGAAAGTGTTAACAAGACGCGATTGGACGCAGTGAGAAATATTAGCAGGTGAGACAGCATGAACAGATTGTAATGGGATTACGATATTTAAAGAGTTTTCGCATTGCTTCGACTGTGAGAGCGTCATCTGATGCACAACTTTGCTTTAAGGAAAAAAAAATATTTTTCTCTTTATCGTCATTTGGTGTCAGAAAGGCATGGATCACACCCGTAAACCATGTGAAAGTAACAAACCAAGGAATTGATGAACGGAAAAGCGAATGCCATGCTGAACAGTCCAACGAGAGGTCCTCCAACCAATCCCACAATGCTAAGGGAAGCTTCCAATACACTGCCGAGTTGACTAGCCAGGTATGCCATCGCCAAGCAAAGTCCACCAAAAATAACCGTAGTAACTGTAAAATTGCAACAGGTTTAGGGCTGATAATCAACAATTGCTGACCCATGTTCGTTGAAAAACTGAAAAGCATAAGCACCGCAAAGCAATAGGGACAGACAAAGTGTTATTCGCGAAAGGATTGTGTCCGCACATCGAAACCCAGATTCAGATAGAGCAAGACGACAAAAACATGTTCAAGTCCAAGTTATCTCTGTTACATTCACTTCAAGAATAACAAAGTTTTTTTACGAATTCCGGTTTCCGCTCAAGTTTTACAACGCAGAATCTTTACATAAACTACTGTGGATTAACAGGTTTTCAATTGCGTACAAGCGCACAGCTTCGTATTTGTCTTGTCTTGCAATTTATAAACTTTTGTCAGATTAACAAGTTTTCAGTTTTGCAAAGGTAAAAGTCAAGAGCTTCTTGAAATGTCATTTAATTTACTTTTTGAAAGCCACTTGTAGGTGTCGTCCTTCCAGTTGCTGTAAGGCTTGATAAAATCTTCCACTAAAACACAAGCCATGGCATTGACGGCTGACGATACGGTGCTGTGAAAGAAAGAAACCGACGTCTGACCAGTCCCATCGAAGCGGTGTGCTTTTGGGGGCTTACCCCCAAACAAAGGTCAAAGTCCTCCCAATTTGAAATACGAAACAGTATAAGTTATGGAAATTTTGTCCAATTTGAATGTCACGCCCTCCTGTACGAACGTAGAGCCCTCCAGCACAAACGTAAAGCCCTCCTATTGACGACTTTATGGCGACGGTTCTGCGTCTGATGATTCGAAGTTCATGCATATGTAATACGTTTTACATCGTTTTCTCTGATATATATTCTTAAAGAAAGTATGATAAGGTTCGCTATTAAATTGCAAGCAGTGTTTGTCGGAGACAGCTTGATTTTTATAAAGTAACTTTGTCGTAGTCCATTTGACATTTCAGATTTTAAAAAAACGCTCACAGATGGTTTTCAGAATCAAAGCGCCTTTTCGGAATTGCTAATTTCTGAAAAAGTCTTCCCAGTCGAATTAATAAGGTTCAACACCCTGAAGTAGATTTTGTTCAGATGTTGCTGACCGTTTTCTTGGCAAACTTGATTTTAGGCTTTGCTGTGCCATCGGTAATAAGCTCAACAGCGAGGAAGAAACTTTAAATCAAACGTTCTACAAAAATGGTTGGTTTGCAGAGAACTTAAATGACTACGATGGTCCTGTTATTGGCTGTTCAAGCTTCGTAATTCCTGTCTTTCAACAAGGAAATAAGTGCTCTATTGCAGCAGTTTTTCTTCCACTTAGCACAGTATTTAAGCAATTGTCACACACTCAGGTGTGTAGTGCTAGAAAAAGAGGTGTAGGATGCCGAACGCCGTTCCCACGCCAAATAAACAGGAAGACTGCACCAAATAGCTCGAATAAGGTGAACATTCGCCTTCAAGAATTTCGACACTGGATCTTCCTGTTTCACTATGGACTTTGGACTAGCAGTGCGAATCTGCGTGTCGCTAGCACATCTGTGTGAGATCGCAGCCATGTTTTAATGTAATCGTTTGTATTCCACATCTTCAAGTAACGTTACTACTGCAAAAGGTGTTCCCACCTCACTACACGCCTGCACGCACCAGACAGAATGATAAGTTATTTTTAACTATTTTACCGACTGTGACATCCAAGCTGTATTAGAAATCTGTTTAATGTCAAGAGCTCCAGATGAGTTTACGAGATTTACTGCACTCACTAATTTTTATTTTACTGTGGTTCGGACCTGCCCATCTCAACGTTCAACCTACTGTCGGCAAGGCGTATGACGCTGTCCATTTAAAATACCAGTATATATTTTAACAAGAACCATTGTCATATTTACAAAGGCATCTTCAGCCGCAAAACGCCTTAGTGATGCAGATTGTTTTACTACGGCGCGCTGGGACAGCATACAATTGAATGATATGTACTATCATGCATGAATGTGCAGCATGTGCCTCTTTAAAAGCTCGGTTAACAACAAAAATGGCGTCCTATGTGGACGGAAGTCCCAAACCTATGTTAACTCTTTTTCAAAAACAAAGAATGTCTCACCTTAAGCTGCCAGAGAAGATGCACGAGATGACAAGACCGGTCAGACCAGGAAGGTCTCTGAAAATATCCAAAGCATAGAAGGGAAGCAACTGAAATGAGCGTTCTGTTGGTTAGGCAAATTGGTTTTACTTTTGACAGACATGTGAAAAACAAACATAACTTACGTTGAAACCGAATTGCCACATTTAATTTCTCACAAACGTGTTAGATCTTACAAAAGGAAAAATAATTTGAGATGATATAGCTGAAACTACGACACTGCTGTCCAATGACGTGCAATTTGGAACGTCTAACTTCACACTGAAAACTAAGATTTGACAGAAACCAATGTTTGAGCTTAATGACAGTTTGCGACTGTTTTAGAGTGGCCAAACCATTTTGTTTCAGAAACAGGGACCAGCACATTTAAGGTGATGAAACTTGAAAATAGTAATGTTATTATTTTGAGTGTGGCTCACTCCGGGGCTAACTACCGCATCCATTCCACTGGGACCACTGTGCCATTGGCCCAGCAACAATCTGTCGTAGCGGTTACAACAAAACACTGGTTGGTAACAAACTGAACAAGGAGTTTTGAAAACAGCAATTGCTGTAGATCGAGTTTTCTTCTGTCGAAGCACGACCATCACTTTGCAAGATCTAAAATGTCTTTCTCTCAATATTTCAATATACTTTCGCAAAAATTTTTTAAAGATAGTGTTCTTCATTACAGTGGCTCCGTTGGTATTTCCTTGGTTTGCGTTTTCAATAAAATGCCAACACGACATAAAAAAAATACTTACACTTTACACTTCCTGCGAAGTTCTTTGTGGTGATCTTACCAAAAAGCAATTAACTAAAACCTCCCACTCGGCCATCTTACTTTAAACATCGAGGTAAAAATAAACAGCACGTGTGAAGTACCAAGCTGGAAAACTTAGAGCATCTGCATGGTTACGGGGTCTTGAATTTGCTTTGCATAAAATCAACTTTACGGCGCTAAAATCTGCTTAACTGACTCACAACTGCTCATCTGACGCATGAGTGACTAGATAAAGAAACTCTTAACAAGAAAGTATTCTGGCAAACCATACGCCTCTGGGCGGCAAAAGATCTCATACGCGTAGATCCATCAAAGACCAAATTGGTTTCTTATTCACAATGAGAAAAATATCATTGGAAGATGGAAAGGATATTTCAAAGATCTTTCAAACTAGGTCACTATCACACCACCGGACACACACGAGGTACATCTGGGGGAGAAAATACTACCACTGCACCCGAAGTCTTCCTAGCTGTCAAAACACTGAAGGCTGGGAAGGCTGCAGGTTGCAATGAAATCTGTCCAGAAATACTTAAAGGCTAGAGCAGAGAGGGAGTCCTTTGGCTGACATGTGTGAGTCAAATGGCATGATGGTTCTGAAAGGGCAGCGAAAGATTGGCAAAATTGGATGATCATTCATAATCACAAAGCGCGAGACCGGAATGAATGTACGAACTACAGGGACATATCTCTCCTTAGCCTCCCTAGAAAATGTATGCTAAATGCCTTGAAAAAGATGCCGCGAAATAATTGAACCAAAGATGGATGATACCCATGATCGGTGTTCGTCGTGGCCGTAGCTCTCCAGACCAGATTTTCACTCTCCAGCAAATTTTCGAGAAATCCTGGAAGTATGCCAAACACGTCTGTCGTCTACAAATGTTTTGTCGGCCTCCAGAGAGCATACTACCGGGTTCCGCGTGAAACTCTTTGAGGAATGTTGCGTGAATTCCGTGTTGACGGCCGCCTGTAACTGGCCTTCATATTCCTGTTCAGAATTTTGTGTTCGTGTCGGCGGGGATGAATCACAACCGTTCACCGTGGGTGTTGGACTCAGACAAGAGTGTATACTGTCACCACTCCATTGTCGATATCTATATGAATTGAGTAGAGAGTCAAAGACGAGTCAACGAGAATGTGATTGTTGGGAGCTGCAACATCAACCGCTTGCCTTTAGCGGACTATTTGGTACTTCTAGGATTTTCACAACAAGGCCTTCAACATGCACTTGATCGGTTTCCTGTTGCATGCGGCCAAGCCGGAATGACAATTAGCACTAAAAAGACAGGTATTATGCCTCTCCAGGACCCGAAATCGGTGTATGCTGCACGTGAATGGCAATACACTGCAAAAGGTTAAGTTCAAGTACCTTCGGGTGGTATTCACGAGTAACGGAAGACAGAACAAGGAGATCGATACTACACCGTTGGTAAAGCAAACGCAGTTTTGCGTGAGCTGTATCGCTCTGTTGTGGCTAAAGGGAACTTTGAAACACCTCGAAGCTGTCAGGTTAATTGGTCCTCGTTCCGATCCTCACCTGTGGTCATGGATCTTGGGTAATCACTGAAATAATAACATCCCAAAGTGCAATCGGCAGAGATGGGGTATTTGCGAAGAGTCCACGGCGTGACACTTCGCAGTAAAGTGAACAACTGTGAAGTTCGTAGAGCCATGAATGTCGAGCCACTTCTCCCAATCGAGTAGGCTACATCTCCAATTTTTTCTTGGTCCCTTCTTTTGTGTGAAGCCAGCAAAACTGTCTGAGATTGCTGTTGACCGTGAGGTATATATTAGGAATCCCTATCACCAGAAACCAGTAGCCTCCTCACCTGATCAGCAGCGCTCACATCGCCCGTGATGAGAGGATCACAATCAGAGTAATGGTTGAACACCAACACGCCCATCACCACACACAGGCTTATGATTATCACCACGCCCACCCAGCTGAAGTACAGAGCACTAAAAATAAACAGAAACATGAACAAACCTTCGTTGAAAAATGCCGTAATGGCTCATTCAAAAGTATGCTAAGTTTGCACAATTCTGCATAGAGTGAGTCTAAAAAAATTTTATTAACAAAGGCACGAAACTTCAAAGACTGCACGTTATAAACTGTTATAAACTTCGGCACTTCAACAAGCAAACGAGACCAAAATCAACTTGTTCTATTTTTCAGCTTTTTCAAAACGTGGGCAGTTAGGTGGCAACGTACAATGTTGCTTGTCCAACTCACCATTTTGCTTGTTTGATTGTTTTACAGGAAAGATACCTTTGTACCATCGACTGGCTAACACCAAAGGCTCCCAACCAAATAAACGTTCCGCCAACAGTTATCGTCCAAAACGTGTGTCTAATTCTCGGATCGAATTCGAAACTGCAAAGGCAGAAATAAGCATCAAGTAAAGATGGTTTGCAAGGAGGCAAAGGATTTTTTTCCTTATCTTCTATTATTTTAGTTTTGGTGGCTTGAAGCACACACACCTGCGTAGGTGTAGTTTACATAGCAAAATCTCTGCCTCCGATGTCCCAGCATACAAGCAAAGAATGTTGTAAACCGTGCAACCCGTGGCCCGCGGGACAAAAGTGACCCGGGAGCTAAAGTTTTGTGGCCCGCGGAATGGTCCCGATTTTCAAGGGATATTGACCTTCATCTCTTGGTGGCCTGTGAGTTGTCTATCCCGCAGAGCTTGACACATAGAGCTGTGGCCCGTGGACCAATTCGGTTATGTACATTTGGCCCAGCAGTGTTGCATGGTTGCACACTCCTGATGTAAACTATCTTTGATTGAATTTAGCTGCAGCTTTTGTCGTAAACCACCACACAGCGGCAATTCAAGGCGCCTTGCACAAGCCAGGAAAAAGAATTTGAAAAACAATTACAACCTTGCAAAATACAAGTTCTGTTTGATAGGCTACGGTGTTCCAAGTTGGGTGTTTCAAAGTTTGTTAGGCTACGTTGTTTTAAATTAAATCATGCGCAACTTAATGTCCAAACACTGATGTGATTTCAAAAATCAAGAGCAAACTTTTAGTTTTGTGAAACCGCTTGTGAATTAATGTTGAGGAAGCACTCGTGAAGATAAATTGGCACTGAACCAAATTTTATTGCTTCATTTTTGCCAAGCGAAATATCCTGATAAGAAGGTTTAGTCAAAAGTAAATCGCCGCAAAATAATTTTTGTGAAGTGTTTGCGTGATTATCTAGTTCGTTTCTGAGTATTTCAATTCGAGCAGAGCAAACCAAGCGAAGGTGTGAAGGTGAACCCACACATCGAAAAAGCCAATGGTAAAGAAGTCTGATAGAAAAAATACGCCTTTAGGACATGGTATTGACCTTGAATGAGAAAGATTTGGCAAGAAAAGTTAAAAAACAGAATTTCAGACCCAAGAAGTGTAAAGAAAAATTTCATTAGGGTTTTACTGATTAAAATCTATTCTTCCATGTTCAGCACATGTCTGCCAAGCCTTTGAAAATCCACCAGCATCAGCTGAACCTTTGATAACCACAGACAAGAAGCCGGCAAGCATAACCAGAGCTTGGAAAACATCTGTCCAAATCACAGCTTTGAGTCCACCCTGAAAAGCATTTGGAATTATCTTTTCAGTTGTGTGAATGGTGGCCATGCAGTACTTCTTTGTATCAGCAAGTTGTCTGTTTTTTTAACATGCTGAGTTTTCCTGTCTTCAATGCGAGATAGCTGCAGGCAGGTTTTAGCATAATTTTTTATACGAAGAATTTTGGTGAAGATCAATAGAAATTTTCAAACACATGTTTCAGAACACCGAATGTGCGTGAATCCGAAGCATTAGCAAAAAAATAATGGATCATTTCAATGAACGATTCACAGGACACAAGCGCAGAATTTGGTTCTGTCCACCAATAAAATGGTAACAATCTGGCATTAAATTTAGTTAGGTAATCTTTGAGTTTTGCGAAAACATCGACTATACAAGTTTTATCCCTCAATTCGAGATAGATTATAACGCCAGAAAACAAAATTTCAACATTTGTTTTCATAGAGTCATAGGTGAAGGAGCAGGCAAATATTTGGGGGTGCGATGGATTTTTGCCCGAACTCTCCCAAACATCCCGAAAAAACTCGAAATGAAGGGATCTCCAAAAAAAAGAAAAAAAGTTCTTGATGTCATTTTGGGCGCCATCTTTTCAAATCAAAGCATGCTGGCCACCATTTTTGCTCATTTTTTCAAGGAGTTCGTGAAGGTTTACAGAGATTTTGCCCGGATTTTACAGGGTTTTGACCGGATTTTAAGGAATTTTTCCCGGAATTTTACCAAATCAAAACTTTTGGGGGTGCGCTTTCCCCCTTGCACCCCCGCTCCTACACCAGTGCACAGAGCAATTCGGATTGAAAATACAGCTTCTCGTGCTGGTGAACTGTTGTACGAACCAATTATAATCTCAAATCGATTGCGCGTCTCAAATCGATTGCGGATGTCATGAGAGACCTGCCGTAAGGCAGATTACCTTTATGATGATGTACAGTATGTATGTTGGCGATTTCAGTTGCCACAGTACTACATGGGGCTACCGTTCTACTAACCCATCTGGAGAGGCACTTGAAGATTGGGCCTCAGCTTCCGGCTTGAACCTGTTGCATGATCCAAAGCAACCAGACAGTTTCCACTCCCGCAGAGGGAACACCGGCACAAACCCCGACCTTGCATTTCTAAACCTGCGTGGGCCGCTACCACATGGCACCATCCTGGAACCTTTTCCGAAGTCACAGCATAGACCATCGTTGATACAGCCAATAAACCCTATCGAGCCCCGTACTGCTAAACCAGTGTTAAGGTGGAACTTCCGAAAAGCACACTGGAAGCAGTTTACCAACCTGAATGAGTCAGAAGCTGGCTCTCTACCTGGCCCTTCCTCCGACCCGGACGCAGCGTCCTCTGCCTTCTGCCAACTGCTTCACTGTTCCGCACGGAAGTCTATCCCTCGTGGATGCTGTCAACAGTGCATCCCCACTTGGGACAGTGAATGCGACCAGCGCTACAATACATTCCTGCTTGCTGAGAGTCGTGTAGATTCCGACTGCAAAGCGGAGGAGCTCACATCCTGTCTTGATAGAAAACACCGAGAGCGATGGATCGAGTCGGTAGAAAAGATTGACTTCACCCACTCAAGCATAAAAGCATAGAAAACTTTTAACCACCTCACGGGCCGCAGCGCCCCTCATCAGCTCCTGGCCAACGGCCGCTACGTTGGTGCAAGTAAGATTCACTCTCTAAATGTGAAGCGGCAGTGCAGTACTCTATGGAATTCCCAGGGGGTTGATCGCCAGCTCACATCACCTTTCACATCCGAGGAACTGGTCCATGCCATCAAACTGCTCAAGTGCGGAAAAGCTCAAGGACCGGATAACATCCCACAAGAGTTCCTTAACAACCTTGGTCGCAGTTTCCTGTCGTGACTGTGTGAGTTCTATTCCAGTTGTCTCAAACGTGTCACCATCCCGATGATCTGGCGAAAGAGCAACTGTCATAGCTGTCCCAAAACCGAACAAGCTAATGGACGATCCCAGGAGGTACCAACAGATTGCTCTTCTCTGTGTTCCGTACAAGCTACTTGAACGCCTCCTGTTTCGACTCGAGCCTGTTGTCGACCCCCAGCTGCCAACCCAACAAGGTGGCTTTCTAAGGGGGCGCTCTACTGCCCAACAGATAGTCAAACTGACTAGCGATATTGGAGAGAGCTATGAAGGAAGAAGGTGGGTCTCGCCCTTGTGGATCTTACTGCGGCTGCGGCCTATGACACTGTCTGGCATCAGGGCTTGGCACTGAAGCTACTCCAGACCATCCCTGATCGACACCTGGTCCGCTTCATTGTCGAAATAATCTCAAACCGCAGCTTCATCCTTAAAACTAGCGATGGTCAATGCAGCCGCCTCCGACGTTTGAAGAATGGAGTGCCCCAGGGGTAAAGGCTTGCACCTATGCTGTTTAATATCTATATCAGAGACATCCCCGACACCGTGTCCTGTCAATATGGCTATGCTGATGAGCTGGCCCTCCTGTTTTTTAACAACTGTTGGAATGAGGTGGAAGCAGTTCTTTCCTTAGACGTGCAAGGAGTTGCTGATTACCTATCTGCATGGAGGCTCAGGCTGAGCACGGCCAAAACTACATGCATTGCATTCCACTTGAATAATAGGGAATCCAGCAGTAAGCTTGCGGTCACCGTCAGTGGTACCACTAACCCCTACACACAGAATCCAACTTACCTTGGAGTCACGCTCGACCGCCAACTAACCTTCAGGCAACACTTGGAAGGCCTGTGTGGCAAAGTCAGAGCCCATAATTGCCCTTTACGTCTCTTGGCTGGCTCAACACGGGTGACCACGCCTCTGTTCTGCGAACTTCAGCGCTGGCCCTGGTCTGCAGTGCCGCGGAATACGCCGCCCCAGCTTGGTGCCGTAGCACCCACACCAAGCAGCTAGGTGTTGCGTTAAACGATACATTGCGCATCATCTCTGGGTGCCTGAAACCGACCCGTAGGGAGCGTTTACCTGTACTGACGGGCATTCCACCGGCCCATCTCCGTAGGAAACACACCAATTTCAAGCTGGCGCTCCAGGCACAGATGAATACCAACCATCCTCTTCATACCCTTGTCCATAGCGTACAGTTCCTCGGCACACAGCGCCTGCATTCACGACGTCCCTTCCACCGCCATGCTGCGGCGCTGCTGAAATCCGGCTTCAATCTCCTGGAGTCATGGAGAGCGGCATGGGAAAGTGCCACACCGCCGGCCCAGTTTCTAGTAACACCTGCCGTTTGCCTCCCGTCTGGCTCAGAGCTTCCCCGATGTCTGTGGGTAGCACTGAATTGATTAAGAACTGGCGTCGGCCGCTTTGGTACATGCCTTCATCGCTGGGGCATGCTAGATACACCCAAATGCATTTGTGGCGCTAAGGAGCAATCGGCTATTCATACAATACTCGACTGTGACATCCTTTGCCCTCCGAACCGCCTGGAAGACCTGCGGTCCCCTAACATCAACAGCACTACATGGCTTGAGGACCTTGTGGATTTTGTCTGAACCGCTGCACACAGGCAAGAATGGTCGATTTAGGACGAGTCGTTAAAAAAAGAACTTTTTCTATAAATCGAGCTTATTTTATTTGACGGCTCTGCGCTGGCCCATGTGTGCCACCATAAAGAGTTTTTCTGTTATTTTTTGGAAAAAAAACAAAAAAATGTTTCAAAAACTAAAACAATTCTACTTTCGTTTCGAAAACACTTTCGTTTCGCAAACCTTTTCTAAATAAAAACATTTTCGTTTCAAAAAACATTTTATTTTCGTTTCGGAAACACTTTGACTTTTGTTTGCAAATTAAAATATTTTCGTTTCAAAAACAAAAACAATTTTACTTTTGTTTCGAAAATATTTTCGTTTCGCAAATTTTTTCTAAAAAAAACATTTTCGTTTCAAAAAAAATTTTGTATCGCTTTTTTGAGGGCCAGTGTTGATAAAGCTTAATAAAGCTTGATTTGCAGATTCTCCTACTGTATGTCGATGTGTGGTTTCAGTTGCATGTAAAAAAGAAAAATGTTGCAAAAGTTGCAAAAGTTGCAACACAAAATTCTTGGAACCAGCTTAAAACATTGTACTATATAAATCCTGAGTATTTAGGAATCTGGTGCAAGCTGTAAAAAAGTTGCAAAAACTTGCCTTACTCATAACGCCTGCAAACAAGTGTAACAAAGCAGCAAAATCAAGCTGCTAATACTTTTCCTTGGCAAACAAGCAGAAACTTTTCCACAGATCTGATCTTTCGCAGTCAACAGATTTGAGATGACAAAACAACGTTACAGTCCAGTTGTGACGAGCTGTGCGTTAAGCGCTGTCTTATCCATGTAAGAAGGGTTGCTAGACAGAATTATTCCTCAATCCCCACCAAGTACGACGGTAATCAGGGTTGCCAGATGTACTTCTTGCCAAGGGGCCAAATCTAGTCCAGAAAAGAGCCAAAAAGAGCCAAAAAAGAGCCAAACTGTAACACAAGGGGCCAACCGTTTTTTTCAATTTTCACAGCAATTACAAAGCCATATGAGCCCATACTTAGCAATTTTTTAAATGCGAATGTTCCTCAATCACAACTGTAGCTCAACAGCAAGAAACAAGTACATGATGAAAGATCGCAAGAGAACAACTTAATTTCCATTTGTAGCCATAAACTGAGATTTAAGTGCTAAAGGGATCAATAACAATCTGAATAAAACCCACAAACAGGTTCACCATCTAAATAACAGTACGTTAGGTAACGTAACAAACTGTAGCAAGTAACAGGTATTCTGATTTGGCATACTTTCACATTGACTCAGAAAATCTAAGGATCTTGACAAAATTTTTCAATTGAAAACCTTCGAAATATGGGAATATGGTGAAAATCTGCAATCAAATAGTCAAAAGAGTGAAAAAATATGGTTTCGCAGGCAGGAACCAGGGTGGTCAGACATAATTCATGCAAGGGGCCAAAACTATCCTGGAGAAGAGCCAAAGGGCCAAACCAAATTTTGGGGCCAGCAAATGTTATTTGGGACCAAATTTATGAAATTTGGCACGAAGAAAGCAAGCCTGGCAACCCTGACAGTAATATTGGAAAGTGATCACTTACCCACCACTTGGCAAGAGTCTGAGCTAATGTTTCGCAACAATGGGTTGTTACGTCATAATGTAATAATTGCTGCAGATCTCCTGTCCTAAGCGCAATGCTGGCAAACAGCTTCAGTATATCCACGTGCTGTGCGATTTTGAGCTGATTAAGTTCATGTGCTTTGGCTCAACACTCAGTTACCCGCACAAGGAATTGCTCGTCCCGCGCTGGCCCAGCACCTGCACCAAGTACAACCCGCTCCCGCCCCGCAACAAGTTCAACCCGCGCCCGCCCGCACGCGTAGCAGTGCAGGTTCCCGCACCCGCACGGCAAATGAG
>Ga0210059_1007978_pt1 | contig 16792 bp, 8 predicted proteins | sample Ectturendosymbi2_FD_188042 | JGI IMG/M metagenome (GOLD analysis project Ga0210059, IMG submission 188042) | Ecteinascidia turbinata endosymbiont from Florida, USA - Sample 2 (SPAdes) (version 2) | ecosystem: Host-associated > Tunicates > Ascidians > Unclassified | place: Key West, Florida...
ATTGGCAGCTCTTTGAGAAATATTTGTGTATTGTTTCTTGCGGCGTGACGAGGTCAATAGAAATTATCGAACAGAGTCTCGAGACTTGATCTCGGTCAGGAAACGTGTCTCACGGCTCATTTGTGAGTCTTGGTCTCGCAGGATGCACGTCTAGGTCTCAAAGCGTTGATCTCGTTACTTTTTTTTAAAATAATTGTACAAAGAAAATTTTATGTGTATTGTGACTTTATTCACTCCATGAACATGGCTTGCTAAAGCTCCAGTAATTCGACTTGTTCGCTCCTGGCCCTATCTTCAGGAAAGGAAAACTAAATATTTTACATAAAACGAATCAAGTTCGAGAAAATCGAAGGTCGGAAGTGTCGACGACCTCTTTGCTGATAAATTGAAAAAATATCTCGACCAATCCGATAAATTTGCAGGGCTGGAGTCCTGGTCGCGAACTTTCAGATCTCACTCTTGCCACAGCTATTTTAACAAGCCGCGGTTTCGAAGCTTGACCCAAGCATAGGTCTTGGAATTCACGGTTGCAATAACGTCACTGGTACAAAATTCTTTAGTTGAGTTTTAGCTCGTCTTCACAAACTGGCACAATCGAATGCAACCTGTTGTGAATTACTGAGCTCTTCAAAATACTAGCGAAAGTAAGATGTTGGCAAAGTTTAAAAAGGGTCTCCGTACCTGTAGAGTTGTAGACAAACTCGGGTATCCCAGGGAATTCGAACACCTGAGAAAGCTGTATCGCTTCCGAAAGTCACCTTAGAGTCAAAAGGTTCGGTAAAATAACAGTAGTCATAAAATATTGTTCGTGCCTTTCTGTTTCCGTTTTCTCATAAACAATTTTATGTGTTAACGGTAGTGGTCCAAATGTATTAACGGTTGCACAACAAAGCTATTCAAACGGTTGCACAAAAAAGCTATTCAAATGTGTAGGCTTTGGAGGATGCGGGAGGACTTCAAAATTCGTTGGTCGTAGAGCATTTTGTCGACTACGCGGATACCTGTTTCAACGCATTTGGTGACCGTGTGAAGTTCTGGATCACCTTCAACGAACCCTACGTCGTCACGTGGCTCGGGTAACCTAATCTTAATTGGTTGCAGTTGATGAACCAGTGCTTTGTAAAGCTAGAACATTTAAATCCAAACCTAGCGTAAACGTCTGCATGCAGCCGGCGTGGCCCGTTACGACTTATTTAAACTGCGTAGCCGTAGTCCATTCCTAAGGTCGTGAACAAAAGCTGTCTAGCATTTGTTTTCATTGCAGGTATGGGCTGGGAAGTTTCGCCCCAGGTATTAAAGACCAGGCTGATACAGCCCCCTACAAAGCTGGGCATAACATCATCAGAGCTCACGCTAAAGCGTTCAGATTGTACGACCGCAAATACAGAGCTGCTCAAGGAGGTAGAGTAAGCATCACGCTGAGCAGCGAATGGGCAGAGCCTAAAAACCCTGATGATCCGAATGACGTGGAAGCTGCTGACAGATTTTTGCAGGTGATGCAATTTGTTTTTTTGCAGTTTGTTTTGCTTCCAACTTTAAATACATTGTTAGGCCCAGCATTTATGTTACTGTCTTCACTGTTGTTTTAGGTAATTTATGACGCTTTCGTAAACCAGACTGGTATTTTCCACTCAACACGATTTTGGACGTATTAGTTTAGTGTTGCTAATGGGTTTGTGAATATTTCATTAAAACTGTTTGGACTCTTATCTCTTCACAACAAACAAAAGATAAATCTGCATTATGCACATGCGTAGTAATCCTGCTAAAAGCACATTTCCAGGTTCATTTAATTCTTTGATGATTAAGTGCAGGTACAGTAGAAACGGTACGAGCTCGCAAGTGAGTTTGACCAATCTGTAAGTTAAGCTTCTTTGAATGTTTCCCGATTATCCGTTTTACCCGTTTGACTTTGATTTTCCTCACTATCTGAGCTGCAAACGCGAAATCGCCCAATGCAAAATAGCTGTGTGACCTCTTTTACATCTTGAGAAGCTTTTGGTTGACAGTGACAATTTCTCACCTTTTTATTTCAGTCGGTTCTAGGTTGGTTTGCACACCCTATTTTCAAGAACGGGGATTACCCAGAAGTGGTAAAGAAGCAAGTAGCTGCGAAAAGTGCTCTGCAAGGTGATCTTTTGTCTTTTTTTTAGTTTTCATGGTACGGTATGGCGATCTAGCTGCATTGGATGTCCACGGCAATTTTTTTCTTGTTATATTTAAACCAAGAAAACTCCTTAATAACTTTAAAATGTTGATACCAATCAAGGCCATGCCCACCCAAATTTCTAGCATATCTTGTCATTTTGTGCTTTGAGAGGCAGTAACCCAAAGGAAATACTGTTGCTCGCTTAATGTCAAACGATTTGCCTCCCCAATAACTATTTAGGCTGTCTACGCCTCTGGCTGCAAACCAGTTTTCAACAAAATGTTTACTGGTTCTAACAAGAACATGTGTGTGGCTCGTAGATGGCCATAGACCGCTTCAAAAACGTCTGTTGTTTCTTCGATTAGGACAAAAGTAGGGAAAAAAACAATCCGCTGACGATTGAATGAAAAAATTTTCTGTCTTGTTGTTTCTCAGTAAAAGGATTTTTTTGTAATTTTGAGAGCTAGCGAAAACTCAAAGTGAAACCTGCAAAATACACTGGTGCAGCATCACAGACCCTTGTCAGATCGAAGGTGTGTTTCAGTGCTTGTTTAAAATAATTGTCGAGTCTTTAAGAAGTCAAGACAACCTTCTGCAGATACTGACCTTTTTCCGAAGACGATGACAATTGCGAAATCTGAATGGATCGATTGCTTTGTCGAAACTTTGTGCGACACTTCTTTTGTAGGCTTGAGCGAATCTCGCTTGCCAGCTTTTACTGAACAAGAAAAAGAAGAGATCGCAGGAACGTACGACTTTTTCGCATTGAACGGCTACACATCTCGCTACGTCTCGTACAAACTTAAGCCTATCGATGAACCCAGCTACGAAAACGATCGAGACACTATTGAAGTGAGACTGCATTTCTTCAAAGCAGAGTGCTTGTTCTGTCATAAAGCGGTCGTTGCTTCAACTTTGGTTTCAACTTTCATCCATCTTGAAAGATATTTCCTGTCGATTGCATCTAACGCAACGCGACGTGATTAGTTTCTCTTCGAACGTGCGATGAGTTTCTGCAAATAGTTGAAAATTCAGACCACTTTTCCGAACCCGTTACGCGATTGATAAAATAAAAGATAAAAAAATTGAGGCCACCGTTGAAGGAAAAACTTTAAAAACGATAATGTAACCACTAGCACAGTGGGTGTTAAAGTTAAAGCACGCGCCCCTCCAGCTGGAACGCTGGGTTCGATTCTCGGTCGTGTCGCGCCAATGACTTGATAAAACGATACTTGCAGTTTGTCCAGCCTCGTGGTTACCGGGTGCAAGGGAACGGTTCACGTGCGGCGCTGTCATTAACTCCAGTGCAACATTCCAGGCAACGCAGCCGAGTGGGTCCCGGCGCAACCAACAAAAGCCGCTGACCACTTGTGAGCGTGACGGTCCAGAAAAAAGTACAAAGAGATAGTATGATAAAACTGAACTGGGACAGAAGTTAGCAGATGATTTTGCTGAACATAACTTACTCGGTAATATTTTATGATCTATCTGTTCAACAAGCATTCACTTACAGTAGTTGCTTTTTCACACATTAGCTACTCGCAAATGCATTCGAACAATTCTCAGTGAACATTGGCAATTACTTGAATCCCTTTAAACTGGCTGTGTGTTTTTGGACTACATGCTAACTTAGTTGCGTTGAACACTGCATTTTCACTTCTAACAAAACGGTTTTTACGCAGGAATATATCCCTGGAACTGTACAAGGTTACCCTGAATGGCTACAAGTGGTGCCGTGGGGAATGCGAAGACTTCTTAATTGGGTGGACAGAGAATATGGCCACCCACCCGTGTACATCACTGAAAATGGAGTCGGAACACAGAACCGTGATGTGGACGACCAGACCAGAGTGCTCTTCTTCAAGGCTTACATCAACGAAGCTTTGAAAGGTTTGTTTTTACAAAGTACAGTGCAATCCGCTCAAAAGTAAATCTTGCCCCTTGAAGCTCTCTGAAAGTGTGTTGCTGTAAACTCAGCATTTGTCACATCGAAGACATTTTTTGTGCTGAACTGAAAGTGATCACCATTGCCGAAAAAGCTTTTAACCAACAAATATTTAAGGAGGATTTTTTGATGACTTTGTTTTTCAGTGTAGAAAAAAATTTTCAATTCATAATTACAGCATTGTTCTTTAATAAGGTGTTTGTACGCAGAAATTTTCACTACAACAAAATGAATTTCGCTAAGTGTTTTTTGTACAGTTGTTGTTCAAGACCAAAGTATAATATAACTCCACATCACCTGTGAGTGTGCTTTCCTGAAAAAAAGAACAGGTGTTTGAGTTACTCTTCCAATCAGGGCTATATTTGCGCCAACTAGAGCCTTTTCAATGTTTCAATCTTTTGAATTCAGTGTTTGTTTGAGACGAGTTAGGGCATAGAACCTATTTACTATTACGAGCCGCATAAATTGTAGAATATCAGTGGCGGGCCGCAAAACTGTTTCATTTTATCTTAAAATTCTGCCGTTATCTTCCTACGTAAAATAATGAGAGAAGACTATGAGGAGTGAAAGAGATCTCTTGACGTACCATTTTAAAAGCTGCATATTTGTTGCAAGTTTTCGAAAAATCAGCGGAATGGACTCTGGTTTCATGACTTTGCGATGATTCAGACTTATACCTATCTGTGTTCAAGAAACCTGTCTCCACAATGGCGACGAAATCAAATTTGTCAGCAAGTTTTGTTAATAGGAATTTTCTTATAAAAATTTGTTGGTAGGTTCGACTGCGTCGCCATTGTGGAGATTAGTCACTCTCTTGACTTACTGTGTAAGACTCTGCAACGTTACTTTCATCGGTTTATCTTGGAGTTTCGTTTTGACACGATGTTCTGTTTCCACTTGTGTAACGACATTCCTAACTCAATCCAAATCGAATGGTCACGAAGGTCTTGGACCCGACCTGATCCAGGATAAATCTTTGCGTTGCAGCTCAAACACTGGACGGCGTTGACTTACGTGGGTACACTGCATGGTCTTTGTTGGATAACTTTGAGTGGGCCTCAGGATACGCCGCGAGATTTGGATTGTTTGAGGTGGATTTTGATAACCCTCTTCGTCCAAGAACCCCCAAACGGTCCTCCATCTTCTACAAGTAAGTATTGGTAAAGATATACCCCTTTGAAGCAGTTAACCAGGAAATAAATCTTTGCAAGTGTGCTTCTGTTCATTTTGGAAGCTTACGTATGAAAGTTGGCGTCATGTTAAACCTTGGTTTGCAACTCACTAGGCAGTTCAAAGTGTGTGGCAGAAATCAGCGCATAAACTTAAAGTGAACGTAATCGTACTTATCGAACACCCTACAAAACGTTAATATTGTGTGCTATATTATTCCTACATTTGTTGATCGTAGACGCAGCAATGAGAGAGGTTAGCAAAATTAAAGCTAGTTTTTGTTTAACTATGAAAACACTGCAAACGTTTTCAAGAAGGTTTATCCATTGAAATTGCAGTCAAGTGATTCGCGACAACGGCTTCCCTGAACTTGAACGCGACGAAAGAATAAGCGGCGACTTTCCTGAAAACTTCACTTGGGCTGTGGCAACCGCGTCCTACCAGGCTTGTTTTTTGTATTTTCCTCTTTCTGTCTAGCAAAGGGCGTCACACAGTAACCTTGCAAAGTATATTTTTAAACAAGAAAATAGTTAAACGCACAGGTTAAACGCACATCGCGTTTTTTTCGTTTATGGCTAGAAAATTTTGCAATATTTGTCGGAAAAGAAAATGACGCTGGCAACGAAACTTGCCATGTCATCGCACAAGGTTTGTACTTTCATTTAGGACAAAAAACAAATTACGATGAACTAAAGTATCCATTGTTGCTTGTGTAATAAAAACTATCAAATCAAAATTTTGGATGCACTATCAAAATGTGTTCTTAAACATCGTTTATATTAGCGTATCACTTTCCATTGATTACATCTTCGTTTGTTAACTGTACTCATACGGAAGATTACAAGCAAATGTACCAAAACGTACCAAAAAAATTACTTTAAATTCTGTTGGAGTCCTAACAAAACATGATTTCGTACTTCTGATCCCTCAATACATTTCTGTACTCATACGTTTATTAGTACAAATAATTGTTAAGTGGTTTTAACGTAGCAATATCATCACTAGATAAATACTTCTTCAGACTTTAGGGAACTTAAAAGTTTTGAAGAGATCGGATGTGTGATCGTACACTTTGCAAGCGACCCATACAAAATAGTTTTTGTGGAGATGCACACTTGCCCAAGTCATGTTGCATCCATTTGATGTACGTCTGAAGCTATCGAGAATGACAAGTCTCTACACACAATATGCAGTAATATCTAATAAACCTATTCTTGATTTGTTAACCATATTCCCAACAGTCTAACAGTGTTTGTTTTAAATAAAAAGTATGGTGATGTTGCACATTGCAAGCATAAGTATAAAGTAGCAATAACAACATTAAGCAAAAATTATGCTTTTGCAGATTGAAGGAGCCTGGAACAGCGATGGAAAAGGTATCGGCATTTGGGACACCACCGCACATACTCCTGGTCGGATCCTGGTAAATACAAAAAAAATGTCAACGCTTATTATATCGGTGCTTTCCACCAAATCTGTCTTTAGAAGCTCATTTCGTAAAATACGATTGTAAGATAAAAAATTCCAGCTATCTTTGAAAGCTTGTGGGAAAAAACTGTATTTTAGGTTTTCTTTAGTTTGCCTGAAAAATAACGTCTTTGGTAAAACACTTCTCATTTCTTTCACCTCAAAAACTGTTGTGAATGACGACCCGTATGTGTAATCTCATGTAAAGAAGGTGAGCGATTTTGGTGATGAGCGAATGAAAAATTCGATAAAAGAAGACAGAAAATGAAATCGGAAAGGTGACATTAAATCCTATTCGTTTTAAAATTCGCACACGTCAATCATGTACAGGGAGTCTCATTTCTAAATTTTCTCGTATTTTTTTTCAGAGAGATATGAAAATCGTTCAAGAATCTCTTCTATTTTTGCGTTTGCGAAAGTTTTAAAAACTGTTTACCCTGTAGTTTGTGAAAAGCAGTAATTAGTCCAAGATTTGAAAAATGAACTAGCACAATGCGTTTGGTTATGCCGCACATAAACGAACTAGGATCAAAATCAGTGGCCCAATTTAATTGCTTCACCGGAAATTTTGTTTCAAAGGATGGAAAGACAGGTGACGTAGCATGCGACAGCTACAATAAGGTCGATGTTGATATTCAACTTCTCAAGAATCTTGGCGTGACTCAGTACAGGTATAGTATTGTCACACGACTGTCCGCTGTTTATGCGTTTTCGCTGCATTTGTATTGCCTAATGTTATCTTACCCTGTAAAAATTATAACTTATTATTGATGCTCAATGCGAGAATTACCACACGGTCTCATAAATTTGAATTTATAATTTCTTTATAAAATTGACATTGCCCTCCAGATTCAGCCTATCATGGCCCAGACTCATACCAACTGGCAATGTTTCCGATGGACCGAATGCGGCTGGCTTCGAATATTATAACAGACTGATCGATGGCTTGATTAATGAGGATATAGAGCCAATGGTTACTATCTATCACTGGGATTTGCCGCAAGTGCATCAGGCAAGTTTCCTTGATTCCATTTTGCTGAAAAGATGTGATGCTAAACATTTTATTAGCTGTAAAACAGGTTCTGCGTTGTTCTTTTTTCATGAATTAAACTTATTTTGTAGTTCTAACGCATTCACGGGCATTCAAAAACTCCTGGGCTTTTGGTAAGATGTACTTTATTGATTTGAACAAAATTCCGCTTAAAAAGAAGTAATAATGCTTATGCTAATATCTTCAAGGCAGACAGTGTTCGCGCAGTTGCACAATCAGATTTCACACAAGACTAGCTGTCTTGTAGATGCATTTGGTATAAGTTTCCACAATTCTCTGATTCTAGTAATAGGGTTTTGAAATTGGTGAAGACGAAATTTCCCAGAATAACTAAGTCTCTATCAGGTTTCTGTGAACACATCTCGGAATAAAATGGTGTTGTCACAGTAGTTTTAATGAAAAGTACGTTTCACAAAACCACCCTGCACAACCATTATTCTTCTTGCATTTGCAGCAGCGAAGGCTCGAACTATCTTTAACTTTCTAGAGTTTTTGAATGTTGCATTTGTTTTAAAATTATGATGTTTGTGATAGAAGGTAAAAGTTCCTGCGTATACGCTTTATAAAACTTATGTTGACGTTTAGAAACATAGCCAATATGCAGTGTAGGAAAAAGAGAAATGTTTTTTATTGTTGTCATTCAAAATCCAGACATCAGAGAACAACTTTTTTTCTGCAACATAAATGTTTCTGGATAAAACTATTCAGGCTAATTTTTTCAATTTCGCAAAGATTCGGGTTCTTTAATCAAAACGCCTCTTCAGATTTGTTGCAGCTTTTCCCTTAAAAAAACTTTTTCATTGTTTTCAGGTTTTCTTCTGTAAGTGCGATTTGTTGCTGAAAACGTTGAAGCATTTGTTGCTGATGACAAATCGGAAACGCAGCTTTGGTTAAAAAAATTATTTGCACTTTAACGATAGCTCGCAGTCGCTGGCGATTCCGATTATTGTTTTGAACAGATTAGCGAACATAACCACACGATAAAACTTTACAGTGAGAATTGCAGCGTCGAATAGAATTGCTTTTGCATTTAAAGTTGTTTAAGTGTTAATGTTTCAGGTTGTAGCAGTACAGACCAGCACTTTGAAAAATTTTTGCACATTATTCAAGGGACCTTTGTTCAAAACTATTGCTGTTTGTAACTAAACGTATGTTTCTCAGACGAATTTCGGAGGCTGGACAGGCACAGAGATCATCGACTTATACGTGGAATACGCCGATGCGTGCTTCGCAGCTTTCGGGGACAGAGTCAAAAAGTGGATCACTTTCAACGAACCGTGGACGTTTACAGTGCTCGGTTACAGCGACGGGATCTTGGCACCAAATGTCAAGGACCCCGGAAGAGCGGAATATCAGGCCGCGCACAATCTTATCAGAGCTCACGCTAAGGCCTACAGGTTATTTCGTGTTAAACGTATTTGTGGGTTGCTGCTTATTGTTGCAACTGTGGAGATTTTCCTTTCATTTTTTGTTATTACGACTATCGAAAAATTGCACACTTTTTTATTGCTGAACTGTGAGTTCCACTTTTGTTGGCATATTTAACATTAATGAAGCTTATTTTAGCAAAAAAGCATCGATAGGTTCCGTGCTATTTTTAAATAGCTTCTGAATCGCTTACCCGGTTGAACAAAAATATTTGTCGCAAATGCTTGCAGTGATTTTCTGTAGCCAGCAAGATAAACTTGATTCACTTCGATTGCAATTCTGACTTCCATCTTTTACGTGCTGTTTTCTTGCAGGTTGTATCACTCGAAATATTTTCCAAGTCAAGGCGGGGAAGTTGGTATAACAAGCAGCACTGACTGGTTCGAACCGCGAAACCCATACAGGGAAGTAGATTATGACGCCAGCGTGAGAACAATGCAGTTCCACTTGGGGTGGTTCATGCATCCGATTTTGGTGAACGGTGATTACCCTGAAGTTATGAAGGTATGCATGCTTACCATTAAACTATTTTATTTTTTTCCGTCAAAGTTAGGTCAGGAGCATGCATCCTTTCGTAAAAACATCACTAATGCAAGAGGAAACGAAAGTCCTCATGAAATCGCTTTCATGTAGGCTGCGTGCACTGTGCACCTACTCTTTTCGCAAAGGATTTTAGGTAATTTTGGTACTGTTTTGAGAACGGTGTAGTCGGCAGCACCAAATATCCAACGCCTTATCGGCAAATTTCTCTTTCTTCGCTGAGCATGCTGAAGGCAAAGATAAAACTCTTCTTTATAGCTGGGGCACGGGAACCAATGTTAACAAGCAATCGATACTACAAGTAATCGATACTTTTTTGTGTTGACAAGCAATCGATACTTTTTGTGTCACTCTGTAACTGTTATTTAGACGTACATTGACAAGCGTAGCACCGAACAAGGGGAGGATTCCAGCCGCTTACCTGCGTTCAGTGACGATGAGAAGGCTGAAATTAAAGGAACGGCCGATTTTTTCGGACTGAACCACTACACTACATCCCTCGCCCAGGATTACTTCAGCCCAGATGAGATCGCCACCGTCAGTTATAATCAAGACATGGAATCCATGACTGAACAAGATTACACGTGGCCGCAGGCAGCGTCTGGTTGGCTGAAGGAGGTGGGCGTTGTTTTCAAAAACTTTTTTCGCCAAACTTCCATTGCCTTGATATTATGAATATATTTTGGTGTTTGGTTTAAACAGTTTAAGAATTGCTGCAAGTTTTAATCTGATCAGTAAATCCCCAGTTGCAGAAGACAATCTTCTGTGGGAAAAATAAAACTAGTTTGAAAAGTGTTATTGGTTTGTTTTAGTTTTCCTGAAGATGATTCACAACATGTCGTAAAATAACCGATTTCTTTTGTTCAGCATTCCCAGTCGCATGCATAAGCCCGTTTTAGCACGAAGTACAAACATTTGAAAGTCCTTAGAAACTGCAAAGTTTTAGAAAATATATCGCTGTTTGCTGCAAACCTGCAGTGCTGAAGGAAAACAAAAACTCTGCGCAGGTGCCTTGGGGCATACGTCGTCTCTTATCGTGGATAAAGACCGAGTATAACAACCCAAAGGTAATCATCACTGAAAATGGTATTTCTGAGGAAGGTTCATCCAGCACTTTGGACGATTATTGGAGAAAAGAATATTATCATGGCTACATTAACGAAGTATTGAAAGGTGTGGGAGTTATTTTTCATGAAACGTGGATGACAAATCAACTGGTGATCAAAAACCTTGGGCGAAAAACGCCTGCGTGAATTTTAACGCTGCTCGTGATCATGTTGTTTGGTGATAGCTGATGATCTGATGATATTTCGTGATTGCCAGTGATCAAACTCAGTTTTGTGCAGCACAGTCCGCATGGATTATTTTCAGTTCCCTTCTTATCTTGTTGCTGCAATATCAAGTTTCATCTCATTTGCTGCTGTGATTACGATAAATTTTTAAAGGTACACAAATAAAAACCTGCTCTTCCACATGAGCTTTGCCTTCGCCGAAATAAACTGTAGTATGAGTTGCTTTCCTGGCTTATCACGTTCGTGTACGATGCTGCAGTGTAAGCTGGTGTTACCTTTTTTGAAGAGTCGATTCACGTTTCTGCAAAATCGGAGTGAACCTCAGATCGCTTTGTTTTTCAAAAGCTGCGCGGTGTAGTGCTGGTATTATTCGGGTGCCTTGAACTGTTGTTTTCGAAGAATATATTAAACTCCCCATTGTAGTTGCTGTGTAGCAGTACCTGCGTAAGTAAAACTATTTAGTTCATACATTGAGTATTAAATTGCAGTGCTGAACCCATTAAATAATCAAAACACCAGGTGTGAAAGACGTCATCATTTTCGCCAAAATGTGCATTTTTGTTGACACTTTGCTACTGTCATTTTGTGACAAAGCACTTTAGATGCATATCTTCTCTTATTTCTAACGAAAAGATAGCAGTGAGTCGCAACAGGCTCCTACAGAAAACTAATATTTCGCACTCAGCTTCAAAGACCCACTGTCCTACGAATATTTTCGCCCGCAAAGTGACTGCCGAATGACTCATGCCCACAACTGCGCTTCTTGGATTCATCAGGATTTAGCTGCTTTTGTCCAAAGATTTCTGCAGTTTAGTGGTTTCGCACCATGAAACCAATAGTAATGCTGTTTGGTAAAATGTACACAGAGCATGTCTCTTGTCCGTAACTACGAAAGAAGCTTTCATTTATTCGCATATATTTTCGTAAAGATATCAGGGTCGGTATTTCACCTAACTTAATCTTTGTTATATCAGCCATCAAACTGGACGGCGTTAACGTGGTCGGTTACACTGCCTGGTCCCTCATGGACAACTTTGAGTGGGCGGCAGGCTACGAGAAGAGGTTCGGCCTTCACTGGGTCGATTTCGACGACCCGGATCGACCTCGACTGCCCAAAAAATCAACGGAATGCTTCAAAGAAATCATGGCAAGATCTTTTCCAGCCGATGGCTTGCCTTCTTGCCTGCCCGAAGGAATGACTAGCACCACTGCAGCAACTAATTCCACCGTGGAAACAACAACTGTCGATGGTATGACAACAACCAGTAAGCATTCTTAGATTTGAGCGATTGGTTATGTGCAACTACCCCCTGCTTGGAATCGCTGCTGAGTGAATTTTACCTAATGTCAATGGGTTCGCGGTATTTGGACACCTATAAAATCAAGAAACTAATTTTTCGCAACCCCAACATCCTGCGTTTACTTTCTCTGTACAACCAACCACCTCGCTAGGGTTCGCCTGGGAAAAAGTTTTTTAAGCATTTAATGCTAAGTTCATATTAGCAACGCTCTGAAATAACGGCTAAATACTTTTTTTGGCCAAGATGTTGGACAAGCGGAAACGAAGTAAAGAAACAGAATTTGTGGGGCTTTCACATTTTCATACCGAAACGATGGAACGATTATTGTACATGAATGTCCAAGATCACTCTTAAAAATAGGTGCCCCCCGAAAAGTATTTCGTAATAGAAAAATCAATATGTAAATAATAGCAGAAAATACGTGTTGTTTTGAAATGCGAAGAACTTTTGACAGGAAGATCCTGTCGAAAAGTTCTAAGGGTTTCACAAATCGCGAAAGAAAACTTTTGTTACGAAATGTTACTTCCCTAGAGAGATTCTAGTTCTCTCAAAAAAGTTTGCGAATATTTGACTTGTCAAAAAAAGATGAAGCGTTTCTTTTTGATATACTCAAAAAGATATCTCGTGGCAGACATTAGGCTTGAAGATAATTTTACCGTGAATTTTCGAATAAAAAGAAATCTGCTTTCATCGCGAAATGAGAAAAGCCTCTCAGATTTGATTAATTGAACGGATGAAGACATGTGAACAGTGTCGTATCTATGCAAAATGGCGCCCATGGCAAAGCTTAAATATGCACCCTTTTTAATGGTTCAAATATTAGATATAGGCACAATCTTTTCGCAAGAAATGCTATTAAGTAAATGAATATTTTGAAACAGAAAATGTATGTTTGTTTTTATTTTAAACGTTTCAGCAAATAAAATTTTAAATTATGCATAATGATCATAACATACTTTTATACTCTTATATTTTTTTTTTAAAGATTATAAAAACATTCAAAAAATAACGACACCCAATTTTCTATTTTATTGGCTGACCAAATTGTAAATCTTGCAAAACTATCACACGACATATTGCAGCTTCGAACGTTAATTTTTTTGAACTAAACCACATTTATTTTGGATGGTAGAAGAAGCTACGTGCACAAGGGCAACACCACGTCTGAACGCGCGACAGACAAACCACTTGACATAAAAAGCTAGCTCATCTCTTCGTCCAAGAGTTAACATTTTTTGCTCAACTGGTACGGTAACGATACTAGCAGCTGATGTTTCAAGGAGTCACTGGTTCTCTTCCCTAGTCTATGGACTAGTGCATTGTGCTTAACCTATAGGTTCTTAAACTTTTCCAGGCGCGCCTCCTTTGGCGTTAGTCATTGATACTCGCGCCTCACTTAACCTCAAAATCAAACACAAAAAACAGAAAAGCAGTTAATTTGGCATTATCCTGTTTTTCAACAGTATGTCCGCTGTCATACTCACGCCTCTCTTGCGAATCTTTCACGCCCCCCAGTTTAACAAGCCAGGCTTTAGCCTATTTATCGGACACTAGTGTCCATCGGAGAAATTTCGTAAAGTCGTGGTGTGCCGCTGCAGTTTCAAGTAATTTGTAAATCTGTGGGAGCTTAAAAGCAGTTATTGCGTAACAGTCAGATTCTTACAGTCACTGAATTAAACCACGTTCTTACTAAGTTAAGACTAACTAACATCCTCTTACCTGAAAAGTGGCAGCAGGAAGTGACTGAGCCTTCCTTATAACGTGAAGACGAGGTCTTGTAGATATTGCAAGCGAGCGTGCTTGTTCTGTCACAATGTATGACCATTGTGTTATGTCACAATGCCGCAGTTTTGACACAATTCTTGATGCTAGCGCAACACTCCCGAATTATTGCATTGGTTAAGGGCGCTTCTATCGATGCAGCTGTGGGGTTAATCGTAGTTTGGGGCGCAAAATAGAGGTCGAAGAAACTGCAAGTCACAAATTTTGATTTTTGCCAAGTAATTTTTGCGCCCCCATCAAAGTGGCACGAGCCATGCCTGCCATACCCTAGATAAGCCACTGCATGTGAACTGCATACATTTGTGACGTTGATGCAAATAGCTGAGTTTTGATCCGAGAAGACTTCTAAAGCAACAGAAATTTTCGTGCGATTGCCAGACCGATTTGTGTCGAAGACATAAGTTGTCTATAGCCTATGCTCAGGCGTGAAACAGACGACTGCAACTACTGGGGCCGGCGCCACAACCACCACTAAACCCGGTGTCGTGGTTACAACTACGACTTCCGTTGCGACAACGTCGAAAAGCGAGGTTATTGGTAAGCCGAGTTTCCTCGGCATCGATCTGAACAAGCAAGAGTCGGAAACAGCGATGTACGTCCAGTTCGCTCTGATGCTGTTTTTCTTCGCAACGACATGCATTGCAGGTAAGAGCTCGTCACTTATTTGTTTGGACTGGCGAGTGTGAAAATGTTAGAAGGGCAGAAGTGCACTGTCAGAGAGGCCTTGGTGCAAAGCACAGAACGAGAATGGCGTTTTTATCGTTGAAATTAATTTTTTATTGGCTTTGTAGGTTCGCAAATTGAAAAACGCGTGTTTTTGACCTAACGTGTCTGACTTTGACTTATAATTTTAAAACACAAAACGCTCTGTTTGATGTCATCCTGAAAACAAGGGAAGTCATGTAAATTGTTGTAGAAACGAGATGGGTGTTAAAATGAATGATTTTTTGAGCTTTCAGTAGCTCATGGATTTCGGGGTGTGATATGAAAGTGCCTTTAATAAACTTGTTCTTTAAGTACAATAAAAATTGGACTTGTGCAGTTATCAGCACCTTTTATCGCTATGATACGAGGTAATCAACTGAGGTTTGATGACGTAGTTTTGTGCAGCATTGGGGGTAACAGAACTGATTTTACTGACGTTTTACTAAATTTTTTTGCAGCTATGAAGATATACCTAATGTACAAAGCGACATCCAAGGCCAGCAGAATATCATTATATGCAATGGAAAATACAATGGACAGCAAGGAGAAACTAAGCGATGAAGCAATATCTCTGTGATCGAAAATGAACCGCTTTGGTTTCTTGACCCTTTCTCCCTAAAGCTAGTGCTTTAGGTGGACTCTGTACCTGCAAAAGATTCGCGGTGCTGTAGTTAATCTGCCGCAACTAAAGTTGGTGGCAAAGTGGATTTGCATTTCGCATTATTTCACAGTAAAACAAGCTTGCTGTTGTCTTAAAAATGTTCCTTCATATAAAATGCGACTTTATCTGCATTGGCGAAGCGGCAGATAGGATGCAAACGTATGAAAACTCATTATTCTCGTAACTAATCCAAATTTTTGTTCAAAAGCGCTTTCAAACAAGTGTCAAATCACGTTTTAAATTCAATGAGTTCAGCGCATCACGTCCATCTTTTTAATTGCGCGTTACATGATACTCTGATTTCGCATTCGTTTTTGGTTTGTCATTTGGATGCAAAAGGTTGTTTCCTTTGTCTCAACTTGCACATGTTTTTTCGGAAAATTTGTTTGAAAAGTGACTTAGAAACCAAATTAATGCAGACTATTTCGATTTCGGAGTTCTCTAAAGCATCCCAATTGGCAAAGCAGCAGAGTTGTGCATGGAAACTGATCTGGAAAGAAATCACATTTCGTGCAGTAAATAAATACGTTTTTGTGTGAAAGGTATCGGCTGTCATATATTAGCACGTGTTGGACGCTCCTGGGGCTATAGGGCATGAACATTTATAAACCAGCTCTTGGATGGTTAAATGGCTTGTTCTTTATTTATCTAAGATTTCTTTTATATTTATATAAATTGCAAGACTTGGCCACTAAACACATGCTTTTGCGTCTTGCTTCATTAATTATTATTATTTATGAATCGCCAAAACGTCCCTTTCACTGCAGCAAACAAGCCAATGAACTTCACAATGTGATCAGACCAAGGTCAAGTGGTGTCGCGCAATGCTGCCACCCATCACATCGCTCTGCATCGTTTCTTTAACAGCCTGGAGTCGAGCTGAGTACCAGAGTTAGAAATACCGCGATTTGAAGGCGGTCTAACCTAGGAGAGATCATTTTCAGAAGAGGATCTAATTTTATTGAAAGTGCGTTTTTCTGTGATTCTGCGTTTGCGTATCTTAGTGGTACCTAGGTTGCTGGCCACTATAGCATCGCAAATCATTAGTCAGTTACAGTTGCTGCTACCACAAGGTTTCTGTTGCTCTTTGCTGAAATCAAGAGCGTTCGAAGCAACATCGTGGAGTGCTTGGACTGGTTTGCGGTTTTCCATTGCTCTGTGAAAAAATGATTTGGCAAGCTCAAGTAAATAAGTTCATCGAAGATTGTGACATTGCCTCAGTGCTCACCTGGCATGTGCAGCAGTAGTTCAAGTAGACAGACAGACAGACAGACAGACAGACAGACAGATTTATTTGGCAG
>Ga0210059_1007979_pt1 | contig 16792 bp, 7 predicted proteins | sample Ectturendosymbi2_FD_188042 | JGI IMG/M metagenome (GOLD analysis project Ga0210059, IMG submission 188042) | Ecteinascidia turbinata endosymbiont from Florida, USA - Sample 2 (SPAdes) (version 2) | ecosystem: Host-associated > Tunicates > Ascidians > Unclassified | place: Key West, Florida...
AGTCATGGGCCCCCAAGGGGTCCACTGACCCCAAGCTAGAACTGAGAACCACTGCTTTCAAAGCTTGTAGGCTGGGCTTGATTGAGTGACCGCTTTGGCCGTCTTTCGCCCAACCTGTGCTGTTTGTTTTAAGCTTTGTTTATTGAAATGTGTTCTATTGCTGTGTACTTACAGCGCAAACATGACTTGACTTGACTTGACTTGACTTGTATGGTGTGCAAACCTGCTTTCGCGAACTGCGCTTGACAGCTTCGCCTGGTCACCGTTTCAAAACGCGCTTTGCTGCGTCGAGCATTTACCTCGAAGTCTAAATAATGTATATGTATATATAATTATGACAACTACTGGATTACTCTACAGCCCAAAACAAAAGCTTGTTGTGTGATTCAGCCGTTACCATAGCCACTTGGTTCAGAGAATTCAAACCGTTGATTGACGGATAGATGTTGTTCTGCGGAAAACTGCCGCAGCAGGAAAACAGCGCTTTGCTTGAATTAATTTTGCTCAAACCCATTTTTCTCATTAACGAAATACATATGCAGCCTAACTATTCAACATTATTTGAAATGTGTTTTTGTAAACATCATTTTTTCTTTCACTATTTTGGGGCAACCTATTTCGTATGGGCCACAGAAGCTTTCGGAGCAGCGGTGATCTTACCAGGCTCTGTGGTCTACAGCAGAGCAACACAACTTTACGCACAACTGTATTCACACATAAAACAACCGACGGAAATTCTCACCTCAAAGCCAAGGTGGTTTTTGTATTTTCTGAATTTGAAATTCGTCCGCTGTTTTGGCCAAAAGCCCTCCGGTTTCACAATGCACACCATGCTGATACGGTCTCTCAGGCAGTACTGCATGTAAACACGAAACAAGTAGGTAGTCAGCACAGCATATGTGAAGCCACACTGGCTTTACTTCAGGTATAAACCGTATACTTCGAGTTGAAACAATTTTCAAAAATAATTGGCAATAAACTTACTTGCAGAATACGGATGACTGGTTTGGCTGAGCTCCATGATGATGACCGTACATCAAGCACAACAGTGAAGAATCGATTGCTCCTGGAAAATGGTTGCAAATGTGCATAGCAGCAGTTAGCTCATTGTTTCCTCATAGACGACATAGTATCGTAATAGTAATACCGAAAAGGAATCCTTTTACAGCATTGAATTTGACACTGTGGTGTTTGCTGAGTACATATTTCGCTACTGAGCAGGCTTTTCAGCTCTTATTCAAATACAATCATCGTAGCAATCCGATTTAGTATTGTCATAACTCATAATCACCAACGCAAAAGTTCGGTGCGCGTTATAAACGAGGTCTTAGATTTTTATGCCTTTCCGCCAGAGGGCACATGAGTTCAGGTGCGCAAATAATAAACAAGTCATACGCAAGAGAACGCGCAGAAGTACGGTATATTTCGCATAGCCTGTTTCAGCAAAGCGCAGGGTGCAAAAACCCGGTCGCGCACTCGTACTGCGCGACTAAAAATTTGCTCAAAAAAAAGAACTTGAAGCCTTCGTTACACAATGGCAGCGCGCCTAAATTATCACTCCCGCTGTATCTGCGTTGCACGACGTTGAGTAGCTTCGGCAAGCGGCTGCGCTTTTCTGGAACTCGTTGCATGATGCATGACCTGGATGTAGGAAGCGGCCCTAGTTCTTTTCGTATACCAGAGCTTCTGTCAAATGGGACAGCGCTTCCTAAATCCGGCGTGTTGGCGTTTTACCGCGTGGTATCTCTGGATACAATGCGCTGTAGATAAACTTCCCTGTTTCCAGTTTCAACGCTACTTAGGCTCTATGATGTAATGATACAAAATGTTGCAACATAAAGGACGACATCGACGTTGCAACATAAATGTGTTCAGTTTGAGCACTGCCTGTTTCAATTCAGTGTTTTCACTGGCAACATTTTTATTTCGACACCTGGAAAAAAATTCATACCAATTTTCAATCAAAAAATTAAGCGTGCGCGTTATACTTGAATAAATTCGGTAATTGCATAATTTATCGGAAAGGCTTACTGTGGTACTTCAATTCTTTGCATTGTGCCTTCCGTACCAGTTATGACTAATTGGAATGTTTGAAGTAGCCTACTTGCAAAACTTTTAGCCAGTTCATGTTCAGGACATTTCAATTCGTTTATTTGAGAACTCGACTAAAAAATGCAACAGCACAGTGGTGTTGTTGAAAAAAAATGATAAACAACGACAGTTTCACTTCATCTATCGGCAAAGTTAATGTTTAAAGCCAAAAAAGTAATACTTGCACAAAGTTGACTGTAGGCGTCGCCGGGGCGACAAAGGGGATTTCTAGCATATCTTGTCGTTTTGTGCTCCGAGAGGCGGTGCCCCAAACCAATCACTGTTGCTCGCGAAAAGTGAAAATGTATCACCCTCCTAAAATTGTGGGGTGGCAGCTCCGCTGGGACTCGACATTGTTGCGATGGGAGAGCCCGAAGAGCGGCTAAAGCGCAAAGCTTCACATTGTGGCAGCATGCAGCATTAGAGATCACCTGACAAGACCACTCTATTATTACTTGTTCACACAACGTGCACGTGCTGTAGATGCTGTTCTCAGCGCACATGCCGTTCGTGGTTCGTCGCTCATTCAACACTGCGTCGACCGAATGGTTACAACAACATCCAAGCAGCAAGGATAAACAAACAAAATTAAAAACCAAAGACAAAGTGACTCGAATAAAAGCGTGTACCATACGTTAGTTCTACTGGCAAAAACTTTTCGTTTCTATTTTGATACAATATGACTTTGACGGTCTAAGAACACCCATAGGCGCACGGGGATCTGTGGGGGCAATTACGTCACGGGGATCTGTGGGGGCAATTACGCCACTAAAATACAATCTTCAATAGGAAAGTTTTGCGCAGCGATGATTCTGCTTAAGCAAATTTTGCCGAAAAAGATCGGGCAGTTTTGCCCGAATTTTTTAAAATCTTGCCCGAATCTGATGGACAATTTCCTCCACTACCCCCCGCCTCGTACGCGTATGAGAAGACCTGTTGTAAACATCTGGTTTTCTTGACGGGAGCTCTTTTGAACAAAAATATTCTTTTAAATGGTAATAATAAGAGTTGGGCAATTCATCGATATATTGCGACAATGACTGGGTCTATCAGAAACAGGTGTGCTTAAGCCTAGAGTTTTCACAATTTATAAATAAAGAACATCAACACATAAACGTAGTATTTAAGTTTGTAACAACAGCGGTCACCTCAAAACAAGTACAAAATGTGGGGTCAACTGAGTTAAAACGAAAACGAAGTAGCAAAATTCCTGGGGTTATATTGAAATGATAACTGGTTTGTGATGAGCCTGCGAGCAAATGAGTTTGGAATAATTTGATTTCTAGTTCAATTTTTAAAATGTCGTTTAGGAAAATTACGCTTGGTTACAGCTTCAGTGGCGTGCAGAGGGGGGGGGGCGAACGGGGCGACGACCCCGGGCATCCAAAAAGTTAAATTACAAAAATTACATTTTATTAAAGTGCTGTAACTAGATTCTTCGTATTGTAAGTCTACTAACACAAACTGCATGGATCTGATGGAAACTTGTCTGAGGGCCGAGGGAGGCAAACAAATGTAAGTTAAGTGATACGAGAGAGAGATGAAGCACTGCCATTATTGTCTGACATCCTATCTCTCTTAACCCCCTTGTAGGTTGGCCAATTCCTGTTACCATATTTTTAATCTGCGACTTGTAGTCTTCAAAATATCTATCGATTCTCTCAAGAGCCTGGGTTCTTAAACTGTGAACGTGCGAGGTTCGCAAATGGGGTTAGAGTATGGGCAGCGACCAGGGGCGACTCGTCTAGACAGACTGCAGGGTTGCAGCCCTCCCTGAAAAATGCAAGGCAAAAGATTCCACAAAATTCGCATTAAGTTTGGATTTAGTTACGAAAATTTCACAACACAATAATTTTCAGTACTTCCGATACCATTTTGGCTCAATTTTTCCTAGGAATCCAACAAAACAATTGTTTCGCTTTTTTTCCAACGACGCCGCTTATGCGATGACGTTTTCAGCACACTTGCCGTTGAATTTGGCGATTTCGGGGCTGTCTTCGGCACAGCCCTAAAGGAAAGAAACCAAACAATTGGCTACAAGAAACATGATGGTATATCCGCCTGTCTCAAGGCGTTTTTGTTGCTTTCACGTTGAATATTTAAAGAAAAAACTTGAATATTGAATTTTATAATTAGATTTAACAATGCAGTTACTAGTATTTTGGCGATCTTGGCGGCATTGGATTTAAATTTGGTCGCCAATCTCGGGCTGCGAAAATACAGCCCTTCCTTTATCTGCAGGTTGCAACAGTAAGCTGATGAGCTGTCTAGGGTTGGCGTTTGAAGATGGAGGGCAGTAGCTGGTGGAGATCATTCTTGGACAACAAAAGGTGCGACTGATTAAATGAGAAAAATTTTAAGCATGAGAAATCCGGCAAGTATATAAGCGCTCAAGTAGACCTTTCATTTCTTGGTAAGGTGAGTATTGCATTGCAGCTGAAATTGATTCAGGATACAAACTTTTACTGGAAAAGCATAACAATTAAGTTAAAAAAAACAGAAATTTTGTCTGAAATCATACATATTTTGGAAAATTTGAACTTTCTTTGAGAGGACATGATGAAAGTACTAGCTGAAAGGAAGTGGCTATATGTCTGCTGCTTTGACATGGTTTGAATAAAAGGCTAAGTTTGTCTTTCTGAAGGTAACGTCATAGGCAGTCTAGCGGAAGCGTTCAAGTTTCCGGTGCCAGTCGTATGGGTTCGGCTTTCACTTTGGTGGTAGTGGTTATACTTTTGATGGGACCGGTTTTTATTTACTTTTGTTTGAGTTTCCAATTCTTTTGTGTTTCTGCTTACGCTTTAGGCTCTGCGTTAGGTTTAGGGTTAATTAAACTGAAGTGAATGTTTGCTAGGTATCAATAAGAACATCTGAAAATTACGAATTTGATAAGATTAGGACTGCTGGAGTGACTCGAAACCCCACTAATGATTAAAAACAGCCAGGGCGACAATCCTAGATGTTCAGCCAGAGATGAAATTCGCAGTCCTCCCGGCCATTTTCACCACGAGCCGCCACTGGCAGGGACATATTGTTGATAAGTATTAAAGGCATTGCTTTATCATTCGTAAATTCATTATCATTTCACTACAAACGCCATAATCAAAACAAAGCAGAAAGTACAGTGAACAAAAACCGAGACCTCTTAAACTTCCTTGTTCAAAGTTGGATTTATGAGTAAAGACGCTTCATGTTTCGATGGTGTATTGTCTGTTTGGTTTCATTTTTTGTGGCAGTGTAAATTTTGTCACAGGACTATATCATGCGTGACGATTAGATTCTTTGCTTTCAATTGTTGTAAAAAAAATAAAAATAATTTTTCAGAAAAACCATCGTTCGAAGTTGTTAAAAGTAACACTTTCAGCGCTATATGTACGATATGTTCAAATCATATTGTTCTTTGAGCAGTGCGCCAGCGTTCTTTCTGAATCGTACTTCACTTTTTTCTCACCAAAAGTACCATGCAAAGTTCTGTGCCCTAGCACGTACGTTTCGCAACGTTCACATCCCTTGCTATTGTTGCGTAAACGTGGTACGAGACTTGTACAGTTTTTTCTCTTATTAATTCTCACTTGAGGTGAACTTTTTGTGGCGTAATCATTTTGCACGTGGCAAAAGTCTGGGCAGGTAGTTTTTCTGTGCCTGCACACATTCCTCAATCCTCGAATTTGGTAGGGGGGGCATACAATTACGTATTCACCCCGAGCATCATCAGACCTCTGCATGCCCCTGTTACAGCATGAACTAACTTTCCAAGTGTACAAATTTTCACTGATTTTAAGTAAAGCACAGCTCAGTTACAATAAAATATCATATTTTTCTGGCGGGCGTCAAACCCCAACAGTGTGACTGTGACACGAAAAGCTCAGTAATATACGAGATACACCTGGTAACTTTGATCTTTTCAAAACCTTGCAGCGCACAGAAAACATTTTTTCTGTTTTTGCAAATACAATTATTTCTTGCGTTGGATATTTTCTTGTGCAGCTTCGTTTGGATTCAGAAAAGGCACGTCACGTCATGCTTAAACTTGGACCTGGACTCATGTCCAATGTTTTGTCACTTGAACTTGGACTCGCCAATCAAACTTTTACAGGGTGGTCGTCATGCTTCGCTGGGTTTCGCGCATTTGGATAGTTAGAAGTACGGTTATTGCTGCTGTTGCGACTATACTGGGTGTAGGGAACTTTTATGAAAGATACAAAAAATTAATTTAAGTTTGCTAAAAAAGGCATTCTACCACAAAGAACTTTAAAACACCGTTCTATAAAAACCGAACTGTATAAAATGTAAGTTCGTCAACAAGTTTTGGTTGGTCGATAAAACAAAGCTGCTTTTACCAAAAACCTAAAAAATATAATCACTCATTTTGCGTAGGGGGCAAAAATTGCAAATTGTTTGACCCGGAGCCAGCAACCCCCAATGGTGACGGACCTGCACAATTGCAAAACTGTAAAAGTACCTGGTCTCCTTGTAATTTTGCATCTTTTTGCAAATTCAAACATGTGTTTTGTAGGTATATCAGAATTTAGTTAAGTAGTTTCTCAAGCTGGCATCCAAATAACACAACTAATTTTATCTGCATTCCTGTTTCCATAAATATGTCAAACAGATAAAATTATACTTCGCGATACAGATCTGACTGTGGAAATGAAAGAAGGGGGCGTCATCTTCACGGCAGTGAGTTTTTCGGCAGACAAATAATTTAGTAGCAAATCTTGGCGAGGACGCATTTGTTGGAACCTGCGGCAACTTGCAACGCAGCAACAACACTGGTGCTCCTAGAATTCGCGGAAACTTACTTCAGTATTGAAGAGAGGTATCTGAGGGTAGTGCTTATCGAGTGTTCAGTGTGCGGGTAGCGTTCGCCGACGCTCGGAATTGTTAAAACGTGTCCTCCCCGTTTGTCCTTTCCACCTGAAAGGCGAACAATAACAACAAAATCGTAACAAAGCGTCTTAATTGCTTAACAATTGCTTCACAGGACGCGATTTCGATTTTGATGAATAGGAACCTTCTCTATCGCGATTCACTTTCGAATGTCAGCAACGGCACTGAATGTTCGTTAATCTAGAACATTTGAAAACGACCACAGAAGATAACCGAGAAATACTTCGTGTCTGCTGGCAAAATAAATTCATTCATTCGTCTCTCACCTGATAAAAAAGCTATTTTCCTGCTCAAAATGTCTTTGATTTCATTAGCAGCCATAGCTCCTGAAACAAAAAGCCATAGGTCAGTTTGTTCGTTTTGTAGAAATGTTGAAAAGCAACTGTTTGGTTGCAAAAAACGCACAAAAAGAATTGTTGTACTTTACGTCTGTACGTTTTACGGTTAATACATGGCGAGGGCCAGCAACCTGCTAACAACTAAACTTCTGCGAGAGCACTAACAACTGAGGCGCTCAAACAGTTGGAAGAGTTGCTTGCTGGAATCAAGTCCATGGTGATTGTTTGCCTTCAGGAAGCTGTAGTAGCACTGACCAATCAATGCCCCCCTCCCAGAACAAAAAATCGCGCGCGACTTCGACCTCTGACAACTCATAGTTAATGAGGGAATACGCACGAAACCGAACCTCAACAGGCACTTCTCTTAAAAGAGGCCAGATGCACTTGAACACAAAAACCGTTAATATAAGCAGGTCAAGTGTCCAGGAGCTTTCAAGAAAGTCTGGCAGGAGTAGCTTGGTTCTCAACCATCCACTTCACTTAATACGTACCTGTAAGCAGAACCGTCGCCAGAAAGTTTTCAATAAGGGGCTTTGCAGTTCTGCGGGGGAGCTTTGCGTTTGTACGGGGGGGCTTGGCATTATAAAATTAACCAAAATTCCACTTATTTATAGTGTTCCACGTTTCAATTTGGGGGGACTTGGAGCTTTGCTTGGGGGGCTAAATCCACCAAAGCCCCCCCGTGGCGACGGGACTGCTTGTAAGTCAAACGAAGTTACACTCCATCACATGAAACCTTACTTGGTTCATCTGTGCTATCTGAAGTTATATGGCGAACAATTTTACTATCAACAAAAATTGACATGACAGAGTTTTTGACACATCGCCACAAAGAACTGCATGTTACAATTAAAACAGAATAAAAGTATAGAAATATTTTATGATTGCCTTGCGTTTCCCCAGAAATACCAGTTGAGAACTAATTTGCTAAATTTGAAGCTTGCCTCACAATAATTTTCAAACATCGCTCAAATGTCGGCGCTATTTTGTTTACAAAGAGTTGGCACGATATCTGACAAGCACTGCAATGACAGGGCTTTTTAGTTAACACAGTCTTCTTTTAGTTAACACACTCAAAATAATTGTGAAATTTCTTTCCTGTATGTTTCCTGAATTTTTAATTTAGTTTTAACGTCACAATAACCATCACATCAGATTGCTTATAGGAGTTCAATGTATAGTTTTATATATGAAATGTCAGTGAAAACTTGTCAGACATTTTAATATAACAGTCAGGCTGTGATTCTGCACCGGTTTGATTGTGTCTTTTCTTGAACAACGGTTTGAACAAAGTTTGAACAAAACAACAAAATAGCAATGCAAGCAACAGAGGTCAAAACTTTTAGCCAACTGCTTTCACATCACACAATCCGCGTGTTCTCCCTCCCAAGGCATATCTCAGCTCAATTGCTGTCAGGTTGCAAAGTGTTTCATTTTTTTCTTGTACAGTAACTCTTTGCATTCATCAAAAATGAAATTTGTGTCGCTCACTTAACGTGCAATGTATGGGAATATAATATTGTAAGTGTGGATTCTCATATCGCTTTGGTTTTCCAATGGCAACATTCACCAATACAAATTTTCGATCTCACTAAACTTACCAGGCTTGTACAGACTGTCTTTACTCTCATAGTTTCCACAACTTTTAGGAGACAATTGCTCGTAGGAAACTTCCAAGTTTCCTTCCTTCGGTTGTACAGTATACCAAAGCTTGCGATTTTGAGACATTTTCAAAAACCAGAAAGACTTCAAAATAAAGATTGCAAAACTGAAAGCATGCTTAAGGATTTAAGGGATCGAGCTGAAAATAAATTGCTTGAGATGATAAGCGCATAACTTTTTGCAAAAACGACAGTATATGCAGACAGTTGCAGTGAGTGGGATACTGTCGAGGCTCATTGATGAAGCCACCACCAAAAACTGAATGCACGAAAACATTTGAGGCAGGCCCCAACCAAAACATTCAAACTGATGAAATGGTTTTTCAGAAAGTAATGCAAAGTTCTCCTCAGAGGGTTTATTACAATACGTTTATTACAATGTTATGAATTTCGAAACCTTGCAGAGGACTGCATTCAATTTTATACGCTTTGTGCAATATTCAACTTCACTTTGATACTTTCATAGGTTTACGCCCAGTCGTTTGATACTATCTAACATCTATTGCCATAACATTATTATGAGTTCAAACCGCATACTCTAATCATAGCTTTCTTAGCCATTCACACAGTTTTTAACTATTTTCACGAAATGATTCCATGAAAACTTCCAGCTCCGTAAGTGACGAGACTTATCTGGAACAACCTTGTTGGATGTCGACAATGCGTTGACAATAGATAAAAGGTAACCTTATACAGGTATAAAAGGTACTTTGGTCATTGATGAATTTTTTAAGAACTGCGATTGAAAATAAATTACCAAACCACCACGACATAATGGACTAAAATTGTGTTACAAATAAAATTGAAAATAGTTTACTTTAATGTTTTGAATTTTTCAAATGCTTGGTGGTAGTAAAAGACCTTTATGAAAACGTCTTATATAAATATAATCAATACGACTAGATGCTACGACTGCACAGTATCGAGAGTACTTGCAGCCTCAACACAACAGTTCAGTTATACACCCGAAAGTAATGCGGCACTTAATATGACCTAAACCATGCAAAACTATGCTGATGAACTTCTTTCACGTTTTCGAAAACTGACTCAACAGCATCAACATCCATTCGCTTAAAACAATCAAACAGCTTAACCTCAAAGCTCGCTAGAAGTTACGTTGCTTGCAGTGGCTTGACTGTTCCACAATACAAGCACTGACGAATCGCAGTGAATGGCAACTAAACACTCAAATTCTTCACAAGCTTCCAGCAGAGCAGTTATTCAAGTGCTATTCGCGTGACTCTTGAAGCAGAAGTGTGTATGGCGGGTTTGGTAACTTAATTCCCAACCCATCACAGTGTGTTGGAACTTCGTACGAAGTGGCAATGGCGCCACCACACGGAGGGCATCTCTAACCTCCACCGGCGAAAGTTACAAACCTCAGCTCCCAGCGACACACACACGCTTTAATATTTAGAAAGGTATAAAACGTTGGTCTTCTGCAGTAGATTGCACTGTAGGGCGAGAACTATGAATTACCTCACGAGCTCGCTCGAACGAGGCAACAGCTTTGTGTGATTTTAGGAACGAAGTAGGAAGGCTATCTGAAATATTCAGAAAAATCGTATGTGTGAATTACATAGTGTGAACTTTAACCCGAAGGCTCTATGCACCACTGTACAGGACTGTTTGGGTTGCTTGGATTTCTTGGGCGGTAAGCGCCATCTTTTTATCTTCCTTTTCAACGCAGAGCTGTTGTTTACAGTGAAAGGGTCAGAAAGGGAAGTTTTTTTTTGGTTTGGTTAATTTCATGGTTTGGTTCCTGCAGCAAACCACAAAGCACAAACATTCCTCCGGTGCGCTCAGGTACATTGAAGACATAGTTTTCTGAAGCGAAGGTTACGTTTAGTTCTGTCTAATGTCGTAGAGGTGGCGGAACACTTTGAGAACAATGTACTGCCATTGTTGAGAACAATGTACTGCCATTGTTGAGAACAATGTGCTGCCATTGTTGACACCAGTTCGTAGTCGTCGTGAGGCCTGAGTCGATCGTTGTTTCGATACCACTCGGCCAAGTTCAACTTGGGGCCACGCCTTGAGACACATTTTCATTTTTTGCGGAACGAAATTGCAGAATTTTATTATCGAGAGTCAATTGAACAAAAAATGAAGAGTGCAGCTGTAAAATACTTTTTGGCTTGTCCCACAAACTTCGAACTGCAACTATACAAGCATATATCCTTTACCACAGCGTTAGGCTACATAGAACATTGGAAAAAATGCTCCACCGTTATTAAAAAATGCACTAACTGTCTGGAAAACTTCATCTTCTTTTTAGTCTAAACCAGCGGTCCCCAAAGTCCGGCCTGCGGGCCAGATCCGGCCCGCGAAGGGGTTAAATCCGGCCCGGGAGCTTTCCTAGGAATTTTAGTATTGTAACAATTTCGTGTAGATAAATTAATGTAAGATGTGATTACACAAAAAGAAAAAAGCAATGCTGTAATTGAGAATTTTATCCCGGTGAGCTTTGAAAACCAAAACAAACTAAGCTTTCCGTTTTGATCTAAAGCTCAACTACAAAAGTTTGAGTTGAAAAGTGATTTGATGAGGACGTAGGCCATTCGTCCGTAATGCCATAGTTTGCGAACAACACAGACAAATAAACGCAAACACAGAAAATTCTTGGGTCATGGCTGCATTTTTCATTGGACATTGCTGCGCACCAGCACCATAATATTGTACTAGGGGTTGCCAAGTCGGCATTTTTAATGCCGAATTGCTGACTTTCGGATTTATTTAAAGGGATTTGGCTTGAGCAATTGCTGCTTAAAATGTTTTGGCTTTTTTTGGTAGTGTTGGCAGAAAAAAAAGATGTTTTGCTTAAACTTTTTCTTAAATCTTGCGCTTAAACGTTTAGTTTTTCAGCCTTTTTGACATTTATTGAAGCTATATAGCAGGGTGCACAACTCTTATGGATATTCAGGCCAAAATTTTGCTTGAAACCTAGTTGCGGGCTACACCATGTCAAATGAATTGCTCATACAGTAAAAACGAACTTATTTATTACACAAAACAACAAACAACTGTTTGCATTTCCAAAAATATCCATAAGAAAACAGTTCGCGGAAAAAAACGCTGCGTTGGACACGTTTTCATTGGACCAAAGTTGAAAAAGTTTGTTTTCACGATGAAATAGCAATATGCATCACTGCTTCTAAATGTCCATCTGTTATCCTAGTTCGCAGCATAGATTTGTTTATTTTTATGATTGAGAAGTCTTGCTCACAACAATACGCGGTTGCAAATTGATAAATCCAGATTCTTGCATTATTCAACAACACCAGACACGTCTCTTATTCGAGTTGAAAGTAAAAATCAATTAATTAATTTCCTTCGATAGGGTTGTGCAAAGCTTCGTTTGACTGCAAGTCTTAGAAGTCAGGGCCATTAACATTTTCTACGTCCACATCGAATGTTTTTTTTTAAAAATTCATTTGCGTCTTCTGGCCATTAAGATCTTGAAAGCGTTTTGAAAAGTTTTCACGAAGGTCTTCACACATTTTCACGTATTTTTCAAAGTCAGGTGCCAAGTACGAGTTTTATTTATAAATGAAGACATGCTTTTGAACTGCATCATGTTGTCAATTGACAATTGCTGCTGAAAGTGCTTCAGTTTACCTTGAAAAGCGTTTGGCTGCATTCGGTAAATCGCTTGAGTGTTATTTTCAAACTTCTAGCAGGCCACATTTGGCCCGCGGGCCCTGTGTTCTGTACCCCTGCTATGTAGCATATTTGCCAAGAGTTTTGGCGCATATGGTCCATGTGAACCTGGAAAGCCTGATATTATTTCTGTGGCATGTGACATATGTAACATATCAATTGTTTATGTACCAGCTTCAAAGTAATTAAAACTGTGGCTTGGTGCATGTTTGCATTTCACTACCTCTTCCTGTATTGTTTCAAATAGTTATAGGTATTTTTTATTAAGGATTTTCTATGAGAGTAGATGGCACTGGAGATTAAAACAGCAGTTATATGCAATGCTTCGAGGTTTGGTTCCAAAAACTAACATCGCATTTTAGCCTTTACTCATCCGAGTAATTCAAAACGGACAGCCGTCGGCCTGCTTCGGCTTGTTTGGCATATTTTGACAAGCGATTTGGCATTTTCGATCCATCAGGACATGGCAACCCTGTATTGTACATGTGCTTAGTCTTGGTGCCTAAACTTCTGTCGACCCTACATTAGCTTGCATCATTGCTGTAAAATTTGTAAATTGTAGTGGCCCAGTGGGCATTTGGAGTGTGAAGCGTAGGCGTTATCTGGCAATTGTAAAAAGAATTTCAGATGCATATTTACACGATAATCTACTTATTGCAGCATCAAGCATGGAACCATATATTAACCTACAACTGTTATATAACAAAAGACATAATTTCATACATCAAATTGCAAACATGTTAACGAGCAAAGAAAATAAATAGAAAAATACAAACGTGACTGATGTTATGCGTGTTGTATCTTTTTTGTTTTCGATACACAAAATAGTCTGGCCCGCAGAGGCTGACAAGATCGCGAATTTGGCCCAGCATCCAAAAAGTTTGGGGACCGCTGGTCTAAACCAATAATAAACATTAAAATCACAGCACACACATTTAGAAAAAGTTCAAAAAAAAGTTTTGGTAATTTCAGAAAAAAATTAAATAATTTTTATATCAAATTCTATTATCAATGGAGCACTCTTAGGAAATTAAAATATTATGCTGATACTATGGAGCGCCGTTCGTAAAAATATTATATCTGACAGATTTAATACAAATACTGCTATCCCTGCGCATATTTAGCTATCTCTGCGCACATTTAGCTATCTCTGCGCACATTTGGCTATCTCTGCACGTGCACATTTAGCTATCTCTGCACGCATTTAGCTATCTCTGCACAGAGATAGCTATCTCTGAGCATATTTAGCTATCTCTGCACTAAATGCGTGCAGAGATAGCTATCTCTGTGCAGAGATAGCTAAATGCGCGCAGAGATAGATATCTCTGCACAGAGATAGCTAAATATGCGCAGAGATAGATATCTCTGCACAGAGATAGCTAAATATGCGCAGAGATAGCAGTTTTTGTGCTAAATCTGTCAGATATAATATTTTTACGAACGGCGCTCCATACGTATGGAGCTATAATATTTTTACGAACGGCGCTCCATGCGTATGAAACATCGTACGTACGATGTTTCCATGCATTTCAACATCTGTATACCAACAACTGGCATTCATTTGCTCTCTTTCCTTTTGTATTTACATTATTGCTCTTGATAAACAGAAACAGCCCTGACAAGTATGGGCTGTTGCGTTTTTGCAAATGTAATTTTTAGGAAACCATGGTAAACAGTAAACGAATTAATAACTTTAAAAGTATCAAAACATTAAATGATAAATCAGGCAAAATGCAGAAAATACTGAAGTACTAACAGCAATGAATACCTGATATATTTCATTAGTAAAAGTCGTTTATGTCAATTTCAATCCTAGACTTTAAATGCAGAACTAGACCAACAAGGAATAGTGAACTATCAAATAATTGCTCAACTGGTATAATTACAAAGACGCCGACATTTAAGCCAACAAGACAACGAACCTTCATCAGAGAAATGACGCTGGAGTCGAAGTCAATAAAAGCACTGACACAAAAATAATGGTTGATCAGTGAGATATAGAAATGAAAGTCTACGTTTTGACGTTCATAAAAAGATCTCTTCGTCCCACCAGCATACTTTTGGTCAACTTTGAACTGATCACGGGATTTTTCTACGTAGGTACCTAAAGTGACTTTGAGTCTATGTGTCCTTTGTCATCAAGTGACTTTGTCTTTGACGAAGATCCCTTGTCTAGTTGGCTGAAACATCTGCATTGTTTTTTTCATATGGTGTCTTGCGTGCTCTACTGCCCATTTTGGTCGTAATGGTTTCTTTAGTTAGGGCACAGTCGTGATCGGTGCTGTGGAGTACCTGGAGTTTCCCGCACACAGTTCAGAATCTGATCGTTTATCGTTTCGTGTGAAGCTATCCCCACGTTAAAATTTTGGTCACGATTGAACATTTAAAATGTTGTATTGCGACATTCCGAATTGTAGTAAATAGGCTACATTCGAATTGTAGCAATTAGTGAAAAAAGAACTGCAAAAACTAGGCAAAAAGTTCCCTGACCATCTGCAAAAATCTGAATTAATTTTCAGGGCAGAATTTTATGAGAACAAAAATATTCTGATAACCCAGGATAAAATTGGCCAGAGTTACAGCTTGTTGTCTCAACCACGGATTTGTCAGAGCCTTTTGAAGATCCCGAATGCAACATACCCGACTGTTCTCCTCTCTGGTCAGGTCTGGTCACATCACTGCTGGTGCGACCTGTAGGGAAGGTCTGCACAACTCAGAAAGCTCGAAGGGCCAAACTGATCAACATAAGTTTGCCGCTGGCCGCAAAAATCTATTTTGTTGTGGTTTGGAGAAAATTCTGAAACGACAATTAATTATCCGAAGTTGTAAGCGACCAAAATGGCGAAAGCAAATCGATCACACTGTATTTCATAGGGAAACTTGCTTCGCGTTGGCGCATAAAAACGCGTAACTAGTTTCCCTGTGAAATAAAGTGTGATCGATTTACTTTCGCCATTCTTGTGGCTTCTTCGCAATTTGAGCGAGTTATTTCTATCTACTGCTTGGCCGCACTACATCTCGGGGCAGGTTTTGAGCAGCCATTCAATTGTCTCATCGTCCAGAACCGTCAGGCCGTGCAGTTCATGAAGAGGTCGATGGAATGGACATTGGAGGACAACATGGTCGACGGTTTGTTCTTCTGCGCCACACTCACAACCGCAGAGGAGGTCATACCCCATTTGTACAGGCAGGAGCGGAAACGTTCGTGTCGCTTCCAGTGGCAAGTTCAACAGAAGCGCAGGCTTTTGTGGAAACGTGTCTCCAGCAGTTTCATCAACACCAAGCTACTTCACCCTCAGCACTGTTGCCAGAAACTTGTTAACAGACATATTGCTCAGCAGAACCGGAGCGTTCTTCTTCTTTTGAGCGAGTTGTTCAATCCACTGCTTGGCTGCACTAGATCTCGTGGCAGATGTTGAGCAGCCATTCAACTGTCTCATCGTCCAGAATCGTCAGGCCATGCAAACCATGGGGTCGATGGATTGGACGTTATGGACAACATGGCCGGCGGTTTGTTCTTCTGCGCCACACCCACAGACCGCAGAGGAGGCCATACCCCATTTGTACAAGCAGGAGCGGAAACGTCCGGCACCGGTGCGGAGGCGGTTGAGCCGGACCCAGGCTGTTCTTGGGAGGGTTCTAGGAGGGTGGGTGCCGATGTCGGGGATGAAAGTAAAGTAAATTGTATTCTGTAGCGTCTTCACTCCCACACGCAAATGCGGAGTCTGGAAAGGTTGACCACCCACTCCATATTCCATTGGTGATGCGCCTAGAGCGTTTCACTTCTGTTGTTGTTAGTGTCAGATAAACTGATGAGTTGTTGTGCGGCGGGTACAAATGGGTGTCTCGATTTGAGGCGCCGTTCGTTTGCACTCGATGGACGGGTGGGCGCAGAGTGGTGCAGATGTCCAGACTCCATGGCACGGCGTCCTAGAGACAGTGTGGCTCCACTGCGACGAAGCTCAGCAGGTTGGATGCCTGCGAGGATTGGAAGGTTGTCCGCTGGTGTGGGACGCAGGCATCCAGTCACAATTCTCATGGTGTCGTTGATGGCGGGATCGATAAGGCAGGTATGAGCACTGCGGCACCAGACAGGAGTGCAGTACTCTGCAGTCGAATCTACCAAGGCTAGGGCGGCTGTTCGCAGAGTTG
>Ga0210059_1007982_pt1 | contig 16788 bp, 12 predicted proteins | sample Ectturendosymbi2_FD_188042 | JGI IMG/M metagenome (GOLD analysis project Ga0210059, IMG submission 188042) | Ecteinascidia turbinata endosymbiont from Florida, USA - Sample 2 (SPAdes) (version 2) | ecosystem: Host-associated > Tunicates > Ascidians > Unclassified | place: Key West, Florida...
GCAAGCTTGACATATTGCATAACCTAAGTACTTTTCCGAGTCAATTGCATTAAAAAGCAAGCTGAAGTTTTGCCACACAGTCCAGTCACCACGGGGGGCTTTTGGTGGGCTTAGTCCCTCCAAAAAAAAGCTCCAGTCCGCCCTCCCAAATTGAAATATGAAGCACTATAAAACAGTGATGTTTGTTCAAATTTCAGAATGTCAAGCGCCACTGCACAAATGTACTGTAAAGCTCCCCTATAGAAGACTTTCTGGTGACGGTTCTGTTGCCACACCAAGTTTTTCATTGGCCATTTTTTGACAACAATGGTTAGATTTTAACACCATCCGTGAGTTCACATTCAAGTTTTATTTATTAATTCTACCCATTGTTGCACTTCAACCAAACCTAACTACATAGCAATGCTATTCTACAAACCAAAACAGTATTCAAAATAGTGGACTGGCTTAAAATTTGTCATTTACATTCAAATGATTGATTAAGAATTCAGTCTAATAAGTCAGTGTCACAAATCAACAATCTTGGTTATCATGTTTAAAAAAGCTATCTGCCTGGTAGGCTATCACCCAACAACCAGTCAATGCAGGATCACGTAGAATAGGCGTGAAGACTTCAAGACCTGGTGTAGACTTCAGAACACATTAAAAGAGCTAGTGCTCTAGCTAGCCTAAGTCTAAACTACAAATCACGGTAGGTCTGCACTAGTGTACGCAGCAAACAACGTCCTTTTAATGTGCACTGAAAGAGAGCCCTATCTTGCCAAACTAGGAACAGATTCATGCTGACAAATTTGGCATAACTCTACAGTTCCGAGATTGCACCATAGACAGACTCGGAGTCATGGCGCAGAAGGCTGAAAAGATGCTTCTGAAGATAATAAATGAATGATTGTGCAACTTGCAACTTTTTCCAAAAGTCTGAATCCTCGAAATATTGATAAAAACGTTTCGGATACTCGGATCCGTATCCGGTTCCCGTTTGAAAGCAGTTTTTGGATATCCTTATCCGGTTGCAAACTCACTATCCTGCCGGATATCCAACTGGCAAACCGGATTGTGATAATCTCTGCTGGTTAATGAATATAGTGACTGATTATCCTATACGGTGTAAGAAATGACACTAAGGCTAGGGCTGTACAACTTGGAGTTACGATAATGTACCATTGATTTGGTTAGAAAGTATATACTGTAAGCCGCAAAATCAGGTTTAGATTCTAGTGTGTTTTGCGTGCATGAATTGACTGTTTATTGCTGTTTCATTTTTTGTTGTTGCTGTTGTTTTTCTTTTTTGCTGCCGCGGTCTCTTTTGTTTCTTTTACAGGGAAAATCCACCAAGAAGGTTCTTCTCCATCATATGCAGCAGGCCGGCGCCTTGGAGGATTTCTTCACCACCATGAAATTCTTCTGGACAGCTTGTGAAGCTTTTTACACAGCAGTGCGCGTAGATCCTCAAGCGGCAGGTTTTTCAGAAGTTGGAGATTTGACTTCCTCTTGGCACAAAACTTCGAACTGCTGCAGAACAACAGTTGCCTTCTTGGATGCAAAAGGTTTGTGGAAACCTGCGCAGAGTTTCGTTTTAGCTGGGTTTACACTTTCTCTGCCATGCTCAGCTTCTTGCGGAACTGAGCAAACCACGATAGATATCGGTTGCGACACAGCACTCCCGCGCAACTGTGTTGATCATCCAGCAGACTGCAACCTCTTCAGAAAACTAACCTTATTAAATTCGCAATAATTCGGCCATCAGCTTTAAACCACGATAGGAATGTATGAAACTGTCGAGGGGCGCATGACGAGACAACCTGTTAAACAGGTTGTTTTCCGTGTCCCAGCGCCTTAGCTTTAATTTGCATGAAATTGTTTAGTGTTTGCGACAATAAACTCTCTCTCTCTCTCAAATAGGGCATGGGACTAACACTACGGCACTGAGGTCACACCACAGACCGACTTGGAGTCATAGCTGAGAAGGCTGAAGTGATGCTTCCGAAGATACTAAATAAATGATTGTGCAATCTGCAACTTTTTCCAAGTCTGAATCCTCGAAAAATCGTGAAAAGTGTTTTGGATCACAGATGAGCGTTGGATTGGACTTGGATTGAACTGAACTGGATCAGGACTACAGGAAAGTTTGTTGAATTTGAATTGGATATCAATCTCTTCAAAATTTAGGATCAGGGCCGGATTTGGACTGAATTAATGGAAACGAAATGGGGCATTTTGTGAAACGCTACATTTTTCTAAATTTTTGGACTTCAGTTGGGCTTGGACTTTACGTTTGAAAAATCTTTTGGAATGTAGTTGGACTTGTCTCAGTTTTAAAAAATCAGGACTGGATCTAGATCGCAAAATATGACAGTCTGCTCATCTCTGTCTCGGATATCCTTTTCCGTATTCGGTTCCCAATGGAAAGCAATTATTGGATATCCGTATTCGGTTGCAAACTCACTATCCTGTCGGACCGGCAAACCGGTTAGTGGTAATCTCTGAAGCACCGGCAAACCGGTTAGTGGTCATCTCTGAAGCAGAGATGAGGATTGGATTGGACTTGGGCTGGACTTGGTCCAGACTGTAGGAAATTGTGTTGAATATTTATTGGATCCTTAGTGTAAATCATTTTAAAATTTAAGAACCGGTCCGAAACTGGACTGAGTCAATCAAAAAAAATGCTGAATTTTTGTTGTGAAACGGTTGCACTTTTCAAAATCGTTGAACTTGGACTTGGATGAAAAAAAAATTTTGGAGTGCGGTTGGACTTGGACTGAGTTTTAAAAAATCAGGTCTGGACCTGGATCAAAAAATTTGACAGTCCTCTCATCTCTGCTCTGACGCTCACCTCTGGTATTTTGGAAACACAAATAAAAATTGTTTTTTTTACAGGGAAATATGACGTGTTGATCTGCCATTTCGTGACCTGTCGTTTAGGGTTGACTTTGACTTGCGGGATTTATGAAAACGCAATACTAAAACTTGAAACTACTGGCAGTAATGTAGGCCTGTGCTACGTTACGTAGGCAGAGTGGAGAATTTTTGCACTGCATGTCGCGTAGTGTATCACTATTCGCATTACTTTCAGTATTTTTTACTGATGCTGGCTGGAATTGCTAGTCTTGTCTGGAAGAAAATATACTATTCTATAGTGCATGACATTTGTGGAAGAACTAGGCTACACATGCTTGTGGAAGAATGAATTTGGAATTGCTTGGTATGTCACTCATACACAGTACTTTTCAAATGTAGGTTAGGCTAAGTCTTGGAACGTAACTGACGACATCTTTTTCAGTCAAATGTTTGGACCAGTTACATTGGTTTAGCTTTGTTTCTATCAAAACTGTGGAGTGGGTAGTCTCACCTTCCGACTCCAGGCAATTTCAATTATCCGACTTCAACTCTGACTCTGGATCGACTCTGAGCTTCAGCTGTATTAGTTACTAAAACTTCTTTTCAAATATGTTGCTAAACCCTACTTGGACTTCCTAAGGATATAAAAACCTGTTTTGAAATGAGCATGTACATCATGATCATTCATCTCTCACTTTTGCAAATGATCAAGCAGGAGTTATCTGAGTTAGTTATAATTTTCACAGAGAAGAAATTACTCATCTAAAATAGCCATAATTCAAATTATTCAAGGACACTGATAATGGTTAAAGCAGGTACTTCGTGAAAGATATCACTAAACAAGTAAAATTGAAACTTTGGTGGGAATCGTACACATTCACATATATTGTGCAACATGGTTGAAAAATATGTTTGGGATTTTTTGATACTATCTCAAATGGCTTTGTTGACACAACTTCTTTATATGCTCAAATGCTGCCAAGCTTGAGCTTTGCTGAACATATGTTGGAATCTTTTCTCTTGTATGGCCTGCTGAACATGTTGCAAGTAAGCTTTTATACAATTGTTGTATTGTAACAATGTACTACAGGTCAAAATCCATGAACTACTTAGAAAGAAAATAAAACAAATTAGTTAACATTTTAGCTTAACCACTTGGGAGCATTTATGTTACTCTTCGTTATTGAAACACTTCATATTACCTAACCTTGTTTTCAGTTAGGCACAACAAACTTACAAGATTTAAGAATCAGTCAACATAGATTTTTTGATGGTTCAACTTCATAGTGACCGCGATTGGAATTGTATGACGAAAGAACTAGAACTCATTTGTATAATTTAAGGAATAATGTAGCACTTGCAATGTCTATCTTCATTTAAGCTTTGAGGTCAGATTCTATGATTTTCAAAGCAGGGAAAATTTTTCTACACTGACCTGGGTCAGAGGAAGAACTGTGACTGTACGAACTGCATCTCAAATGATTTCAGGGTAAAGTGGGATAAGTTCTTCCAATGACAGTTTGAATGAATGGTTGTACTTTTTTTCTCTCTTTTCAACAGCCTGATGGAAGTGCTGTTTAGACTTTTCCAACTTATGTTCAAAGGCTAATTTACATTGAGATGCCTTTTCTTCATTTGGTGTTTTTCCACCTTGTACTTGTTAAGGTCATGATCCTTTTTGGATGAAGAAGAATGATGATCAGCTTCAATATTGTGTTGGTCAGTAAATTCACTCTGTCTCTTATTCCAGTCCCTTTGTTTTCATTGCGAGACAACAGAGAGCTTGCTTTACTATTATTTTCTAATCTTTGTTTCTGACCCAGTTTGGAAACTTGCCAAGTGTGATGCTTACGCATATTTATGGTAAAAAGTGACCATCGGCAAGCAAAAGGTCAGCCCGGAGTTGGAGTTGCTGAAATTTTTTTGACTCCTCAGTTGAAAATCCATCCCACTCCTCGACTCCGACTCCACAGCCCTGAATTCCATTCAGTATTTTGTGGTGTATAATTCAAGCTAATTTGAATTCCTTTTTTAGTTCAGATTTCTTGAGGTGTTCATGGACAATCATGATGGTTATTCCTATGAAATGAATGTTAATATGTAAAACCTAGGAAGCAAAATCACATTTGCTGATGAATAATAAAATTTGCAATAGCATTTGAGATCCCATCCTTCATTTTTTTGGGGCTTGATCTAGGCCTGAGCAAAGTACTTAAAATTTTTGGCAGTGCATATGCAGCTTTAGCTAGCTAATACTCTAGCAGGTAATTTGTTTTAAATCATTTTTCGGTCATAGACTCAATTTCTTTTGAAAAGACTAAAAAAAACTAAGTCAATTTGATAAGAAATATAGACTAATGAATAGTGTTGCAGCAAGTTTCAATACTACTACGATATAAATAACCAAAATGTCTCAGTGACCAAAATATCTCAGCAAAAAATGACTGAAATGTCTCAGTGAAAAAATGCAAGTGTAGATCATGTGCCTGCAATGGCTAGGTAGCTGACTATAGATATGCATGGTCAACTGCTAAATAGCTGACAATGGCTACACATGTTGGGCAGTTGTGTTGTTGATCATGATTTGGTGTATTAGTTATGCAGTGATTAGCCATGGTAGAGTTATATTGTATACTGTAGTTTCTTGAGGTTTTGGTGGACCTAGCCCACCATGCCTGAGGGTGAGGGCAAGCATCTATCTTTCAGCATCAATTACTGGACATCCTACAATAGAGCAGGAATTATCTAATTTCTGATAGCGTTTTCTAGTGGTTCTAATATAGTTCACTCGTGTTCAGTACTGTGGTTCATCATCACTGACTCAGAGCATAGTTGCTTCGGTGCCCTTAAACCTTGGTTGATGTAAAAATTAGAGATCAACCGATATGGCTTTTTTGAGGCAGATAGTGATATATTAGCCATTCATGGGCCGACATATTAGCTGATACCGATATTTCCAAAATTTTTAAATCTTGTTTTCTGGCTTCATTATCAAAAGTAGGGTGTATTTTATGCCGTACATTTTTTTAAAAACTTCAAAAATCAGGATTTATGAGCTAAAATTTTTGAAATTGCAGCAATTTCAATATTTGATCAACTTGTTAGCATGGTATACACTGCTTCCAATGAAGAAACACAGTACCATGAATAAAAAAGGAATTTTAAAATAACAAAACATTAAGAAAAGAGCACTGAATGTAAGAGAACTGCCTACGGTGCTTAAACCAAAAAAAGCAAAAACAGTGCTTGAAAGTTTGAAGATGGTGAACAATGAAAAGGAAGAAAGAAGTACAAAATGAAGTATCAAGTTGAAGAGGTTAAAATTAGTGCAGCACTGTATTCTATTGCCCATTGCCAAAAATGAAAATTTTTCCAAAACAGCAGTAACTGTTTTGGTCTATGATAATATGTTTGTTAACAGTTGCTATACTACATAAATCTTGTGAAATTTTGATTATGTATATATTTCACGAATCAACCTTTCAGACTCTTCTGCAACTCAGTTGGTATTCAATTTGAAAAGTCAATCCAAGTCTTAAAGAACCAAGTTTGGAATTTTGATGTAATGTAACATTTTATAACTGCCTGTCCTTAAAAAAGCATAACTACGGTACTTGCATTAGTTACTGCAACTGAAGTACTGGTATTGGTACGAAATGAAACACCTCAAATGATTTGTCAATACCAAGTAGTTCCATATCAACAGTTTAAGATTTTCATGCAAAAAGCACAATTTTTCTGCATTTTCACCAAGTAGCTTGCAGTAAGTTAGCTGGTCATCTACAACCTAGCCTAAACAAAAGCAGCATTAGGCTATAACTGATTGCTGCCCGTCCGCCAGAAGTAAATTTGATAAGAATAAGTAGCCATGACAATAGCTAAGATGCACATGTGTGCATTACGCATCCGATGATTATGCAGTGATGCCTGGTAGTTCTGATCCAATCACAAACACTACGCTTTTAACATGCGTTGTTGCAAACACTGCTTTTGCTGATCGTGTTTAATAAACGGACAACAATTGTGATGCAGCAATGTAAACTGACTACCCTGCTGCAATCGGACCAAATGACAAATCACCACTTCAAAGTATTTGTGAAATGTTGGAGTAGCGCTTCCTTAACTTGTGTGCCATATCCACAAACCAGCACGTTGCAACAGCTTGGGTTGTGAGATCACAATTATCATTATCATGCCTCGTGGAAAATGTCAATTAAGTTAACCCACGAACACAATATTTTAGCTTGCGTACGGTATAAACCAGCGCGCTAGGCTTAACACATCAAGTTAAGAAACGTAGAATCCTTTTGAGAGATGTTACGTGCAACTGCTTCACAGCGACAGTTGTCGTCACTAGTGAGTAGCGATTGCATTTGTAATCATATTCGTGCCACCACAAATGTTGCTTAACATAATGTAATTCATTTTTCATGTAAACTTTTAAAGAATAATAATCTGTGCTAAACTAGGCATCGATTGGACTTCTGCGTCTTCAAGTAACAGTCAAACGTTTCGTGCTGTGAAAACTTCCGTAAGTGCAACGGGAGTTTATTTGTACACAACACCTGCACGCAGTAGCTTCAAGCATTGCAAAACTTCCTGATGATGCTTTTGTTTTGGTTGCGACGATCGACGCATGCTCCATGGTTAATCTTGTCAGATTGTTTATGAAACCGCACCTGCTAGCGTTGCTGTAAGATAATTGTCTTGACTTGCATCATTGTGGTGCTTTCTTGCGCAAATTGTCTGGATGCGTGAGGAATATAACAGCGTTTTGTCAACACCTACTGAGGCCGATAAAATCGGCCGTTTTGGCCTATACCAATATATTGCTAAAACCCAAATATCGGCCGATATATCAGTCGATCTCCAGCAAAAATGCAAACTTTTCATTTGAAAAGCAATACATTACACTGAAATGAACAAAATGCTATAATTGGGAGCTATACTAGTGTAATTCAATAGATAAAAACTACTGAATAACCTATGTAAGTCTAAACCTGAAATCCTAAAGGCACTGTCCAAACGGGCGTATCCTGTTGTTGCTTTGGAAGGATTTAACACCATATAATGTGCAATTGCTGACCTCTGCAAAATATCTTAGAACCAATTGTTGTATGTATGTTGCTTAGAGAAAAGGATTAAACTGGCAATTAGTTTTTTTCTAACCCTAAGCCCCAACCCTAATAGTACAGTGGTCGTGTTCATATTAATTGACTCAAGTCATTTTTTTCAGTCTTTTGGAAATATGTCACCATTTGATCTTCTTTTAGGCAAATATGCATTTTTATTTTTTTGTAAAATTGAAGACCTGCATCTTGCATCATGCATAACAATAAAAAAATTAGCACTATGATGTCACAAAGGTTTGCAAGGTACATAATATCTTGTTGGCCTACAAGTTGTTCCTCTCGATCTGTAGAAAAGTAGCAGTCAAATTGTTTTTTCTGTAAAACAGGATGGCTGATATCACACACAGGCAAATGTACATGCCTTCTTACCCTTTCCCAGCACTAACTACACATAAAGAGCCATAGCGAGTATGGTGGACGTTAGTCAAAAGTCTGTATCCCTGATGATATGGCAACATGCGGAAATTGGTTTCGTTGTTCCGAGACGCAAGGGTAAATGTGGAAGGAAACGTAAAACCATGCCAAAAGATGAAGCTATCGTTCTTAGAAACAGCAAAAAGTATCCACGAAAGAGTAGTTTTGAATTGCAGAAAGGTTTAGTATATTCTGGAGTACATGTGAGCTCAGCTACAGTGAGGCACTGGCTGATAGAAACTGGTTGAAAAGCTAAAAATCCAACAAAGAAGCAGCTGTTACACCAGAAAATGATGAAAAAAAGATTGGCATAGGCAAAAAAACACAAGTCTTGGTCTGTGCAAGATGGGAAAAAAGTTTTGTTTTCTGATGAATGTCATTTTTTGTTAAGGGAAAGCAGAGTCGACATGTCAAGATCAGTTATGGTGAAAAGCTTAACCCTTGCCATTTCAATCAGGTAGTAAAACACCCCCTAAAGAAAATGCTCTGGGTTTGTTTTAGCTTCTGTGGTGTGGGATCACTTGTTCCTGAAGATGGGATGATGAATTCAGACAAATACTTGGATGTGATCCAGAGAAAAGTGATTCCACACATGAGAGAAACCTTTCCTGAAGGTGGGGGGATATTTCAGCAAGATCTTGTTCCATGCCATGCATCAAAAAAAGTGAAGAAATTTTTCAAGAAACAGGATGTAAACGTTTTAGAATGGCCTGGGAATTTAAATGATCACTATCCAATAGAAAATTTACTGTCAATTGTAAAATATCTTTTGCAAAAACTGGACAGTAAAACCATGACCAAGCTAATTGACGCCATAATACAAGTGTGGTATCAGGACCCAAAAATCAAATAAAACTGTAAAAGACTGGTGGAATCCAAGCCAAATAAAGTGGAAGAAGTTTCAAAGAACGAAGGCGGACATAATACCATCTGAAATAACAGTTTTGTTATGTTTGAGGTTGCATAAATTAAAAAAATTGGAATTCAGTTTGCTCTACACTTTAAGTCAGTCAATATGAACACGACTGTATTTCACCAATTTAAGCAGGTTTTGACGTCATATTTTGTGATATCATACGCTTTGCATGCCTGTAGAAATCGCATACTAGGTGCTTGTGACTGCATATGTTATATTTTTGTTCATATTATTGTGCATTGCATTCATGATTGTATTTCTGTAAACTAAGCATTACTTCAGGAAGTCTGAACATGCTTTCTGTTTGTTGCGATTAACCCTAACCGTGTGCTGAGTCATGCGGTAGTCAGCTACCTAGCAGTTGACCTTAGATCGCCGTAGGTGGCAACTTGGCACTTCCTGAACTTTTTATTCATAAATGCTGTGTTTACAATTTGAGTGTTACTCATATTCCAGTTTATTATAGGCTATACACTTCATTGTCTTAAGTAAAATTCAACCATGGTTTTTGAATTTATAGCATTTGTTTTCAGAATCATTTGGGCAAAATTATCCAGAAGAGGCAGATGGAACTTTGGACACAGGGTCAATGGCTGTCACTTGTACTTTCAACAGACATGGCACTTTGCTGGCTGTTGGTTGCAATGATGGTAGAATTGTTGTATGGGATTTTTTGACTAGAGGTATTGCCAAAGTTTACAATGCTCATGCTCATCCAGTTTGCTCTCTGAGGTTTGTACTATCAATTGTAGTATACTTCAATTTGTAGGTTTGTTTGTCTGAAAAGTTGAGCCAACTAATGAAATTTTAAGCTGTCTGCTGATAGATTCTGAATGCTTCTGCTTCTCTTTAAAATGTTAAAGTTTCTTGGTCATGTTGAATGATGTGAAGGAAATTGCCCCTTGTTGGCTTTTGTTGTGAATCTGAATTTAGCTTCAACTTGAGCTTTATACGACATTGCCAGTTGGTCAAGAAATGGTCGAAAACTTGTCTCAGCTTCAACCGACAACCTTGTTTGTGTGTGGGATGTTCTCTCTGGAGAATGCTTGCATACTTACCGATTTCCCACCCCCATAATGAAAGTGCAATTTGCTCCACGTGACAGCAGTTGCGTGCTTGTATGCCCACTTCGTCCTGCTCCTGTATTGTTGCAAATTGATGGAGAACACCCAACTTTACCCACAGTTGATGAGGTTCGTTTTTTGACTTTTTAGTTAGCGCCGATTGTGAAAGTGTTGATTATTGCAGAGTTTCTGTCAATGTTTCTTGAACGTTTGATTTCTATACTTGTGGAGGTATTGTTAAGTAGCTGCAGACTTGCATTTCATTCACAACAATGCTGCTATTTTGTCAATTGTTTCTTGTCAGTGATGTGTCTCTAAACGAAAATCTGGGCAGCACATTCTACTACGTGATTAAATTATGTTTTGAAGTGAAAACAATCTCAAGTTTCTGAGGGTAGCCGCAGACATAGACTATGCAAAAAAAGTTGTTCTGAAGTCTCCTGAAAAGCAACTGTGTCATAAATTATCCACATTGTAAAGAAGAGAATATTTATTGCAGTGTTCAGCTTAATTACCCATAAGATTTGAATATTTTACTAGTAAGTTTTCATGGTTTACGTCTTGCAGTAAAGGATTTGCGATATCCATCACTGGCGACAAGCAATTTTGGGTTGCAAAGGAACATTGTAGCATTGCAATAGTTTTAGCTGTATCATGAAAGCTTAACTCTTACAGTTTAACGGCTTGTATTTACGTTTCTACTAAGGCGAAAGAATGCTTTAGGCAAATTTTTTATTTTTCGTCTTAAAAAATTCAGTGGAAACAATGGTTTGTTTGCTTCACTGATAACTTGGCATTCTTATATTGTTAGATTGACAGCAACATTGTGGCTTCGTTTGATCGCCGTGGAGTCCACATTTATCTGGGAAATTCAAAGGGCAAGATTGCTGTGATTAAAGTGAAGACTTTAAAGATTATTGCATCTTTTCGCGTCACCACTGGAACAGCTAACAATGCAATAAAACAAATCGAATTTGCTCGAAAAGGAAGGTTCGTTTATTAGAATGAAGTTAAGCAGGGTATAGCCGGCAGTATACGCAGACCTTACCCAACAAAATGATAGCAAAACCGTATGTCTTATAAGTTCAATCGATTACAAATTTTATACAAAAATGGCTTTTTTACTTGAACTTCCCTACTTCTTCGTATTGCAAATGTACGCCTTTCCCGTATTTTACGACTACAGCCCTGGCTCTAAACACTTCGCGCAAATCGATTGCTTGACGCTTTTCAACCTCCGTACGGCTTGTAAGACGACTTTATGTCTGTGAATAAAGTTCTACTTAGCGAGATTTGTTAAACCCGCTATAAGCGCAATAACGTCAATGGACTTCTAATCGTAGGCGCGATGGTATCTTATCATCAGAAGATGCCTTTGGACTGGTTGGTCTCATGTTTAGTAGACGCCTTCGCTTTTGTATGATGTCTACGCGGTAAACGATGCCAGTTCCTTGATTTGCAGTTCTTTCCTGGTGAACACTGCGGATCGCATCATCCGTGTCTACGACAGCAGCGAAGTGCTGATGTGCGGCGAGAGCGGTGAGCCGGAGCCGATGCAGAAGCTCCAGGACCTTGTCAATAAGTATGTATGAACGGAGTAGAGGTATCTGCAACTGAAGCAATGCCATTGTTCAATAGAGTGTTTTCCTTAGCTTGACCGATAGTTTCGCTGTGTCGAGGAAGCTGTTGGTTTCACTGATTACCACAGGTTGTTTCTTGTATACAAAGACAACAAACAAAATATCGTTGGAAGAATGTAATTTTACTATACGATTTCTTTGCAATATTCAAAGTCTCGAGACCTGTAGCATTCGAGACCGAGACGAGACCTGAAACCTTCGAGATCGACACTCGCAAAAATGGGTCTCACTTCATCACTGAAAGATAGAAACTTAAGCTGTAAACGTGGTGCAAAAGTGCTCGCGGGCCGTGAAAGTGGCTGATATTAACATCTAGGTTTTTTCTGTTATAGACCGGAAAAATTAAGACAATTCGGTCATAATGTCCGAAAATTTAAACTAGTGAATACTGTTGCGGCGAGTTTTAATACTGTTATGGGACAAATGGCCGAAGTGTCTCAGTGAAAAGAAAAACAGATTAGCCGTAAGCTTGCCCGTCACTCTTAAGGCATGGGGGAGGTTAACTTTTTAAATGAAACCTCATGAACAAAATGAGCTGTATGGTTGGGCAGTTCCTACGGTAAGCAGAACTTCACGTGACCACTTTGGTTCACTTAGTTATTCGAGAGAGAGTGCAGGCAAATAGGCACAGTTTATTTGGTTGTTTGCTCGCCTATGAAAAAGTTGCGCGACATTCATGCGATCAAAAAAGCTATTTTGAAACGAAAGCAATGTCGCGTACATAGCTTGTACACTTCTGCTTATGTATTTTGGCGTTTGATATTTAAGGATTCCGACAGGAGCCACCTAAGTAGTGGTTATAGTTCTCGAACTGTGAAGTATTGTCTTTTTGGAGCATTGTGATAGTAAAAGAAAGCCGTCTACCGGTAGTTGATAGTTTATTTAACAGTAACTGTTTCGTGGCTTTGTACCATTTTTGTTTCTGCTGCTAACTTCTACCGTTTCTGTCAGTAATTCTTGAACGTAATGGCAAGCTTTACCAAAAATGGGAAAGTCATGTGCAAGGCTTCAATTTTGCTTATAAAAACATGTTCGTAAGTGCTAACGGCGTTAACGAGCCATTAGCTATGTGATGTTTGAAAGTTCAGCATTTTCCAGTTGGTTCTGAAGGTCTGATCGGGTCTTTAATAAGTAATACTAAATTTAATTTTTCAATGAACCTTTCAATTGCTTAAAATCATCATAGCAATTGCAGTAAATGTTTAACCGTGGTATTTATGATGTGAAGACAATTAAAGCGTTTGGTTCTGTACACCACCTGGCTAGATGCAATTCGAAAATACTTACATGCTGGCATTCGCCATCGTCTCGTATCGATGTACCTTGTGTATATATCGGATATCATCACCGTTCTTCGCTTGTTGTCCCTGCAAAATAAAATGTTTTCGCTTATTTGGTCAATGCGTTGGATTGCTGTTAGAGTCTAAAATGTAAAATGACAGCAACAATGGTGTGGGAAGCGGGGGGTGCAAGCGCACCCGCAATGTTTTAATTGTCGAAAATACGAGCAGAGCAAAATCCCTGAAAATTTGGGCAAATCCTTGAAAATTTAAGAAAATCCAGATAAAATCCCTGATAATCCTGGAAAAAAATGACGCTCAACGTTGTTTGACTTCAAGAAATGGTTACCAACGTTGGCTTTTTTTTGGGGGGTCACACCAAAAAAGGTCTTCATGCTCTTTGTGAAAGAATTTGTAGGCAAAAACTGCTCGAAAGCTTTTCGGGTAAGTTTGAGGAAATTCGGGCAAAAATCCTTCGCACCCCCAAAACTTATCTGCTCCTACACCTTTGGAGGAATGCTATCAATAGAGGCATTTGCGATTTTTTATTGTGACGTTAACAGACGCTTGTTTAACTGTTGTACAACGAGTCACACTTACTGCTGTGGTACTCACCTTCTTTCCAGTATTATTGTAGCTATGACGATCACCATAAAAATCCCAATTCCCACCACCGTTCCGCCCACAATGCCACCAAACTCCATCGTGGACGCAATTCCAAGTGACGTCACAATAGCGCTGCACACGAAAGCGATCGCTTCTGTTGGCTTTATCTGAATCTTCGCTTCAGTTTGAAACGCGTACCCGTACTGGATCATGCTGATATAAATAAAGGCGTTGAAAATGGTTAAGAATAGTGGCATGATTATTATTATCATTGTATTTTTTTCGGTGCTATCGGTTACACAAAGATGCGTCGCTATTTGCAACCACGCCGATAAAATTTTAAATGAGCCTGCGATGAAAATTGCTCAGGGTATAGTTAGTATCTGTAGCAAAGTAACGTATGAATTGCGTGAAATTGAAATTTATGTACTCTGCCACTCAGTAGCAATGCAGGCCTGTTAGTGGATTAAGGCTTACCTTTTACTTATAATATTCACGTTTCGGAAAGGCGACAAAAATTTTGTTTTGTCGTGGTTGCGAGACATGAAAGCATAACAAAATAGTTCTAAACTTCAGCATTTTCTTTATTATAGTGTGCACCATAACAGAAAATATACCTGGGTGCTTTCCCTTGACTAACTTCAGCTTTTCGTTTCCCGTGCGACAAGTCGTCCAACTTTGAACCTAATGTCTTATTCGACATCGCAGAGGCGTCCGTTTCAGTGCTACTCATTTCTCAGTATTTCTTTGCTGTGATTACAACCAGCGCTTTTTTGCAGCTGCACTTACACAAGTGTCTTTCATAGACTGCGTTACTAGAAGTTACAAATTCCGTTTTCCCATCACAGCAATTATAAAGGTTTTCCTGCGAAATGGCCAACGATGAAAAGATAGAGATTGAATGGTTTTACGTGCCGGGCGTAAGTGTAGCGCAAATGGCCCACGGAAGGCGTAACTGTGTGAGCAGTCTTCAGTTGCGTCATATTTGTGTACTTGAAGCAGGCAGAAATTTGTCGATTTGCAATGTTATTCGCACATGGGCATACATTCTTGTCTGGAGTGTGTCGCAGTCGCTTGTAAAATCAGTATCTACCGTGAAAGGTTTTATAGACTGAAATTTAGCGTTAACGATGTTGAATTTTCGAACAAATGCGGACGAAATCACCTAAAATGCCAATTTTCTCAAGAGGGTGTTATCTCCAAATTAAATTGTTGACTTGAGGGAAATGCTGCAAAAGACACGGAAGCAGCACTTCAACTTGAAATCTGGGACTTTCTGATCGCGCAGAACTCCGTGGAAAAAGTGTTGCTTCTCTGGCGACGGCGAGTTTGTGTGTGCGAGCTCAGCAAAGCAACATCAACTCTACATATGGGAGAAGAGTGTTGGTAACTTGGTTAAAATTCTGCAAGGAATGAGAGGAGAACAACTACTAGATGTTGTGGTAAGCAGAATTTTGTTCTGTTTTGATTTTAGTTCCATCAGTTCTACGTTGCCTGAAGTCAAAATAATACTGGAAGTACACGTACATGTATCTGTCACTTGGAAGAACTTCAGCTGTGATATGAACAGAATTTTCATTGCTAAACCGCCAGTTGATCCTAGGATTGAACAGAAAATGTTTTTATCATTTGCACTGCGACAAAATGTGTATTTCAGATTTGTTTATCACTCCAGGCTCAGAGCACTTCCAGTTTGGCGTTGCGTTGCGTGGCAAATCAATCTTTCACCAAAATCTTCAAAGCTTTCTCCTTTTTCCACTAAATTCTTTAGTTTTTGAGCGCACACCGAGTAATTTAAAAAATCGTTGGTATCACTCAACCAGGTTTTGTAACCTCTATTCAAATATTTACTCAGCAAACCTTACAAAACGTAACCATAAAAAGATGAAGTGCTTGAGGAAAGGCATATTTTTGAGGAAAGGCATATGCGATTGGATAGTTGTTGCTGTTTCAACAGTTACTGCTCCTTGTTTTCTGAAAGTTTTGCAAATGTGTGCTACTAAGTCAGTCCTATTCAATTTCCCTCGTAAAAATCTGGTGAGGCGACCTGCATTTGACAAAACGTTTGAAATAAACCTCGTTTTAATTATGCGAACTGAATGTCTATTGCAGGCGCGCAAAAAACAACCGGTTCCCTAAAAACTAACATAATTTTAAAAAATAAATATTAACAGTAAAGCCATTTGCAAATAAGCAGTAGTGACAGTTTTACGTGTAAGCGAAATAAGGCTCATCGATGTTCTTATATGAGAGTCGCATAATGAAGTACTAAGGAAACACGGATTGTGACATCAGTCTCACACAGATTGACATCTTAATTTCAGGGATTTAGTCAACAAACTGGAAGTTGCAAAATTCTGAAAAGGTTCAAAGGTGGGGCCCCGCAAAAGTGCTTCCAATCGGGCCTCGCACTTGCTAAGACCGGCCCTGCTAAATGTGTAGCCCAGCGTGGTCCAACTGCTTTTAACCTACCTACGGGCCATTTTACAAAAACGTGACAACTTGCGGGCCACGTCAACAAAATTATGCATAAAACAACAGGGTTCACAAGATTTGAAACTAAAAAGAAGATAAGTGAGTGCGTCGTTGAAATTATTATAAAACAGCCAACAGCAAGTTATTGCAAGTTATTACAAATCCCTATCAGTGTGATGCCTGTGATCGAGGCTTCTCTGACACTACCGTTCCTTTATCAATACTAGTGTTAGTGGTAGCAAGTCGGAGACTATCGTCCAGTATTCCGCGTGCCATTCGATTTCTGTTTTTACATTTTACTTGCTTTATTGTAGAAAATGTATTCTCACACGTTTGTATTTCCAAACATATTTTTATTGCGAAATCTTTCAGTTTGGGAAATCTTTCTTTACTGACTAATTTCCAGAAGCTCCAACGTTTTGA
>Ga0210059_1007983_pt1 | contig 16787 bp, 12 predicted proteins | sample Ectturendosymbi2_FD_188042 | JGI IMG/M metagenome (GOLD analysis project Ga0210059, IMG submission 188042) | Ecteinascidia turbinata endosymbiont from Florida, USA - Sample 2 (SPAdes) (version 2) | ecosystem: Host-associated > Tunicates > Ascidians > Unclassified | place: Key West, Florida...
AATGACAGCATAAGCGAAATTTAAACCAGTCCAGTCGCCACGGTAGGCATTGGTGAGCTCAGCCCTTCCAAATTTAAATATGAAACACTACAAATCAGTAAAGATTTTATCAAACTTTCAGAATGTCAAGACCCCTTGCGAAAATTTAAGCCCCCTATTCAAGACTTTCTGGCGACGGTTCTGATTTTTAACTCCACATCTTTTCACGCGACAGTTTAGTTGCGTTGGATTTTTACCAGTCTGAAAAAGTAAGAAACACGCGAATAGTGAACAATTGAAAGCTCTAGTCTAGAAGGTTTTCTATAGGCTTTAGAGCAGTGGTTCTCAAACTGTGGTACGCGTACCACTAGTGGTACGCGAGGGTTTTTCAGGTGGTAATCGAGCAGCTTTCCTGTCATATTCGAAAAGCTTTGTTAATTCGTTTCTGTGTTATAATTCGTTCGTGTGTTATGCTAATGTTGCTAATTCGTTTATTTGCTATATTAATGTAAAGAACATTTGAGCAAATTACGTTCTTTTGAAACCAGGGGTGTGCACTCCAACATTAAAAAAACATCAGGTGGTACGCGATCTCAAAAAGTTTGAGAACCACTGCTTTAGAGGAATCAGCCGATTGGGCTCTGCTTTCTTCTTTTTGCGATATTTCAAACTTGCGCATATCTGTATTCAAGTAACTTCACTCCACAGGTGTAGTAAGCAAGGAATCAATCACAAATTTTTATTCCTTGCTTATTTCACCTTGGGAGTGAAGTTACGCGAATCGTGAACCTAACAGTTACAACCATTTGGGTGCGTTTTACGTGAGGTGTTTTGCTCGTGTGTGTCAGATATTTACAGCCGTGGTAAGAGAGTTGCAACGTGGTCCTCTCGTTGTGCTTTAAAGTCTTTATGGCGCCACGCATACTACATAGGTGCGGTGTGTTTGTTTTTTTGCAATACAAGTGAGAAAACACAGATGTGATTCTTACAAAAAGCGTGGACCATGTGTTGTGTCAAATATTTCAATTGTGGCGATTTCGGTTGGCTTGCCTGTGGCAGTTAATAATCCTGTTCCCGCCAGCCAAGTAGGATTCCAACAAATCCGTGCAATTTAACGCTTTTGCGTCGAAGGCACGAACAAACACAGTGTTCGTGGGCACTTCAGCAACGATTGAGAACTTTTTAATGACCGTACCTTCAGAGCATAATTTTCCGATTTTCGCGAATTGATTGACGCTTTCCATTTTTTTCTCGCAACAATGGGTGAGGGGTCCTCACGAGTGGATTAGCCTACTGCCTCGCATCAGTTAAATCCGGTCCTGCGTGTAGTACTAATTTGTATGACATCAATCGCAAACCTTTCACAAGAGCCCCCTATAAAACACCCTAGGGCCCTGCAAACGATGTAAAGCATTTGTATCAGGTTTGCTATTTTAAGGTATGTAGATTGCAAATACAGTATTGGCAAGTACGCTATAGTTGGAGGTGTTAAATTTAGACTACTCAAGTTACTCAAGTTGCATTGCCTGCACCACTTTCGGAGATAGTGCAAGTTGCCGTACGTAGCCTATAGCCTAACGCTTTTTGGTTGATTTTAAAACGGTGGTTTTCAGAATGTACCGTACGTTTTTTTGTATTTTTGAAATGTACAATACAGGGTGGGCCAAAAGTAGACGTGCTCTTGATTGCTTTTTTATATTTATGGCTGAAATTTTGGGAGGGTATTGACAAATACTGGATCGTTCCGGTACGAAAATTATTCTACTTTCACCACTGCTGTAGAATGAAAGCTTTCGGGAGTAACACGTGCCAAAGTGCGGTTGGTCTCTTTCCTTCCTTGCCTGGAGCAAGTGCACGTGTGACTGATGCCTTAACTCACGTTTAGCTCTAAATTATCAAAGCGATATTGTATAATTACAATGATCTGAACTCAAGGTTAGCGACTGAAAATATACCTTCTTGCAAACACGAACATATAAACACGCACAGCGCCCTACCCGGAACAACGTCTATTACGCAGCAACCCGCAATAGTTTTAGCCACGGTAATGAGCCACTGTCACAGCGCTCAAACTACGTAATGTCGGAAAATAACTTTGACTTCACATTACGAACAGTGACCACCGCTTCTCACCACATCAACGGTGAACACACCTCCGCTGTGCGACCGACAGAGCACGTTTTGACCACAAACAAACAACAAAATAAACAAGTTTCGCAATCGCCTCAGCGAATCGCGAGAATATCTGCAGTGTAGGAAATTCCAGCGATTTGCGTTATGTTTCTTTAGACAAAGTGCTTTGAGCTGGTAATGCATATGTAAAAGACTTTTGAATTTAGGAAGTAATTTTGCAAAGTATAAGAATGAAATGTATTTCCGCAAAAGAAATGGCATCTTCGACACAGCCACATCAGTCAAATTCACTGTTGCGATGTGTGTAGAATTCAAAAAGTTAAGGAAATTCTTATCAATTTAAAGACGCAATAAATCTTAGCAGGAAAACCTGACTTAAGGAAAAAGGAAGGAAATTATATCTTATCTGATTTCGTAAAAACTTTATTGAAGCGATTGTGCATGTCACTTTACGCATAAACCAGCACAATTTTTGCCTAAGAAACAAACAAGCGCGCGATTTCTGAAAAAAGTTGGTCATCTATCTAAAGCAAGGGTGTCAAACTGGCGGCCAGCGGGCCAAATCCGGCCCGCCATGCTCAGTTTTGCGGCCAGCGTCATGCCAGTTTTGTATTTACGTTAGGTCTGACAGAGTTACTTTTATTATTATGTCATAGCAGAGTTACGTTTATTTTATAGTCATAACGTGACATTACGACCTGAGAATTAAGGTAAATAACGGTAACAACTTCTTCAGTTCAAAACGATGAGTTTGTGTAGATTCCAATCGCATTCGAAGAAAGATATTCTGCTTTCGAAGATCTGGAAACTGATTTTACTATCTTCGGTAACCCTTTTTCTGTCAATGCTAAAGAAGTGCCACAAAAATATCAAATGAAACTGATTGAGTTACAGTGCAACAGTAAAGCTAAATTTGAAAATGTTGACATAGAAACGTTTTATCAATACGTTGGACCTCTTTAGCACTGACACCGTTGATCTAAAGCAAAAGCCGAACGTACCCCCAGGCACACGAATCCAACCTGCGGGTACAGATTTCAAGCTAAGGTAGACTCAGATGCACTCAAATTGTTATTGAGCAATGGCCAGGCTTATGCCTGCTTTGATTCACGAATGGTTGGAAGACCAATGTAAGGACGAAACCGCATCTAACGGTATAACACATCACAATACATTGTCCCGACTGTAAGCTTCTTAGCAATTAAAATTTTGTTTGATGATGAGGAATGTTGTTGAACGCATCTTAAGCCACGCTTTCGTTTGTAACACGGAAGTCATACTGTCTGCAGCAACATCTTGAAAGTTGAAACACACTGTCAATTTTTCAATATACATTATTATTTAAACTGTTGTATCCATATTACGATTTGATTTTTATAAGTCTTTACCTTTAAATTCTGATTTAACTCCGCTACTGCTGACTTCGCAGCTTCATATAGTATTTCTTCGTTTATAGTCACAAACTCAGAAAGTAATCTGCAGGTAGTAACTTGAGAACGAAACGCAATAGTTTAAAAAAGTTTTATTCCTGCAGTAGGCCTACAAGCCAAGTTCTACGAAAATTTCCAAAATATAGAGCTTGCAGGATCATTATAGCTTTCCTTGAACTGTAAACGCTAAATTGGGTTTAGGTTTTAGTTGTTTCACCACAAAAAGTATTTTCTTCTTTAATGATGGGAAGTTATGGGAACTCTGTTGAAGAAACATCATATACAGCAAATACAGCAATTAAACTTCACATTTGACCCTATTCTATTTTACGTTGTTGCAGCGATTGATGTTTGTGAACAGTCATCCCTTCCAGAAAAATTTCCAGCATCCTGTCACCTTGACGAAATTGGTGCTGTCAGTTTATCGCGCAAACCAACTCGCAAAACCAAAGGAGGCTGAACACTCACTATTGGGAAACAAAATGTGAATGCTCACGACCAACAAATGAGTGGAAAATATTTTTCAAAAATAACGAAGTCGAAGGACTGTTGTAGTACACTTGACACTCTGTGCATGAAAACAGTAGATCAGTGGTTCTTAACCTTTTACAAACACGCCGAACCCTTACGTAGTTTTCCAAGCATTTGTCGAACCCCGTTTTTGCCAAAGGTGACCATGGTTAGCTTGCTGTAATATAACCACGCTTTTAGTCATGTTTCAGAAGACCTTCGTCGAACCCCTGAAACCGCTCGGTCGAAACCTAGCGGTTCGATCGAACCCAGGTTAAGAATCACTGCAGTAGAGTATTATTTTTACTCAAAATCTCAGTCTTGTTTTTATAACTACCCGGGATACGCGTAGGGGGCCAAAAGAATTGGATGCTACAGCACTTTTCCCGAAAGGTATGTTCGTTCAAAAAATCAGATTTTTCAAAACATTTACAATTGTACTTTTCCAAGTAATAAAACGACACGTCTAATGCAATTTTCATCCAATTACTACTAGAAAAGAGTTAAATTGACAAAGAAGTGTTTTGAAAAATTCGATGTTATGAAATTTTTTTTTCATGTTTGAAATGATTTTTGTCTGAAAACAAAATCGGTGGCGGGCTACAGCTTCCCCTGCCCCCGCTCCTTGTGCTTGTGAATTCCGATGCCACTAGTTCATGAGAAATAATTCGATGGCATAAAAGTATTCTCGTCCGAAGTCGGGATTTACTCAGATCTCAAGCGAATGCATAATTTTTAATCAGAATAAAGTTGGTGCGTATAATCCCATGTGTTCTGTAAGTTATATTTTCCGTTTTAAAACAAAAGATTAAGCTTAGAATGCTACAGCACTTGCGCTCATTTCCGCTTGCTCAAATCACTAGCGAGTGGATATCCAATATATATCCAAAAAATATGATGCAAGGTAAAATACAGAAACGAGCTTACCGATCGGTCACATTCACTTTTACAGTTTGGCTAGTTCAGTACTTTCGTTTATAAAAAGATATAGAATTGCAGTGACCAGAGGAGCATTTTTGCTTTTGCCCATGTGCATGTTTCAACCTTAAAGATCATACGAACATTATCTTTGACTACAGAAATGGGTCATTTCTGCTCGTGGTTACAATTGTGCCGAGTATAATTACGCATGACGAACGTGCATTTTCGGAGGTTTTTACCGTTACGTACTGGCAAAGAGGCCATTCACAATTACATACCATAATAAACACATTCTAGATGTATCAAAATAATATAACGTTTAGCGGATCGTCAAGTGATGTGGTTATGATAAAAACTTCCAAGTATCAGCTTTTTATGCGCAAATTTTTAAATGTATGAAAATGCCAGCATGTCATTTGAAAATGCCTGCTAAAAATTTCATGAAGGCTCTTTGCAAGCTATGACTTTATCAATGACTGATGCTTTTGTCACTGTATAGTATTGTTTCATACTGATTGTAACTGCCCAATTCGCTCTGCAACATACAGTAAAGTATCAAATTCTTGCTAATAATTTTCCACCAGACGCGTTAAAACTCTCAAGTCTTATCCACTTATTGCATTGAACAGGGGCAAATTTGTGTGGATTGGAATTTTGTTCCCTAAACGTCAACTTAACAATTTTTACTGTGTTATTTAAAAAGTAATTGTGTCATTTAAATAAAGCAAATCGTCTGATGCTGCTTGCAACGGCTGCATGTAGACCGCGTTTCACTTCTTACTCAGTCCAAGCTTCAGATCAAGTTTCTCACTCTGGTTAAAATGGCAGACAGTGCAAAAATGCGCTAGAAGGCGGTCTCCTGCGAAAGCTCACCTCCAGATGCTGAGGCATGCGAGCAATCCGAAGTGATGGCGACCTGCCGCGGGCCGTGCCATCAATCAACTCTTTGTTTGTAGCTTCAAAGATCGTCGGCGCTATCACGCGAAAGCAAGTTCAAATAAAGCCACACCTACTTAGCGACAACCGGTCGTGCAGATGGCGAGGATTGTCATCGCGTCGTGGCGACACATCCCCGGCACCGAATCTTCACACTTCTCAACAGAATGACCTCCAACTGTTCCCAATGTGTTCGGCGCGAGATGTGTGGACTTCAACAAATGGTGAATTCCTGAAATGAACACGACACGTTTTTGCCAACACGGACATTCTTGCGAAGAAAATACAATAGATCAGAGTCGAACGCGCAGAAGAGCTGCTCGGATGCGTTGGTCACGACTTTGCTCGGCCACTTCAGTACTGTGGGATTGAATGTGTGGGAAACTGCATCTCAAAAACACAAACGAGTGCAGAACGTAGTCTTGTCACGAACTTTTGAAAAAACGTGCAGGCATGAAATTGTACCTCAGATTGACGGTCTCGCAAACTTATTTAACGAAATGAGTTTTAAATGATATTTTTCAAGTTGTGGCGTCATTCCTCATGTTTTCAATAAATTTGGGAACAGTTGCTAGACTGCGGCTAATTGGCAACCAGTGTTAATGCTTCATACATAACAAAAGTAGCTCTGCTGACAGTACAAAAATCAGTCAGACCAAAAACGATAGCTAAGCAACTACTGTGGCACTAATAAATCAACAATGCTTGCAGCAGTCTAAAGCGCCCACTTTTGCAGGTGATGTGCATGCGGTTATTTTTTTAAGAGGTCTTATTGCAAAGAGAAAAAAGTGTGAGCTTCATTTTAGTCGTTTTGTACTCTTCAACAAAACCAGAGTTGCATTGAACATGATACCAACATGTCACCAAGCGTTTGAATGTCAGGCATAACCATTTAGTATACTTACGTTGAGAAATTTTACTCGATCTACGTGCACTTTATCATGTTAAAAAATAGTGTCTAAAAATCACTTCGTTTTGCTGAGTTCACTCTTTTTTAGTGAAATTCCAAGAAAATGAGACAAAATATGTTTGGCCATCAGTGACATCGATCTTCAGTTACTCGTTAGACGAGCGGATGCTGTGAGAACTTCAACAAACTTCTATCAACACAAGTTTTATGTTTGCTATGTGACAAAAACAATCGAGAATTTAGATTTTGCTGTGAGCTACAGTTTGATGCACTGAAAAAACAACAATTTTTAAGTAAATCATAACCTCTATTTTTGCTAAAATATTGCAGGATGTAATTAAGCAATCAAAAATTACCTCTATTTATGTACTTTTTTCCCGCTTGGATCAATGTTGGTGTTAGAGCAGATTGCGAAAATCAGGATGAATCATATTTCTTGTCTTCCATGGCGAAACCACAGTCATGAAAAATGTGCGAAGTTGTGTTTCATACGAAAAAAATTGTATGAGTCAAAAAAGCATAATACAATGATACAGATCATGAGAACCAACATTTATATTTCGAAGTTTTTGGTCCATCTTACTATTTTGCTTTGTCTTAAACATAGACTAAAAGTAGAGATTTTTCTTCTGAAAGAAATGAGAGTCTAATTCAAAACCAAATAAACAAACTTTTAGCTAACCAATCATGCACATCGTGAAGGCACATGAATAAAGTATGACTATGTAAGTTAGGTATCGATGTATAAGCTTGACTTGCGTTACTATCAATGCGAAGGATATGCATGAAATACCTCATACGATATAGGCCAGCTCAATGCTCAATACCATGAAGAGTTTCAACTCCCTAGCTTCAACATTTTGGTTATGTGTTTGAGTGCGATTCTGAATTTTCATAACGAAGCAAGAAGATAAACGAAGGCAAGTTTTTGTATGGAAAAATCCTACAATGCGAAAGAATAACATTCACAAAATATTTCAAAAAGAAAAGTTAAGGAGTGTGCAATAAGACGCTTTAAAAATTGTTGATTAAATTTTTTGCCGTCTTTGTGTTATGTCAAGTATGCGACCGGATCTCACGGGGGAGTGTTGTGACGCCCTGTAGTTGGCCGTCAAGTCATCGTGTTTCTGCTCAGAAGTTCGTGTCCATATCGGGGGAATCATCACAACCGTTGACCGTGAGTGTTGGACTCCAAGGATACTGTCACCACTCTTCTACGCAGTGTATGAATTTGAATTTGGATAGACAGACACAGCCCAGTCGATGAGGGTTGGAAGCGGCAGGATCAACCGTTTGCTTTTTGAGAACGATTTGGTGCTACTTGCATCCTTTGAATAGGGCCTTCAACATGCACGTGATTGAGTTTCAAGGTGTGTCCGATCAAGAAAGAAAATTAACACTAAAAAGACCGACGTCATTTGTTTCTCCAGAAACCAAGTCAGTGTATGTTACAAGTGGCAATGCGCTGCAGCAGGTCAAGAAGTTGAAGCACCTTGGCATAACATTTACGACTGACCGAAGGTAAGGCAAAACAAGGAGATTGATACACGGATTTGTAAAGCAAACGCAGTTCTCTGTGAGCTTTTCTATTACAAGAAGCAGAGATGGGATTTTTTGCCAAGAATTCACGACGTGGCGCTTCACAACAAAGTGCGCAGCTGTAAAATTCGCAAAGCCCTGAATGTCAAGCAACTTCTCCAAATAGAGACACCCCAGCTGCGATAATTTTGCCATGTTTACCAGAGTGTCCAAAGGAAAGATTGGCGAGGCGAGTCCTGCTGGCTACACACAGGGAAAGCGACCATAGAAGTTGACGAATGACCGGCCTTGCTTGGTCTTTACATTTGTGACCTTCCTTGGTCCCGCCATGGTGTGGAGCAAGCAGAACTATGAGAGATTGCTGAAAACTGTGAAGTATTTTGAGTCTTAGGGCTGCTGCCACGTGACACTCCCCAGAGGAAAAGCGGGTTTGAATATAAATGTGCGATGCCAAGTATCCACTCCACTGCATTTGACAATCACTGCTTTCTGGTTATATCGTCCACGTTGTATACCTCCAACTCCACAACCTACTTTATATAGCACTTAAGTGCTCCAGAAAGGCATCGCAAGATTATTTTAGGAACGTATTTATACTTAGGTGCTGTTAACTTTCTTACATAAACGTGTTTAAAGCAGCCTGCGATTTTGCAAAACATGTTTTAATAGCAAGCATGTGTGGATAGTTCGGTTTGAACTATAGGTATTGTTTTATTGAATATAATGCACATATTCTGTTCAGTACAAAGATAAGTTGATACATGAACAGCCGGCAAGTGTATAATAGTTAAAATGATCTCAGAGCTAATTTAATATCAGTTAACAAGAAATGTAGGCACACCTTAGCTAATTAAGGAAGCAAGCATTTTTTCTGAAATTTCAGAAGAAACTCAAAACACAAAAATTCGGTGAAAGGATGTAGCTGAGTTTGCTTAATATTATTCATTTGGTTTACTCTCTGTAAATTATGGAATCATTGTACAGAGTCATTGTATTCGAAAATCATGACTTTTTTAAGGTTGCTGAATTAGTGTTAACTTAAGAAGTTATTTAATTATTTAGGACAGGTCAGCAAATACGGAAAATTCTATTAAGAGCGTCCAAAGAGCACAAAGGAACAGGGAAGGTTTGGCACACTGCTTTACAAGCTTCAGGTTGTATTGCAAATTGTACAGGGAAATTTATCTGTACAAAAAGCACTACAGCTTAGAATAAAATTTTGGTCTGTTTGCTCAGAATAAAATTTTGGTCTGTTCGCAGATTTTAAGAGTAACAGTGCAGCATATCGGACAACTTAAATGTCAACGCTGGGCATGTGTCTTGCTTTCTGCAAATGTTAAAATTTTAATCCGTAGAGCATGCAGCTACAACTAGCAGATTGAGATAAAATAGGATCGAACTAGTCACCAAATTATTCTCTATTGAGTAATATTGTTCGTTATGTTAATGGTGATGGAGTAAAGATTTAAGGCTGCGGTCTCTTGAAGCCCCGATCAACATCACTCGACGACTTTCACAAATGAACAAGTTTGAGCGTGCCTGCGATGGAATGTCGGTTTTGGTCTTTCGGATACAGTTATTGGTCTCGAGCCTTTCGACTCGCGGAATGCCGTGCTTTGTTCAGAACTGACATTTTGCGCAAAGACTTACACTCAAACATGGATGTCAAATAAGGAATTTTAATTGTAAAGCCACAATTTGTTGTTTGTTACGTTGGTCACGTGTTCTAGAATAACAAAGGACGATCTTCAAACAGATCCCTGTTCGCAATAACGACAAATCCCATCAATTTTTGAAGCGCTAGAAATAGGGATGGGTATACCCTTCAGCGCATAATCATGTTTCAGGTCTTGTGTCTTATTTTCAGTCTCGAAGATTCAGATCTTGGTCTCGAACCATGTTTCCAATTTTTGACGATGTATTTGTTTTGTGGCCTCGGTCTGGGAGTCGAAGTTTGAACCATGTCTCGGCCTAAGAGTTCAAATTTTACTATATCACTTTATGATGTACGCAATACATCCCCATACAGAGATTTTGGTCACTTGCAAAAGCACCAAATGGGCAAACTGACATTGCACTATTCAGTGTCTTTTCTATCTCTATCGAAGCGTTCAAAAAGCATGTTAAGCTAATTTTAAAATATGTTGCAAATCTGCAGTTCATTCGATACCAGATTGCGTTCAACATGTTTACTTCGAAGTCCGGGTAGTGCGTTTCTTATTGTTGAATGAGAAAATAGCATCAAAACATCTGTAGCTAACCACAAGCAAAATGAAAAGATTAGAAGCAGAAATACGAAGACAAGAATTTTCTAGGAAAAATGCCAACTGTCGCCGATTTTACTTGGTTTTGCAAAGCTTGCAAATCCAAGTGCTAATAACTGAAACAACCTGATTTTCAGAGCATGATCGTTGGTGTGAAATAATTTAAAAGGTGGAGACACAAACACTGTTTTTTATTTGCAGCGACCTATTGTAGAAACTAAGCCGTCTTTTCAACGGTAAAAATGAATTTTTAGCACAGTTTAATTCAGTGGTTCCCAACCGGGATGCCGCGGAACCCATAGGGTGCCATTTACAATACTCAGGGGCAGTTTTTTTTTAAGGTTTCGCTTTGGTGACCGCAAGGAAATTTTAAGAGACCGCTTGGAGGAATTTGAGAGACCGTTCTCCATTGATGTGATCTCAGGTCACTATATTTTGAGAGCCCGTTGGAGGAATTTGAAAGACCGTTTTGGTCCCTCAAAACACCTTAGAAAAACACTGCTCAGGGGTGCCGCGAGTTAAGGCGTTTTTCAATATATCATTAATAATTATATTAATACATTTTGAAAGTGTCATCAAACCTTCCAGCAAATTGCTATGGGTTCGTCACTGGGTATCGCAAATTATATTTCTCGTTCGTAGGGTGCTACAACTCTAAAAAGGCTGGGAAACACTGGTTTGGTTATTGCTACAGATATCGGCACTTCTGCGACAGACTTGGCACGGCACTTAACGCTTTCGCGATCAACATTTTTCAATACTCTTCATGCTCATATAGTTTAAAGTTCAGTTAAAACCTGATGAGCACAAAAAATGTTAAAAAACTCAATTTATACATACCGAGCTGCTTCACAATTTTTCACACGTAATCCAGTGTATTGCAATACTTCACGTAGAGTAGCTGTTGATGTCGTTGTGGCTTCTGCAATGCTTCAAATGGCTGCTTTTCAGAAGCACAGAATTGCGGTTTTCTGTTGATAATTTTAAGAATGCATAATAGACCGACTGAGGAAAGAATGCAAAATTTCAACACGAAACTGTCTTGCTTTTGTTTCCTAGATAAGTAAACGTAACTTCTAGGCTGAAAAAAATCTATTTTAGGGTTAACGTGCACACGTTTTTGAACCATGGACGCTTGTGCATAGAAATTGCTCGCCATGTATGTGCAGAAAAGCGGTGGTAAACAACGGAAGAAACTCGAACCTCAAGCATCCCTTTGCTTTATCTTATCCTAGTCCATTTCGTGACACGTCATTTGGTCACTTTGAGCTTTAAAGATATTTCCTGTACTTTTAGTGCGAAATTCATATACCATTAAATTTTCGTGCATATTCCAAATGCATTCATTAATTTATTTATGGAAAAGAGTTGGGCTGAAACTCTTTTGCAAACGCTTATGTGCAATTTTAATTATTATACGGGTGTGGAATATACAGCTTATTTTTTCAAACGAAATGAAAGCGCTTAAAAGATTGGGGTGCCAGCCGCCTAAACACATTACTTTTTCTAAGTTTCTGAAACCAATTTAAAAAAAATAAGGTCATACTTTTACAAAAAAAAGAAACCTATAAAAAGTTTGTACTTTGTGCAGTAATAGAAAAAATTCGTCATTCGTTAAAATTTGTGAGGAATCTGCATGTTGAATTCTGAATCATTGAACTCATCAACTAACGGTTTTTGTTTTGAACTTGGTAACATGCTAAATGCCCATGCCTAGCCACGCGAAATCAAATGTTTCTGGCTATATTCTATTGAATCATTGATAAAAGCCTATTCACACTGATGTTTTCTACTTACCATAGAAAATAAATTTCACGGGTTTGGTTAATTCATAGATCGGTTCTCTTTCAACAACGCCAACTGCACAGTTGCAGAGGCATCACTGAGCTTTTTAGCTGCACAAAGAGAGGTCAGGAAACACCTCTTCATGTATTAAACCACAGGTTTTGTGGATAAAGCTTCAAGAAAAATAGCTACCAAACGCGATATATGATTATATGAATCATTATCTAAAAATGCAACCGTGCACAAAATATACGTTAGGTGGTATAAATAGTTCAGTAACATCGACTTAGGCTACATCTCATTTACAAAGCAATAAAAGAGTGAAATTTTTCTGAATATGAAGTACAAAAAGACTATATCAGCATTGGCTCATGAAATTAATCGTTTTTGGCAATATTACCAACATAATTACACTAGTTATCTGAGATTGTGTTGCCCGTTCTCCAGAAACCATGCTTCGTCCTTTACAGTGTAGCCATTTTAACTTTTCAAAAAGCGCTCTTGAGCATGTTTTAGTAACATCAGTCTCATACCTCACATTTCTGATTTTACCTCCTTGTGTTGGTATCAGCAGAATGACTCACTCAAATTTTTATTACTCAGTTTTACTATTTTAATTTAAGTTCCGTAATATCATCCATGGAATATAAAACAGAACCATGAAATGCTATAATCGTAAACTGGTGAGTAACTTGATAAAGGTTAACCAAAATTGTAGATTTGTTCTTTTGCAATGATATAAAAAATAAGAAGACTTTGATTTTTTCATTGGTACAGAAGCTCAAAGTGTAGTTCATAGGCAATTAGTGCGTCGTGTCAGCATTCGGCAAGTATGAATGCGCTTTAGTAGTCACCAGCATCCCTACACAGTTGAAACTAACAAGAGAGAACAGGCTCACCTAATCAGTTTCGTTGTTTTTTTTCGTATCAGTTCCCACCGGCTAATGCATTTTCGATTTTCTGTCGGCTTTTCAACCCCTTTATCAACTGCTTATTTAGATAAAATGCAGAATGAAGTCATACCTCAATCTTGACTGCTTTATGAATCTTCATAGCTCTGAAAGATCACAAAACTTTGCCACGTTTTCTCAGTCAAGCTATGAATATCAAAGCGTGAAGAAAAAAACAGTATATTGCTTGCTCTATTCAGAATTTAGAAAACATCAGCTTTTCTTTATGTGGATTACGGCGACCAACAGCCTTACTTACATATCTTTAAAAAAGTTTTAGTTGATGGCGACATCTGCCGTTTACGTTGTTATCAAGATGCCGTCTTTGTTCTCATCCTTTTCGAATGGAAATGGTGAAAGCATGCAGTTAGGTTATTTCTCTAAACACACAAAAAATGTAAAAAACTTCTTGCCATGCAGTACTTCCTGCTTCAATTTTCGCCAAGTATCAACAACTTCATTTTACGGTTGTGAAGTGCTCAAAAAAATAACGCTTATATCCTTAGTCACAGTGAATTTGATTGTTGAAGCAAGCAATTTGAATTAGTCTGCTACAACATAGCTAAATGACCAACTCGTACTGGAAAACGGATTTTCCATGCGACAGAAAGCAGGCCGGCTATGTGTGGAAGACGCAAACATGCATAATCTCCAAACCAACCTTTTTCGACTTTTTATTTGATAAACATTGCTTAGAAATTATACAGTTAAGCTCCGTTTTTGTCCCATAGATAGACATCACATATAATGAATGAAAATGATGAGACATGTCAAGATTAATTTATTAAAGAAAAAGATGATATATATAACTATATTCAGGACTTCTACAGCAATGATGATGATTAATTTAGATAAATTACAAAGGTGATAGTTATGAATAAACACGGCGCAGCTACGTTCTTTGGTTTCTGCATTTCTTATGTCTAATAAGAGTGGCGTTTTCACCTCAGAGAAGAGTTTTTTTTAACTAAAATGCAGCTGCACTTTTTCTCCTGTACTTTTAACTGTAAGAGCGATTCAAATAAATTCCCTTTAACATCGTGATCACTGAAGCTTAATATCGTGTTAACTGAGAAATCACAAGAAACGTGATTCTTTCACAAGCCATTGCTATGTATACCACTTTGTCTATCAGTGTTGACGTTTCGGTACAAACCGAAGCAGTTTACAGAAGAAACAAAATCGTCGCCGCTGTTAGGCCGTCGTTTTCTTTTGCTCTCATCGAGCGGCAGGATTTTGATAGCCGCCCTGAAATGAGGTTCATCACGAATTTGTAAGGGAATGCACCGCAACGAGACCGTCAGCGGAGGATTACGAGGAGCTGCCGAACCGCTGAACGTGCAATGTATGACAAGCAATCGTTCTTTGATTAGGGCAATCTGATTTTAAACATCAACGTTCCAGGCAGTTGCGTTGTTGGTTTAACCCCACACAGTCACTGCGGTGCCAGTATCCGATATCCGCTTCTGGCCACTTCATTTGCATTCAAGTCTTGCTGAAGGACCACAGAAAGCTATTGTCAATGCTACGCTGCAATGAATCAGCGGCTTCCCGTCTTTCGTAACCGCCATCATGAATCATCGTTTGTATCGCTATTAAAAATGGAAGAGCCACCACTAAGCACCATTAAATGTACAGTATAATCGAAGCAAAACCAATGATATCCAACCGCACACGTTGAAGTCATACCTCCAACCAAATTTTCGATCTTGGGTTTTGATTCTGTGTTACAGAAGATCCAATCCGATGCCCTAACAGCACGATTCTATTATACAATGGCAGTGTGAGTGTCTATAGCAGTTCCGTCAGTACAGCTTTACAACAAAGTACAGAAAGTGAAATTACTAATCATAAAGTCAAACGAAACGCCCGGAACCACGCCTGTTGATCTTAGCACAAAACGTCAATCGGTTAAGTGTGAAATTGCATTTCGGATAGACTCACTTTCAGTGAGAACTTTCCGAGTTTTCTAAAAAACCTATACTTTTGGTTCATACGTCAAGCAAATGCAGAGTATGAATACAGAACGACAAACTGAAAGTGTTTGTCTAAGATAAATCGCGACAGTCGATCAAAAATGTTCTGATCTCATATCATCAACTCAGGAATGTAAAAGCTCAATCCAAAATACTCAAATGACTGCAAGCGCGCCAGAGCCTGCAGGATTTGACTAATTTTTTGACAGGATGTATAAAGATATAAAAAACGATTGCAAATACAACTTATTTTGAATCAATCAGTAACTTGCGTACCAAGCAAATTGTAAAATGCAACTAAATTCTGTTTAGAAGTTATTAAACTTTTCTTAACGCGCTATGACGTTTCAAAAGGTTTATTAACCCTCTCCACCCTGTATCGCAGATCAAAGCCAGTGATTAATGCGTTAAAGACAATTGAACACTTCTTACTCAGACATTTACTCCTGGTGCTTTGTCGTCCGTATGTTTTGCACAATAGGTGTAGGAGCAGGCAAATTCTTGGGGGTGCGGAGGAATTTACCCGGACTCTCCTAAACCTGCCCCGAAAAATACTTGACCTCCAAAAAAAACTACTCAAAAAAGTAATGATAGCTCTTCATGTCAATTCGGGCGCCATGTGACTTCCAAAAACAAAAAGTTGTTCATATCACTTCGGGCGCCATCATTTTCAAATCAAAGCATGTTGGGCGCCATTTTTGTTCAGATTTAAGGAGTTTTAGAAGGTTCTCAGAGATATTGGCCGGATTTTAGAGGATTTTATGGGATTTTGCCCGGATTTTCATCAAATCAAAACTTTTGGGGTGGGGTTGAACCCCCTGCACACCCGCCTCCTACACCAATGTTTTGCACGTTCTTTCTTCTGGAGATATTTTTATGATAATTGTTCTGTTGCAGAAATCAATCTTCTAGAACAGTGATGGTTGTCAACTTGAGCAGTTGTGCGAACTTCCAACTTTCAGAATGCACATGCTCGACAGTGGTTTTTATTTCCTCATTGCTAAACCTACAATACACGGTCATCTGGACATTTTCTGTAAATATCTGTTGCTTCATCGAGCTGAATACCAAACGAATGAGCTTTGTGCAGCTTGCCAAAAAGTTTTTCAACAAATCTTCTGAAATGTGAAGACACCTTACGTTTAGTTGTCAACAGATTTTTTCCTCCATGCAGAAGCTCAGCAGGCAAGAACTACAGATCCCAACTTGGCTTACCTGCGTTTAGTTTGCGTAACGATATGAGAAACAAGTACAGCACCAAAACTTAATTTCCTTCCTTTGCCACACTTTTCTGAAAAGACGAAAGTTATGTTTTTTGAGATGTTCTGGATCCAAATTACTATTACCAAATACGGTTGTACAGAACAGGCCATGCGCTGAAGGATGCGGGTTCAAGATTTCTTCTTTTGTGCGAACAAATCCACACGCGATGTTGTCATTGATCCGCTGCGCTT
>Ga0210059_1007985_pt1 | contig 16787 bp, 13 predicted proteins | sample Ectturendosymbi2_FD_188042 | JGI IMG/M metagenome (GOLD analysis project Ga0210059, IMG submission 188042) | Ecteinascidia turbinata endosymbiont from Florida, USA - Sample 2 (SPAdes) (version 2) | ecosystem: Host-associated > Tunicates > Ascidians > Unclassified | place: Key West, Florida...
GTTGTCCTGGAAGGCGATTGTCCTAGGTGGCAGTTGTCCGGGTGGCAGTTGTCCTAGGTGGCAGTTGTCCGGGTGGCTGTAGTCGCAGAACCGTTGCAAGTACCGTCTTTGAAGTCATTGGCACGACCCGACCGAGATTCCAATCCAACTTGTCACTACTGCGCTACGCACTCTATCCCACAGACTACATAGCTTGTCTTGACTGATTTTATTAAGACATTATATCCGGTGCTTATCACAAGCGATCTGTATCTTTCTCTCAGTTTCAAATGTGAATTAGTATGCACATTTAACAATGTTTTTTTTCACAGAGAATCACAATATCCTTGATTTGTAACCCTGCTATATTTTACAAGCATCTGCAGAAACTCACGAAGTTCTTAAACTGACTTCAACATCGGAATGAGCGCTTTTTTGCTTTATGTACCACGATGTTACTGGAGCACCGTTTTTCGCTGCGCTGTGGGATTTGCAGTAATTGTCTTGTTGTGCCTGTTTTTGCCAAGTGAACAGCCAGTAAATGGATCTGCCAGAAGCGACAAAATGCTGCACAAGTTTGGTTATCATCAAGCTGAAGTAAAGGTGGGGTATCTTCAGGGTGGCGTCAGGGGTGAAGTCGAAGATCCGCAACAAGTGCTTGCTCCGATTGGGCATCGTCTGGGCGAAGGCGATTTGGAAATGGATGAAGCGGGAAGAAACTTCACAGACGAGGGCATGTTGAAACCGGATGTGAGTTATGTGTTTGATTGTAACAAACTCTCTTCAAAGTGGGAGTGGCTTGTTTCAAATGACTACTTTACAAAACAAACACTTATGATATGGTTTCGCAGGTGTTTGAATATTTTACTCCAGTCGAACTAAAACCATGGTTTGAAAAACCCCCTCCCGACCCATCAGCGCCAGGCGAATATGGCGAAGCATTTAGAATCAACGATAACAGCGAGGCAACCAAGAAGAAAATCAAGGAAGGATGGCATAATCATGCGTTCAACCATTATGTTTGTGAGATGATTTCTTTGCACAGAACAATCGCAGATGAAAGAGATCAGGAGTACGTGCAAGTTTCCTTTTTGATTATAGGGTTTCCTTTGCGTTATGTTTTACTTTTACAGTGCCAGTTTGCACAGTCGCAGGGCTTGTTTCCTCTGAAGAACCGAAGTTAAAAATTACTAATGCTCATGTCATAAAGGGTTTGAATATCAATTATTTGTTCAATTTTCTTCTGGTGTTGTTAGATGCTTTATAGATGTTTGATCCGTACGTTACAGTAGTTTGATTCAGCATTTTTTGTTTACGTTTGTGTCATGGCTTGTTCTTTACACATTATATCGATTTTTTTCTTTTTTTGACATGCAATCCTACATCAGTTATTTATAAAGCTGTTTCGTCAAATTGTTCTAAGTTCACCATATCGTCAAGACATCACTGATTTGATTGCAAAACATGAAACCCAACATAATCTAGTTTGACTCCACAGATTGGTAGCAACTTGAACTGCATAACAATTAGCTGTTTGAACAAAAATGTGCTTTTGTAACAATCTTGCAGTAAGTTTGAGTTTTGTGTGGACGGACTGCTCTGAATGTACTCAACCTTATTAATTTGTCGGCAACAATTCTGAAATGTAGGTTTGATTCTGCGGTAATCCTTCTCTATATCGAAAAAGGACTGAGGATGCGTAATTGTACGTGAAATCGATTTCCTATTAAAAATTTGCCGATAGTTTCTTTGCTTACCCGCATTCTGGAGAGTACGTACGATTTTTTTGTTTTCGTTTTTATAATGATATCAACCAAACGCAGCAAACATTGTAGTTCCGACTGATTTGTACTTTGTAAATGCAAGTTGTTGTCGCAAAAACTAACAAGTTACAGATAAACGAAACAGCATTTTCAAGTATGGAGCACTTCCACTCGTAGTTAGCTTGTTATGAAAGATTTAGTTTAAGTAAGATCGTTCCTCGAAAACAAATGGTAAATGTTTTTGTCCAGGTGTAAGGATCGCAAATGGCGCAAACCGCTTCCAGACACATCCGTCATCATTATCTTTCACAATGAAGCCTGGTGCGCCCTCTTGAGGACAGTGCACAGCGTTCTAGAAACTTCACCCAAAGTTTTACTCAAAGAAATAATCCTTGTCGACGACGCAAGTACGAATGGTGAGTGGTCTCTGGCAAGCATTTTGTAAAAACTTGAAAATAAAAAATAAGAAAGTCCTGAGCATCGTTCAAACACGGTTCTATCAAAAGTCCATCAAAGTTAAAGCAATTTATTAAACAATTATGCGGGACTAATTGCTCAAAGCACGTTTTTCACTGAAAGCAATCTTATGACGACATGTTATGTCTTGCATGCAAAATGCCACTTTATTTTTTGTAGCAAGATGTCATCATTTTTCTCAATGACAATATTTATTATCTTTGTAACTCATGAGCAATATGTGAATAAAGCTTTGTACCTTCTTATTTCGGTTTATGCCTTCACAACTAGCATTATCTGTAAACCAATGTTCTTTGACCTATTTTCCATACTGTAGCATGTACAATACCTCTTCTACGCTTGTTATTAACAGCATCAGATTTCAGTAATACTAGGCCGTGACCCTTCTAAAAATCTTAGGTGGTCCACAGGCTGAGGATTTCACTTTAGAATTTGGCTACTCGCCTACCATAAGCAATAAGTTTTAAGTACTCTACCAGTGAATACAATTGTTTGGGGAAGACGTATTTTCAAGTTTTGTTTTTATTTTTCCCAGTCTGTGTTCTGATATATTCATTTTATTTTTAGGTGCGTTTGCTTTCTCTGCTTTTGCTTTAGTTTTTCAGCGTTTCACCCGTAAAAGCATTGCTTGCAGACTGTAGGTCTGAATGTGCATAGTGCTTTGACAAATAAATTTCCTATCTAAATATTTTCTAATGGATTCCAACTCTTCACGTTTTTTGAGACGAGTATTTGAAATATTTATTATGAACTACATGCACATGTTTTCTAGCTAATGGAATTCACAAACAGGTCAGTGCAAAACCAGATCAACTCCCCAAACGCAACCAATGTACTGTCAACTAGCAGGGTCTTGACATAATCTCCATGAACAACACAAGTTGTACATAAGTCATGCACCCCCAATCCTCTTTTCTCTGTGTTAGCGCTTGTGCTCACGTAACGGAATCATCCACTAGCATGAATCTGCCTGCTCATGCACCTACATGCGGTTTTCTGACTCATGAGGGCACTGCCTGATATCTTGGGTTGCCAAGCCAAAGAAGGTATTGACTCTCAAATTCGTAATGCGAATAGTTACATCCATTGTACGGGAAATAGGTTTGCCTAAATTCGACAAGGTTACCTCACGCACAGCATTTGGTATCACACGATAGGTTACCCGCGGTCAGGGACAGGCAATTAATGTGGCTCGGGGACCACGTTGAAAAGGCCGCATTTACCGGAGGGCCGTAGGCACAGAACCGTCGCCAGAAAGTTTTCAATAGGGGCTTTGCGTTTGTGCTGTGCCGGGGGGCTTGACATTCTAAAAATTGGCAAAACTCCACTGATTCAGTGTCTCATGGTTCAAATTGAGGGGGCTTGGAGCTTTGTTTGGGGGGCTAAGCCCACGGAAGCTCCCCCGTGGCGACGGGACTGGGGCCGTGCCTTCTAATTTAATCGTAAAATAAATGAATACAAAGGCTTTAATGGAATTTCACTTGTGCGAATGCACTTCATCCAGCGCAAGCAATTTACCGAGACAATTATCGGTTCAAGTTATCCTCAACACTAATATTTACTGCGTTGATAAGTTGGACGAAATTTCAGATTTGAAGGTTTTCCTGAATGCCTCCGCGGGCCACTTATGGCCTGCGGGCCTCTTATTGCCCACTCCTGCCCTAAATCAATACGGGAAAAACCTCCTCTAAATGAAAAGTAGAATGTTGATGTAGATTTCGATAGGACTCACCGACAGGAGACATACAAATATGCAGCTACTCAAAGAGCCAACTTTAAATGTGAATTGTAAGCATTTTTGCATTGAAATGGAAAAACGATTTGCCGAAATTGGGCAGAGTTACATGAGCACGACAAAATGCTGAGAAAATCTTAACGAAAGATCGTCATAACCGCATTTATGATCAGAGAATAAACATTTGCTGTCACGACCTGTGGGAGGTCATGATACGAGATAGCCAAGTCATGTTGCTCATTTTGAGGTACTGCTATCGACGTTTGAGGGGAATGTGGTGACTTGACAGCGATATTGTTTTTGTATCCGTTCTCCACATCCCGTAGAACAGCGGTTCTCAAACTGTTTCAGTCGCGCTTCTTTCAGCGTTTAGCCATTGCTGCACGCGTCTCACCGAACGTCCCAATCAAACGCAAAAAAAACAGAAAAGCATCTTGTTTGTCATTGTCCTGCTTTTCAACAAAATGTCGCTGCCATACTCGCGCCCCCATGTGGGGTGCACCCCCAGTTAAAAAAAACAGGCTGTAGAATCTCCATTGCTTTTCTGGCCTAACATGAAACTGAAAACATCTCTTTAAAAACGAGCAAGCTCTCTTGTTGGGGCGATAGCACTTAGGGTGAAAACGCCATGGAATCCCTGAATGGTTGCTTAACGTAGCCCAAAGGCAGTGACCTTGTGAATAGAGTTGCAGAGCATTTAGAAAATTCTACTTTTCGTCTCAGACGTTTCACAAAGTCATTTCGTTCTTCACAGTTTTGTATCAAAAGGAGTCGTTGATTTAAGTGCCTGCCAAACCAGCTTCTATTGGCGTTTTTCTTACTTTTGTAGTAACTCCCATTTCATTGTTTCTTTTGATTTTTCATCAGTATTATAGTTTTCCAACGTTTCCAAAATTTTGAAACTATACAAAAGTTCTTTAGAAAAGAGATCCCTGATTATAATATCGTTTGGGGAGTTGCAGAGCCTAAAAGATATTTCTTATCAGTATTAGATCTGATCTTATAAACTTACGTGAAATTACGGTTGAATGCATTGATGCACTTATCACTATCAGACGCGCGCTTTCTTGCTTAACGTTCTACTATAAACGTATTCTAATATTGCATGAATTAACGTCCAGCACTTTTTGGAATAAGCCAGTCGAAACTATGCAGAAATCAATGAGGTACCGTTGCCTCGAAGATTGTCTACACCAGGTGCATTTGTACTCATTTTTTGTTGGAAGAAAGTGTTCGTGATACACATTGCGTTTTTACAGCACAATTGCAGCATGAGTCTTGCGTTATCATTTACGTCAGCATCACCATATCGGCCTATCACACCATTCCATGCACATGTCATCGTTGCCAACGTGTGCACTGAAGTGTCCCAAAAGACTTGTGGATTCGTTAGTATTAACGCTTCATAACCTTGAGCATATTGCACTTGAATTTGGGCCGTATGCTTGTAACAAACACATGGACCGATCAAATAATTTCAACCTAAACATGCACACCCAACCTAAACAAAGGATATTTTCATCGAGAGAAATTGCTAGCTGAGAGATTGTAAGTATCCCAAACCCAGCATGGGCAAACTTTGCTAGATTAACGCCGGAGTAGAAAATTTTCCAGTCATCGTCCAGTTCTACAGTTTTAGTCGAAGTGCTCACACCTGCTTCAATGATCCTGTCATCAACGATGCCTTGCGACCGGAGACCGGATGCCTGCATCCTACAAAAACAGACAATCTTCGTGTCCTCGCTGGCATCCAACCTGCTGAGCTTCGTCGCAATACAGCTACATTGTCTCCACCGCGCCGTGGGAGTCGGGACATCTGCTCCACCAGCGTTCACCTGTCGCCGGGTAGGAATATACGGCATATCAAATCGAGACACTCATTTGTACCCGCCGCACAACTCATCTGACGACAACAGATGAGCGGTGCTCTGGGCGGATCACCAATGGAATGCGCAGGGATGGAAATACAATACGAGACTCCGTACTTTCATCCCTGAAATTGGTACCCGCACCCTCCCGGAATGGCCTTGGCATGAACAACCGAGTCCGGCTTCACCGCCGCCTCCATACTGGTGTCGGATGTTTCCGCTTCTGCTACACAAGTGGGATATGGTTCTTTCTGCGGCTTGCGAGTGTGGCGCAGAAAAGACCGTTGACCATGTTGATCTTCACTGTCCAATACATCGAACTCTCTACGGAGTGCATAGCCTGACGGTTCTGGACGGCGAGAAAATGGAATGCCTGCTCAGCACCTGCTCCGAGATTTAGTGCGGCGTGGAAATGGATAAGAACCCGCTGAAACGATGGTGAAGTCGAAAAGACGCCGCTTAGTCCTAGAGATGAAAACAACATCCAGCGAATATAGTTTGGCTTCCTCGACCAGTTCGCAATCTTTTCCTGTGAGTGAGGTGATGTTCCAGCTGCCAATAATCCAACTACTAGCTTATAGCAAGATTGCCATTTATGCGTGGATTTTACGTATTCCAGAGCAGAAGCATTTCTATCCCTTTTCGCCTTCCCAGACGTGTAGGGAAACATGGGTATCTAGTTGTAGAAAGCTGGTGGTAAGAAACACTGGCAACACTTACGAACGGACCCCCCTTTCAAAGCCCGTCGGATCCTCTGCAATATAAATCCTGTACTGTAAATATTAGCGTTGCGAACATTGCCGAGATTGAGGCCTGCAGGCAAATAGTTAACCGTTTCCTTTAGTATATTTTTAGATTAAGTTGATCCAATACTGTACAATTTCACCTCCAGATATTAAATGCATTGATTATTTTTTCATCGGACTGCAAGAAGATTGATTCCACGTAAACACCGCTTTCAGAACTGTCTTTGTTTCTTGTTTGAGACAATGCTTCGGCAAAGGGCATAATTTTCATAACACGGACAGCAATCGCAAGGTAATATTTAAGCAACCAAGCAGATGTTTGATTTTAAAAGCACAAAGAGTTTGGATTGCACATACCCTTGCAACCACGAAATTATGAAACTTGTTTTGTAATCTTGTTTCATGACAAGTATTTATGCTGGCAAGTTACTTTTTATGCTTTTGTAAACTGAAGGTTAAGTTTTTTTTAATCGTCAGTGACGTATTTGTTTCGTTGAATAACAGAGGATCTGGGAAGAAAACTTGATGAGTACATCGCCTCGTTGAAAGTTGTGCGAATTGTGCGAATGCCTGAAAGGTCTAGATTAGTTGGGGCCAGATTGGCCGGAGCCGAAGCAGCCAATGGCCAAGTTTTGACATTCCTTGACTCTCACTGTAAGTTAAACATACAGGGTGGTCAACAACACGTACCCGCTTTATTATCGTTATCGCTTCATATCAAATTAACCCAGGCGTTTGTTTGGCAGATAAATCATTGGTCTATGTCCAAACTTATATTTCCCAGCTTCAATGGATCAAGCAGCAAGATATTCCGTGCAGGAGAGGATCAAGATTGTAGCGGCCTGTTTCGCGACGACATCAGTTGTCAAAACTCATTGACAAATTCGGGGGATTTTCAGGGCAGAAGCGCTCCATCCAGACTCACAATATAGCACCTCCTTGACACATTCAATGAGATGTATACAAGTTAATGTACTGTAAAAGTTGCTGTGGCCGGCTGCGATTAGTCAGGGCAGATAATCATGCCATGTTTGTGAAGGAACGTTTGGAGTAGTCTCCGAGGCAATCCACATGACGTTTGTTCCAGGAGACAGATCTTTTAACGAGTTTAATCATGCACAGAATGCACCAGGATTGTCACTTGTTTCCGTGTATGATACAGATTTTATAACTTCAGACTGATGTAAATAAAACTGAGAAAGGTGCGTTTTGGCTAAACCATCAGTGAGAAAATTAAAGACCATCCTGAATTCTTAAGCTTCATTTTTTAGTGATGATACAAATTTCAATACCTATCTGCTTTGGATCACTTTCTGTGGGGATACCTAAAAGACAGTGTCCTTGCTAACAATCTCCAAACTAGTGATGCGCTCAAGAATAACATTCGAAATGAGATCGATGGAATTCTCCATGAGATATTGGACAGGATAATTACAAATTAGTGACAAGGAGTTTGTATCGAGCACATTATAAGGTTTTGAGTTGAGCTCGGAATATGGTGGTGTACGAAGAAAAGTTTACACCAAACGAAACTTACACGTCTATAGGACTATCCTATGAAACAAAATTGCAAAGTATTCCTTTCAGTACTAAATGATAATTTACTATAAATGGATGTATATTTTTGGATCACCATGCATATTAAGGTTTAGAAATATCATCTGGAACAAGCTGCTGTTACAGGTGTATACGTTTAGGTGCAGTTTTGACCTCACTACCCTAAAGCCTGGTTGATCAAGACCCAAAGTCTTAAAAGATCCTTTGGTCAGACTTTAGCTGTTTAGGTAAACTACTTTTTAAAAAAACTTGGGCCATTACCTTGGAACCAGAAACGCTATAAACCCAATCAAACCCTCGAAATGCTCGTATTATAGCTCATAGTTTCCAATAAAAACTCGTCATAAAAATGGCTCTTGGTGTTGGCGTCCAGGGTCTGATGACGTCATCCAAATATGCAAAAACTGCCCCAATTATGACATCATCGACAAAAACAACTCCAAAATTTCCCGGTTTCTTTTAAACGAAACTACAAGACCTTCCGCATCTTTAGGAGGTTTTAAACAGCTCTCTAGCTCAATCGGCTGGCGAGTTATTGCCTTTAGCCAAAATAGCCAAGGTCACCTTTTGCGGGACTTGATTTTTACCCACACTTTGTGATTTGAGCCATAATTTTGCTCCAATAACACTGATAAGCCATTCAATGGCTCTGAAGACTTGGGTTATACTTTATAGTTTCCACAAAAACCTGAGCCAAGAAAACGGATCGTTGGGTTGGCACTCACGGCCAGGTAACCTCCGCCAAAAATGCGCAAAAACCTGCCCCAATCGTGACGTCACCCAAAAAAACAAACCCATAACTTAATTTTTTTTTATAATATCAACCAGACTTCCCGAATCGGCAGAGGGTTTGAACGGCTCTTTAGCTCATTTGGCTGGTGAGTTAGGAGTTGCAAAGTGGCAGAACGTTCTGTAAAGACGAGGCGCTCGCGGGGCATTGTTTTCGTACTTCTTCCATGTTTCTTTCGTGGCATTCAAGCAAAAGCAGTTAAACGTTGTTGCATCTTCAAATTCGTGCTGCACAAAGTAGTCTCCAATCAATGCGTGCTTCCTCTCTGTGTCGTGCAGTTACACTGCAGCTTCATGTTACTTTACAGGTGAATGTGCACCGCATTGGCTCGAACCGTTGCTGGAACGAATTGCAGAGGATCCCACTAGGGTCGTGTGTCCTGTCATCGAAGCCATTAATTCTGACAACTTTGCCATGAGCTTAGCAACGGCCAGGTAAAACGATATTTAATCTTATAGTTTCTTTAACGTGCTCAAAGTATAGCACTGTTAAATAGTAGGTTTTTGTGTTTTTTGTTTCATAACCAAAAGTGCCTGGTTAGAATCACTGAAATGTTAGAAGCAGAAGAAAAAAATTATTTACAGTTGTTTCTTAAAGCCTTTAATTGTTGAAGGTAAAAACAGTCGATTACTGTAAATTGGAAAATTGTATAACAAAGTGGCACAGTACTGTTTTCATTCGTTTAATTGCATGAAAACGAAGTTGAGACAGTTTTCGAAAATTTCACATACTCCATGTAAGATACGAATCGTATATTAACCATGTGATTGTAATCATGAACAAGCAACCCTCTGAAAATGCATTCTATAAGTTTAAATAGGCCGCCACGGTTTAATATATTGTCTTTGTCTTTCTTTGGAGTTCGTTTTCGAGTGTGCAAAACGTCAAACCTCTGATTTTTCACTCGAGGTTTCCAGAAGTGCGAGTGCAGCACTTTCTTGTTTGTGTAAAAGTTGTTGACATATAGAAGTCTTCACACGCGCGAAAGCAAGTTTTCCGCATTAATTTAAGATGAACAATGATCTGGTAAACGATCTAGAACGGGTGCAATCTTTGCAAGAATTTTTTAACATTAATCCTGCAGTTGAAAATTTGAAGTAGCTTTAGTGTATTCATTTAACCGCCTTTATGCTGCCGAGCGTGTTTCTGAAGGTCTAGCCTTAGCATGTTATTTATCTTTGAATTGTTCAGTGCACAAAGCAGACATGGTGATGTCTACAGTAAATTACTTGACAAAGCCGGGTTGTTGTTGTGTCTTGCTATGTATTTACAGTCGTGGCCAAAAGTTTAAGACCAAAGTCGATTTTTGTGTGCGAAGCTACTTGTTCCGCAGTATTGCATCAGAAATCATTCATGATTGCATCATCCTTTCTGGTGAGTGAGAGTGTGACGCAAGAGACTGTTTCAATTCATAAACAGTCAACCATTCAGCAGTGAGGTTGTTTTTGTGTTTTTTCGTCATTTTTTTCTTGCCTCAGAATGGGTAAGAAACGATCTCTCTTTGAGGCACAGCGAGCTCAGATCGCGATTCTACGCCAGGAAGGATACACTGAACGCGCAATAAGTGAACGCCTTGCAGTCAGTAAAACAGCAGTGCATCAGGCAGTGGTCAAGTTCAAGAATTGTGATCTTATTCAGATTGTGAGGGGAGCGGTCGTTCACGGAAAACCACCCGACGAGACGATATTTTGATGAAAAGATGTGTCGTGAAGTCTCCTACCTGTTCAGCTAAAAAGATTCGGGTGGAACTTGAGGAATCTGGTTCGAGAATCAGCAGAAGAACCATCAGTCGCCATGTAACCGACGAATTCGGCCTCAAATCACGGAAACCGGCAAGAAAACCGAGACTGATGGTTCTTCTGAAGTTGAAGCGCTTGCAGTTTGCAAAAAAATACAAAGACTGGACAATCCAGCAATGGTCCAGAGTTTTGTTTTCCGACGAAACAACATTTCAGCAGTTTGCCTCGAGGAAGAGAACTGTGAGTAGACCACCAGGAACTCGGTACAATGAAAGATTCACACAGTAAACCAAGAAACACCAGCCGAGTGTGATGATTTGAGGAGCGATTTCAACCCAAGGAACGGTCGGCCTATTCTTCCTCGATCCCGGAACCACTATGAATGACAAAAAATATCTGGAATTGATGAAAGGAAGTTGGAGTTACACATGGCAGTGCATAATTGCGAAATATTTATGCACGATGGGGCGCCATGCCATCGGGCAAAATTCGTCACGGACTTTCTCAAGACGAAAAATATCAAATTGTTGGAATGGCTGGAAAATAGCCCGGACCTTAATCCAATTGAGAATTTCTGGACAGAACTAAAGAACAGAGTTGCTGAGAAGCATCCAACCTGTCTTCCATCGCTTATTAAGACCATCAAGTCTTCCTGGGTCCTCGACATACTCACAGAGCTGTGCCGAAACCTCATTGAGAGCATGCCGAGAAGGATCAGGGCGGTGTTAGAGGCCAAAGGAGGACATACAAAGTACTGAATGTTGATATTTTTTATGTAAAATGACAATAATATATAAATATGACGCCTATCTATGAAAATTATAGATCGGAAACACCTGTGTACTTTCATTACGCTACAGGATCAAAAAATTATGAAATTTCTCTGTTTGGTCTTAAACATTTGGCCACGACTGTATCTTCAAATCAATCATATCAGCAGTCCATTCGGGTGTATATTCACAATGTTGTTATTTTGAATTGCGATATACAGCAGTCAAACATTAACAGGATTGTATATCGTATGAGCGAAATGCATTCAAGTTTGCTCTGAAATGGCTTGAAAACAAGTCAGACAAACAGGAGTAAACTGACCAGCAGATTTTTCGCTTTACGGCGTTTGCCTACAGGGCATATTCAAGTATTTTTTGTTTCGTAAAAAAACATATTTTCAGTGTCAAGGAAGAACACTCGGATATTTCGTTTTTCAAGACTCTAAGCAATGAAAATTTTCACATAATTCTTCTCTTGTATCATAAACGTACCTGGTAAACGTCAGTGCCTTGCTTCTAATGCAGTGTTTTAATGATGAGTCGGTAAAAATATCCTATTGATTTATGAGATCCTCGGGAGAATCAAGGTTTGATAGCTACAGCATTTTTTCCTGATGTATTTTGTCAAAAAGTATTCAGACTCAAACAAACTTTTTTCATCGCATTGACTGCACTCATCCATTTAGTAATGAAACCATAAAAATTCAAACTATTACGACTTGTTCATTGGGATTGTAAACTTCTTTTCTCTAATCAAAATCAGCACTAATTTGAATTTTCAAAATTTGGCATGTCCGTTATACAGGTCAGTCAATATTGGAATCCTAAAATGGAATCTCCTTTTCTTCTGGTCGCCACAAAGGATCATTCCAGGCCAAGACTTTCACAACGATTCCGCCATTTTGTCGCCAACGATGGCTGGTGGCCTTTTTTCAATGTATAAAAAGTACTTTAATTTCCTGGGAACCTACGATCCGGAGATGAAAGTTTGGGGAGGTGAAAATATCGAAATATCTCTTAGGGTAAGCTTGTATGTTTACTGTGTCCAAACACATTATGAAAGATGCTGTTTAAGTTTCAAAATTACTAGAAAGTTTGGTACATGGCTGGCTCACAAAAAGATGCTGCGGTAGAGTTCTCCACGCTCATTAACGGAGCTTTCTGGTTATATGTGTTCATGGTAGGTTTCAAAATGTAGTAGCCACCATTTTTTGAGCAGTAACGAGATTACTGCTCACTAACACCTTATTAGACTACTTTTGAAATTTGTTCTGGAATCGGAAATATTCAACAGAACTCTATTTTGTTAGATATTGTTCAAATATGGGATATGTCACCATGACTATTGGTAATCCTTACCTGAAACGAGGCTTTTACTTTTTCGTCTTTCGTCACGGGTCTTATAAATCAGACTTCAAACGTTTGCGTGTGAACATTGAGCTTTGTGCAGACTATGTGGCCTGAATGCATTAAACACACCAGCAGGTATGATCAGGCGGGTAACCAGCTTGGGACATCAGGGGTGGCGAAGAGTATTTTGAGAAGGGACCACATTTTTCAAACTATGTCCAATAGTTTTCAACTATGCCCAACAGATTTTTCCTGGAGGGGGCGAAAAGTTTTGCAGGCTGGCGAGGCGAGGTTCAATCAGGATTAAGTAAAATTATCAAAATAAATGTTTATTTTTCTGTTGTCAGATATGGACATGCGGTGGAACGTTAGAAATCCACCCATGTTCCCACGTTGGCCACGTGTTTCGGACAAGAGTCCCATACACTTATCCTTAAAGAATGGGGATAATTACTCGCAGTACTAAACGCGTTGCCGAAGTTTGGTTGGACGAATACAAGCAGCAATACTATAACCGAGTTCCTTCAGCAAAATTGGTACGGTTACTGTTGAAGTTTGTTGATAGCTGAGCACTGCAAATTCAAACAATTTAACACAACAATAAAATAAAGTTGTGTCTATTTTTCATAAAAAAGCCTGTCGTGCCTTGTTTCCTTGTTTCGAACCACAAGATCTTGGCATTTTGATAATTTGTAAATGTTTTTGACGGAACAGAAAGGTCGACATAATCTTGCGCTGTTGATGTAAGATGTTGTTCGGCTTTGGTCAGCCCGAAACTAGCCTGAGTGATCAGAATAACTACAGACGCGTCTTTGTCTTAAGAAGTTGTGATTTTTGTAAGCAACGTTTTGCAGGCGATTGTGAAAATCAACTTTATATTCTGATATTATTGTTAGCTTGGCATCTGACACTGAAGCTTTTATCAGTTTTTACTCAAAGTTTATACACTTAAAGAAACTCCTGCAATTAGTGGTTTTGTTGCTTGCACTTGAGTTTTATATATTAAAAAAAGCCGGTTGTTTTGCATGTAATGTTAGCAACTTCATGTTTAGCACCAACTTTTTCTGTAAACAGCGATTTCTTGTAATGTAACCATACTTTTCTTTACCCCATGATCATACATACGTTCCAATATATAAAGCAGTTTTGCGTTTGGGTGGGAACGCGAATTCACCGCTACCTAAACGGAGAGCAGCTTCTCATCCTTTCTGATGAAGCAATTAAATTTTGTTCCTTTTGTTGGAAGTTTTGTACAATTTGCCACATAAAAGTACCAAGCTATGCAGATCCGGTTATAGATGGTTTAGATCCCCCAAGCGTGGCCTTTTGGCCCTAAATATGCAATATAGGCTAAAGCAATTAAGACATAATATTCATATGAAAGGGAACGTCTATTTATTTAAACAAATGTTTATAAAAGTATGTCCCTTCAGCATGAACATAACATATGAAGTGGACATATTATGACAGACAGACTTCGCTTATCACTACCACTTAAAGTATGTTCGCTTCATTGTTTATCTGTAAAAAAGCAGACAGATACTAAATATGCAATGTAATGCAGTAAAACCGGGCAAGACGACACTTTTGCGACCGGCGTTTCGGCAGGTTGTGTGGGAATAAAGTTTGTAGTTAGAATGTATACCACTGACATAAGAATTGCTGCCTAGTATCAAAGGTATTAAATCGGAAGGTTTAACTGGCATATTGCGTGTTTGCCACCAGGCATTTTTCAATCACATGTTGGCTGTTCTAGTGTGAATTTGTCAGGAAAACATCCCACCGGTCCCACCTATCATCCATCAGGTCATTTTCTAACGAAAAACAAAAATAGGTACGAATCAGCGATATACAGGAATATTACCACAATCTGCGCACAATTTGAAAAAGCGCTTTTGAAAAACAGCAACAAGACTAAACAGTTCAACATTTATGGCAGTACTGTCAGTCAAATTTTAGAGGTGACCAGTTGAAATCAAATAGCCTAAACAGATGGAAACCAGCAGAGTGTAAACTTAATTGAAATGAATAATCAAATAAAATTTCATTGTACAAGCGCAGAAAGTCATCGTTAACTTTATTATTTAAAAGGACTGCTTAACTTTGCCATTTAAGGACAACTTTATCATTTAAGGGTTGGCTGCTTCTTAAATTCACGCCAGAAGAGCTAAACATTTGTTTTGTCTAAGGAACAGTTAGGACACCATTTTCCTAACTAGCGTAATGAGAGTGAAACTTCCATTACTCTGCCTCATAGACAAATACGACGACGAAAAGAATACTACTAAAAGAATAAAATATTTTTTTACATTACTAATTGGTATCCAAGTACAAAGTTGTGCCTTACTATGGAATATCGCCGAAAAACAGGGAAACTTTTATGGACAAACACACAATGTTAATTTTCACAATGTTCATAAAATTAGCGCCATATTGTGATAAAAGCTTCTAAAACACTACTGAAAAATGATTGCTCATTGGCTGAAATACCTACACTATCATGAAAGATACAGTGTAACTGAGTTTCTCATTGGCGTTACTATCAAGTGTTGAGCTTTCTTTGAACAACTCTGATACAAGAAACAGGGGATATTACAGGCGGGGTGTCACGACAGAACCTATCAGCGAATGAAGCTTTTCACCATGAATGCGATTTTACCTGATTGTATACCTTACAAACCGGATATATTATTTTTGTACAGTGAACGACTACAATGCAGATATACAACATGATTTTCCCGAATAATTTCTTGCTAGACGATGCCAAAAATTCTAGCAGTCAACGTGGATTCACCAACTTTACGTACACAACTGCCAGCTTACCAAGGCAAATGCTAATAACGAAGCAATACCAACAACGCACTGCGAAATGAGCAATGATTGACTTAAATAACGCGAAGCTATGGGCCGTGGGAAGATCAATATATTTGACGTGTTAGATAAATATGGATGTTGAAAGGAGTAATGTGTGAAAACAGTTCTTGGCGAGTTCAGTTCTGGTGTGTCTACATGCCCTAACAAAGGTCCTCACTCAGATTTGGGGCCCGTTTCACTAGGGCCTCCCGGTCTGAGGATGTCGGGAGGGCTCTCCTCCGGCTCTGAAACTATGTTGGCTGGAATTGGGAAGGTATTTTCCGGAATCGATCATAAAATGTTTTTCTTTGGATGACTCTTTGGGTTCATTTATTTTTGAAAAAGTAACAAAACTCTAGACATTACTCCATTCAGCATTCAACATTCCATTCTTGCTTCTGTCAAACTTTTGAAAAGTTGTTATTGAAGATTTGTCTAGCAGCTTCCTGTCAACTTTCGATATATTTGCTCTTGTTTTTGTTCCAGCGTCGTACGCAGAACATTAAAAAGAACTATTCGTACAATAACATCTGTAGTTGTTGTCCATATTGTTAATAAACGACATGCTCAAGTCATTCTTGAACTTAACACTATCGATTGCAAAGTTAACTCTTCCCACCATAGAATCCATAGAATTAGCACTTTCCATTATGAATCTACTCTGACGAAACTTTTATTTATATTCAGATTGATGCCGGTGACATTTCCATGCGCGTCAAGCTAAGACAAGATTTAAAATGTCACAGTTTTATGTGGTTTCTCAAAAATGTGTATCCGGAACTTTACACACCTTCGGAAAAAGATATCTTGAAACAGGGAGAGGTATGTCTCTTATAAACCACAAGAATTGATTTTCTTGTGATCCTGAGTGTTTCTGACAATAAAGCTCGCTTGTTGGAAACCTGATTATGTCGAGCTATGCGTGAACTCTTCATAGAACGTGTTTATCATTAGTATTGCAGCACAGCAAAATATTTTTTAGCCAGAAACACTCTCAACTAAGTTTGTAACAATAGAGCAATGCTGAGCAAACTGTGGCTCTCTGACATGTTCTGTTGTGTTTTCTATCTAAATAAGTGTTTTTCAACCGGGGTTCCGCAGAACCTCAGGATTCCGCGAGTGGCTGTCACGGGTTCCGCCGAATTTAGCATAAATTATTG
>Ga0210059_1007986_pt1 | contig 16787 bp, 12 predicted proteins | sample Ectturendosymbi2_FD_188042 | JGI IMG/M metagenome (GOLD analysis project Ga0210059, IMG submission 188042) | Ecteinascidia turbinata endosymbiont from Florida, USA - Sample 2 (SPAdes) (version 2) | ecosystem: Host-associated > Tunicates > Ascidians > Unclassified | place: Key West, Florida...
CTGCCAGAGAGGTTACGACTTTTTACTGCAATTCATAATAATAGGCCAATAGCGTATGGGGGGCCCCACGTGAAATTTCGGGGGGGGCCTCACTTACCCTTGCCACGGCACTGTTTACACTAGTGCTAAGTTCAGAGGTAAAGAAAAACGTCCATTACAACCCCTTTATGAGCCCTCTCATCCCATTTTTATATTGTATTTATTAAAAAACGCTCACCATCAAGATTGGATTGTAATAACATTTCAGTCCTTTCCTTGAATGAGCATTCTAGTTTATGAGAAAGCAAGATTTGCTTTACAACGGGGCATCCTTTATAGCAGTAGTCTCAAACACACAGCCTGCAGGCGAGGGCATTTTGTGCAGCTCGCAATGTTTCATCAGAATTTAAACAATTAACATTTACGTTATTTAGTTTATTAACCAATGTTTGAAAGTGCTCAGGCAGTGAGTGAGCAAATGTCTTTTAAATTAACATAGAGACAGTTAAATATTATTTGCCTATAACTCACGATATCTTTCGCAGGAAATAAAATGTACAAACTGTTTCTAGTAAGGTTCAGGTACTGCCATTGTTGTGTCTCCATCACTATGCAGCACGCAGGTTGCTTGTAAAGTACTCATTTGGCCCTCAGAGCAAATGGAGTTTGAGACCCATGTTTTAGAGAGTGTACTGAACCCCAACACAAAGATACGATCAGATATGCAAGAATCTGGGCATGGCAGAGAAAGTATAAATAACAATTAACTCGTTGTTCCAATATCAGATGTTGAGAAAATCATTTGCTAATCATACAAATACAGAGATTGCTACACAAAAATGGTCATATGAGCCGATATATCTACTGTCTGAAAGCCAAGCAATTGTCCAACAACTTAAAATCAAAAAGTTTCAACGATTTGTACACTTATATTTTTAGAAAAAAAATTTACGTTTAAAGCCCAAAGAGAAGTCAACTTAATATTTCGGAAAATGTGCTCCTTTGTTAAGCAGAAAACTTTCAGGAAAGGGACCACATAAATATAAAAGATCGTTGAGTACTAGTCAGTTTTTTCTAGTTAGTACATCAGCCATGTGATATGCCTATAAAGTAATATTGCTAAATATACTACAAAATGAACACCGTAAACTGATAAAGTCAACAGGAATTTTACGCTAGCTCACCGCATTAGAATCGTTCATGATTCTCCTGATACCAACAGCCAAATAAAAAGTTCCAAAAACTTTTGGATCAATTCCTAATTACCAGACACCAGCAAGAAAATAACAAGTATTCCCAAATACTACACTTGAAATCTGAGTAAAAAAATAAAATTTAGCATTTGTGCCAAGAGACAAAGTTTCACTCAACACAGTATTCAACATGCTAATGAGATTTTTGTAACTGGGTCTCAACATTATTTTACCATGTTTTCAATTAACATTTTTTCTGCTTAAAGGTCATGTGACAAAAAAATCATCAAATGTAGCTGAAAATTCTTTTGACTGCAAACTCTTTTATAAACGTATTTGGAAGTACAACGATGGATTTCACAGGATCAATTAATTAATTTGCACCTGAAAATGCTAGATCAGTGGTTCCCAAACTGGGGATAAATTACCCCCTAGGGGATAATATGCGATTCATCAAGGGTAATGCGGACCCAAACCACAATGTTGTTCAATATCAGGGGTGGGGAACTTGCGGCCCGCGGGCCAAATGCAGCCCACGTGAACATTTGGCATGGCCCGCATCAGAATTTTCATTGCCCAAGTTAGAGTACAACATTGCCTCAAAACGAAGCTCCATGATAAGCAGGTACTTAGACAGAAAGTAAAGAGAAGTCACTCTTCCTCATAGTTCGATAAAGGTAGATATTTAGGATAAAATTAACTGATTTTGCAGCCCACCAGCGATAATGCACAATTCATGTGGCCCGTGATAGTAAGTACGTTCCCCATCCCTGTTCTATATCAAGAGCAATCACCGCGAAATATTTTGGGTAATAAAGCACAATCGCTACATTGATTTGGGTAACGGCTCGAACAAGTTTGGGAACCACTGTGCTAGATCATGCTCCGCAATGAATCCGTTAACTTCAGCTTTGCAGAGGCAACTTATAAAGCATAATCAACCTCCTATCATCAGAAAATTTAATTTAAACTGAGTCAATTTCATCGAGTGATTCGAAGAGAGCAAGGCATTAACACATGATTTGATGCAGGGGCGAATTTTCATTTTCGGGGCCCTAGGCTATTTTAAATAGGGGGCCCCTCTTGAAGGATTGCAACGACTGATGTCATACAAATCAGCACTACACGTGCTCGCTACAGTTACTGAACAAGTTGTTCCAATAGGCTTTAATCAAATGTGAGCTTAGGATTGGCGGACATAGCCAGAAATCTGAAGATTTTTAAACCATACAGGAGAAATAAATCACTTGCAGTATTTCGACAGAATGTTTTATAGCAGTGGTCGCCGGCCTGTGGTCCGTTGGGCTATTTATTGTGGCTTGCGGTGAAAAATAGTCGGTTGACAAAATATTTCGTTCTCTCCCTACATTTGTGTTATTATAAGTAAGGGAGAACGGGGTATGTTGAACCATTTCTCACATTTTTTGCCATTGCTCTTTTTATGTAGGCACTACAAACCTGAAATTGGGGCATTTAGTAGTTAAAGCCATTTAACACATTTACACGCAGGTTGTTTGACATAGCCTTTTATATTCTTAGCATAAATTGAAAGCGAAAAACACCACTTTTGCGGTTCAACATACCCTATGCGTGGGGTAAGTTGAAACAAAATAAAAATCTGCCACAAAAACGAACTGATGCAGAATGAAATGTAGGAATATTTTCACTTGCGTGAACATATTCAAAAATATTTAAATCCGTTGTAAACACATCTAACCATTGATGCTTGAGGAAATGGCGGAGTAGGCTTACTTTCACTTGAGTATATTTATCTGATTTTTGAAGTCTGATGAAAATACATGTTTTTCGTCTTTTCGTTGTTCCAGTGACTTCTGGAAAGAGGCAGGCCCATCACCAGGATTTAGCAGCCAGGGAGGGCCAAATACCAGAAGGGAGGTCCACATTTTCAACATAAAGTATTGGATGCATGCAGCAACGGGGGGGGCCAAACGTGAAATACTGGGGCACCGATTTCGAATGGGGGGGCCTGGCACCACTGGTCCCCCCGCTGGCGACGGCCCTGGAAAGGGGAGTATCTTAACAATGTCACGTTTAGAAAAAGAACTCTCGTCACCAAACTTGAAAGTGACGGCTGATCTTCCTGTTGTAGGGTCATTTCTTCCTCTTTTCGAAAATTTCCTTCGCATTCTCCAATTATGTCATCAATACTCCCAGTGGGTGTAACATATGAAAGAGTCTTTTGCCAGTGAAACACAGCAGGGTGTAGCAGTCACGCTAGCGCGACCGCTACATGTGAGCAAAAAGTTGGCCAAAGCAAGGAGAAGGAAAAGACCAAGCAAATGACAGTTATAAGTGACTTCCATGCATATGGAAGTAAGAGCTCTCTTTGGCCGATTCTTCTGGCGCGGCGACGGCACCAACAACTGCCTATTGAGATTTCTGGGTTCAAGCCCACATGGAAGGTGTGTGAACAAAACCAGGTCGCACACGCTTCAAGGGGCAGATAAAGCCAATATGGTTAGGGGGGAGATTTCAGTAACATTTGGTTAGTCAAGTCTCATCACTGTGTCACTACTGCGAGGGAGGTGAAATATACATCACAACACTGCTGCGACAAAACAATGGATGACAAAATGGCCTTAAATTGTGAATGCTGTTTTCCGAATTGTGCAAAATCATCATGAATAAAGTTACTTTCGTAGGTTTTAGGGGGATCGATCGTCCCAATCGCTTTTTTTGACAGTCCCCAGTGGCGACTCTAGAATTTAAAAAGTGGGGGGCACTGAGGGGCCAAGGAAAAAGTAGGGGGGCCAACGTAAATGTCTTTCCTGCATAGATTTTTCGTTGTTTTGAAGATTAAGTTGCTATGATTAACCATGTCAAACCCAATATAAGCTTGTGAATATCGTTAAATATGAAATAGACTTATCATTAACTAGAGACACCTAAAGGCCACTGCAGAAGCAATCACATACGTGTACTGCCTGCTTTTCTGAATATTCTGTGCTAAACATGCAACTACAGAAACTAAAACGATGTTTCGAACGGCAGAAACACACAAGCGTTACGATTGCAACAGTTGTCACGTACAATCTCATAGTTTCGCAACAGAGCAATGGCAATCTGCTGTAAACCAAGTACAAAGCTCGCAGAGGAGAGTTGAAACCAACCAACGCAGTGTCCCGAATCAATGTAGCAATATCAGGAGTTTTTCTGGACCCAGTCTATCAGTGCATGCAAAATTAGACCGACCACACCGTCCAAAACCACGTGTGTTGGCAAGGCGGGATTTTTACTTCAGGAGCGCTAGAACCGCTGTCGTCACTCACAGGTCAGCAAATGAAAAAGAGAGTACAGGCCGCCTCGGCTCCCCAGGGTTGCCAGATTTGCTTTTTTGATGCCAAATTTCACAAATTTGACTTTTTTAGAGACAGTTGGCGTCAAAATAATTGTTTGTTTTTTTCTCAACATTTGGCTTTTTTGGAGGCAGTTGGCACATGCTATCAGACTGGTGTCTTCGCTTTTTTAGTATGAAAAGTGTTATTGGGATTTTTTAGACAGTGCTTGTATTTTCTCAAACGTTATCTGGCAACCCATAGAAGAAAAAAGTTGTAGCATACCTGGCAACCTATAATGCCAAAGGTTCGAGTGGAAAATGTGTAAGATGAAGGATGTTACAACTTTATTCTTCTAAAATCAATGTCTTACAATTAATAAAGAATTTTAATTTTCATGTTGTTTAACAATTTCGCTTCTTTTGCCCGGTTTGGCTTTTTCAAGACGAGGTTTGGCTTTTTTTCGCAAAGGGTGTCTGGCAACCCTGCGGTTGCCAACATTCTTATTCCCAAAGGCAAAAATTGCTCTATGGCTTCCGAAGTAAATGACCGGTTCGCCACTAATCAAAATGACATCATCGTCGAACTACTGTACAATCGCTTTAATAATCAAACACCACTTCCGTAAGATGTTTCAAAGTCGTATACACAAGGCAGCAGAACGCAATACTGCAGCCAGGATAAATTCGTATTAATTAACTGAAACCATTTCTTAATGTTTTCACAAAGCTTTTGCTACTGTGACAAGAAACAATCTGCTGAAAGTAATGTAACCCAGTTCCATCTCACACTGAAATGCACCAAAGATCAATCTTCCCATTTCTGTGACTGCGTCTTAGTTTCGAAATGAATTTTTCAGCACCACGACCGCGGTCTGACTAAATTTCACGCAGGATCTGAGCAACGTCTGGTGTGTGTCGTCATAAACAACTCTAGTTTCCCGACCGTCAAAAACAACAACACAGCTTATCATGCATTTGGGAAATATTGAATGCAGGCTAGAGAGTTTAAATTATCGTTTAAAATATTGCTGGCCGAAAGTAATCTACTTTATATATCGACCAAATGAACTTGAACGGGAAATTAAGAAAAAAACTGGGGGAACCAAGCAAGGGGCCAAGAAAAAATTTGGGGAGGCCATGGCTTACCCAGGCCCCCCCTTAGAATCGCCACTGCCCTTGCCTGAATTAAATATTCAGAAATAGGCCAGAGAAATAGCTGACTTGTCCATTAACTGACTAAGTGCGCTTTAATGTTTGAGTGTGTGGCTGAGCTTCTACGAGAGAGGATGATCGCTTTGATAAAATATCATAAAATCAAAGCGAGTCCGGGCAAGGATCACAATCACTGAGTTGTCCAGTCATAGATCGACCGCACTCCACTTCCCCCAGAGAGTCACAATGAAATGCGTGACCAGTACGTTGGGAGCCAGGTTCAGCTGCAAGGCTCCCGGAGTGTAGAATTATTTACCACGCCAAGACTGATTGCTTTTCATGGTTAAATTGCTCAGTCTCTGCCGTTGAAAGTCTCTATCTCAGTCTCTTCCCTTGGTAAATAGCACCTAATGAACTGCAAAACTAAGATTTGCAAAAGTATTTGTTCTGATGAACCCGTTGTCTCTATTCATGTCATAATTTCGGCTTATTAACGTCACTAATTCGGACAGAGTTCACTTTTCAGTAGAACTAATGAAATTGAACTAAGTGTGGGTATCGCAAGAATGTGTGCATGATTAACTTTAAATTAGGTCTTATTTGAATAGCCACTTGAAGGACACTTGAAAGAAGCACACGATGCGGTTTCCAAACGTGTTCATTTACTTGACCCGCACGTGCAAATACAAATAATTTTTCAGCACCTTCGGTCGTCGACTGCAATTTCGAAAACGGTTTTTGCAACTGGCAGCAGATGACCAAGGAGGATGACTTTGACTGGAACAGGCAAAGTGGGTCAACGTCAACGGCTAACACTGGTCCTAGGGTTGATGTGACTCTTGGAAGTGGTGAGTTGATGTTGCATCTTTACAATGAAACTGTTACAGGCTATAATGTTTTTCCAAACTATACACCAATCCAGGGCTCAGACAGCATTTTTATAAGGGTGGGGCTGAAGTTATGGAAGCAGAAAGCCTTGAAAAGGAAAACTTGCTTGTGATTAGAATATCCAAGGAAAGCACATAATTTGTGGATAAACAATTGACTGTACTCACTACGAAAACTGGGGGTCCTTCCAACTAATCTGCCATCTTGGTTCTTCGGTATTCTTTCATAGTGCAGTAGTACATAAAGTAATGTCAAAATTAACTGTAAACCAGGCCTGCACAACATACGGACCGCGGGCCACATGCGGCCCGCGAGAACTCAGTTGCAGAAAATGTTGCAAAAGCCCGACGTCGGATAATTACTTGTCCTTTCAGAATTTCTTCCACACTGCGACGAAATAGACTTTTGCGGCCCGCGGCGAGTTTATGTTGATCAATCTGGCCCTTCGAGGTTTCTGAATTGTGAAGGCCTGCTGTAAACCTTCACAACAACGATTTCCTAATAAGCAAAGATAATTCACAAGCTGTTAGCAAAGTGTAAGAGTATACGCGTAAAGTAAAAATTGCCATAATGCTCTAAGCAGCCATGACCCTTCATAAAAACAAAAAGGCTTGTACAAAATCTAGATCCTGCTTACGTAGACGATAAACATCGCACACAGTAGCCTAAGTAAAACTGCTGAAAAGTCCACTTTAAAAAAATTACAAACAAGCAGAGTTGCACATACATTCACAATATAAAAAAGCGATTGACACGAGCACTACACAACAATGCATGCGGAAACTTCCATCCCACTCATTCCTTGAGCACAGCGCCTCATCCTCCGTAAACAAAGCACAGATAAAGGGCTTAACAATCACTGGATATGTTTTTTTAGCTGCAGAATCACTGTCACTGAAATTAAACAGCTAAGTCTAATTCAACAGCAAAGTCTGATCCACGCCTTTCACTCGCAACAAAATCTTCAAGAATTGACAGGGCGGTTTGTATGTGCACTGACATAAGAGCCAAGCCAATGAGGCGGTTCATGGTTATTCAGATAGATATTGAGGCGTTTCAGTGTGCTGAAACTTCGTTCAGCAGTAGCTGTTGAAACTGGAAGTGCGGCTGGAATTTATCTAGACTGTTATCTAGCCTGTTTCCACGCGTTTTTCTAGCCTGTTTATCTAGCCTGTTTCCACGCGAGCAGAGCACGGTACACCCAACTCTTGTTATAGATCAGATGTGGGCAAACTACGGCCCGCACAGCAGTCGCACGTACTTAGATAGTACATATTTGGAGGCTATGTTAAAGTAATTTTATCGATTAGATTAGAATTTTCAATTTTTTTTCACGCGTTTCATTCGAAACCGCATTTTTACTCAACCGGTGGTGACTACCGTCACATCGTTTTGTGGTAGCTCATGTAAAACTTTTTTTAATGTTTCAAAGCGGTTACAAGTGTAACATATGTAATACGAGCATGCGACCCTCGGTAGCAGTAAAATCTTCAATGTGGCCCTCCGTAGAAAATGTTTGCACACCCCTGTTATAGATGGTAGTACAAACCACGCAGGAATGAAGAAAGCTGCTTCAATATTTCTCAACCCTAGAAAATTCATAATCGCCTGGTTCGATAACAAATGTGTTGCTGCGCCTTGTGGTACTGCCGAAGAACATTCTGCAATGCACCCGATCACGACTTACAATGTTAGTGAAAAACTAAGAAAATAAACATCAATATTCTGATTGCTAAGTGGGGGCTTGAGCACCTTCAGTCCCCCCCCGGCTGCTCTTTTGTACCAATCTTGTGTCGTAATTTCGAAAGTGGCTTTATAAGACCGCCATTCTTGATGTTTTCCAAACTGTACGCAGTAAAAAGTTACTTGCATGTCATGATTTTGTTAGGAAATTTTTGAGGAGCATGCATTTCAAGAACTACAATTCGGTTGTGATGAAAAACGTCACATGGCGTTTGTGTGTTTATGAAAAATTGATTTCAACTCTGCAAGTGCAAAATGTTTCTGCACACCTTACACAGATCACCTCTTTTCTGCAAGTCTTTTTTTGTTTTCGTAGGTAGCGGATACTACGTGTATATAGAGACTTCGCCTCCCCAGACTTCATCGCAGAAGGCTCAGATTTATAGCCCATTGATCTCGAGAGTAGAGGACCAGTGTCTCACCTTCTGGTATCACATGTTTGGCCAGGTAATGTTCGATATGTCTAGAGAAATAAATGATCGATCAAAGCTTGTTTATTAACAAAAACCTCTCAAAGTTCGTTTTATGCGAATAAAATGTGCTTTATTTATCACTGAATGGAGTGCTCCTCGTGAATGCGGTCTCGCACCTGTCTAGTTAGCTTTTTTATTTGCGACCACGTAATTTAGCACCTCCTTTGTATCACACGCATGTTTACGTTTCTCAGTCTGTTGGCACTCTTAATCTCTACATGAGCACAACAAACTCCGCTGTCGGTCAAGTTCCTTCCTGGACACACTCGGGAGGAATCTCGGACGACTGGTTCTTCGCGCAACTTCCGATACCTAAAGACCCGGGGCTGCTCTACACCTTCATTTTTGAAGGGACTGTTGGCAAAGCAGATGGAGGTAAGCAGTGAAACGGACTTTCCACGACATCGCAGTTGAGAATTGCAATTCGTGAAGGAAATGTGCTTTGCGTCGAATTAACACAATATTTAATTCTAATAAAAAAACGCTTGGATGATGCCGTTTTGTCAAAATACCTTGAATTATTTCACGCTTAGTTGAGTGTACTTCGCTGAGCATGTTTTCAGGACTTTTGTTGTTTTCGCTCATTTTTTAAGCCTTACTTGATCCAAGCTTGCCACCAACGCAATATGTTGCGTATGGACCTGTATAAGGCACTACAAGTTACGTTTGATCTGCTGTGTGCATAGTGTAATTCCCAGATAAAATAAAATAGCTGATGACCATAATCTGTTGATCTTTATCTCACAAGTAAGTTCTTACCTGTCATCTAAGTACGATTTTATTTGAGCGATACCAATGCATAATCTGTCGCGTGAACAGGCTTTCGCTTCGCGACCAGATTTCACTGGCGTGGTTGTTTGTGCAGAAAAAATTGCTGTTGATCAAAACATAGATATTCCAGGAAAAATATTGCGACGGCTCAATTAACAGTTTTGCATGTTAATCGCTGAAGTGCGCGAACGAACGTTCACGAACGTTGCTGCCATCTGACGCGCACCCGCCAGCAATCTATATTCTCGGCCCTGCATACCATCACGCATTCTGATCATGTTACTTTTAAGGCGATATAGCTTTGGACGAAGTTCGCCTTATCCCCGGTCCTTGCATATATTCCACCATTGGGTTGTGTGATTTCGAGGACAGTTCAATGTGTGGGTTTGTTGCGGACATGACGTCATCCTTCCAGTGGCAGCATGGCAGTGGATACAGCAGCGGAACATCTCTGCCTAATGCGCCATCCGCTGATCATTCTCAAGGCACCTCGAATGCCAAGTACATGTTCACATCGGCTGCAAACATTAACGGTGCCACGGCAAGGTACTGAAATTATGCCTAGTATCTATGTAATGAGCTACTTCTCTTCCCTTATATTCATTTGCACGGTCTGGCGCACTTAGATTTAATTCATTTCATATACATGGATGATTTTGTGTCAGGTAGCACCGGAATTGCCTGAAACGAAATGTTTGTCTTCTCGAGTCTGCTTTTTGCGATTGCTCGTTCGTTTTAAAGACTTGGAATGCATAATTGTTTGTCGGTAGCAACGGTAGCAAAATGTTTTAAGCTGTGTTTTGTCAGCTGTGCTTCAAAATTAAATCGAGATAGCTCGATTAGAAAAAGAATTTCTGAGCTTATGTTTGCCGTAACTTTGACTACCTCAGACGCAGTTTGGGATCACATGTGTGCGTCTGGAATCTGCTCCAATGCTTTCAATTTCCTACTTCTTCCACAATTTCAAGGTTTCCGTTTATATTTTGTGAAGAATGTTTCTTTACAGCTAAACCCCAGGTCGTTCTTTATAGGACGGCCATCTGTGCTTCCATCGCTTGTAAGCCACTTTGTATTTCTAGCAGCATCTTTCTCTGTTATGAAAAACGCGTCTGGGTCTGTTTGAAAAAAAAACGAAACATCAACAACGCTCCTTTGTTTTATGACGTTTGTCTGCGCACTGTAGTTTAATGGAATAACGTAGTTGATGTTCCAATATTGTCGATGAATGGGATTGTTATAGTGAAAGAATAACTTCCTTCAGAAATTTGTTTTATTCTGTTTTACTGGAAATCGGTACTTGCTTGTTGTCTGACACATGCTTACGCAGCGGTAGTGCATTCGATCTGTCAACGTGAGATTTACAGGTTTGCGCGTTCCGTGTATGCCTTGATCTTCGGAGGCGATATTTTCAGAACCGTCGCCAGCTTGTGCAGGGAGGCTTGGCATTCTGAAAATTTAATACAAACTCCACTGATTTATGTGTTTCATATTTCAGTTTGGGGTCTTGGAGCTTTGTTTGGTGTGGCTAATCCCTCAAAACCCCACTTTGGTAACGGGACTGGATCTTTTCATGGTGATTGTGAAGCGAAGTCTGAGTTCGACCCAATCAGAAACATTGCTTTTGTTGAGTCAAACACAGTAGAGTGAATTGAGCTGTTAACAAAACCAATTTCACTGCAGTTCTGTAGCAATATATTTTTTGCAGGCTAACATCACAGACATACAGTCCCACCTCCGGCCAGTGCCTTGAATTCTGGTACTACATGCGTGGCAGCGAGCAGGACTCGATACTTGGTGTCCACCTCAGGAGCGGAAACACTGTTGGCCCCACTCTGTGGATGGCGGCCGGTCAGAAGTCGACGTCATGGATTATTGCTCAAGTTCATGTGACGTCTCAAGAATATTTTGAAGTAAAGTTAAACATGTTGCAGTATTGAGTGGTGATGTTCAACTCTGTGCCTAATCTTGTGTGGTTATTGATTTCGTGACCTAAATCAGTGTGTTCATCGAAAGTCCAAAGTCCATCATTACCGGACAGAGGCTTAGTGGGAATGATTTACTGCACTTCTCATGCCACGATTTCTTGTCATTCGTGGTGTAGAGCATACTTGCTATCAGCAAATGGTTAGTGATCACCGAAAGTGTACATTCTCATTCTCATCGCTCATACCTTTTCAGGTGGTTTTCGAAAGTGTTTCCAGCAGTGAGGTCTCTTTTGGTGATTCGTTTGTTACCGCCATTGATGACGTCGTGATGCGCCATGGGCCGTGTCCAACAGCGGGTAACTGCGACTTTGAAAATGGAGCCTGTACGTGGGTGAACAACGACAGCAACGACCTGGACTGGTTGGTCGGTTATGGCAGTCAAGATCCTGCCTACAGCGGCCCTAGCGTCGATCACACCTTCGGAGATATTGCAGGTGTGCACGTGATCAATCGCTTGCTCAGCCTGACTTTGGGTCAAAACGTCACTGCGTTGGTGTTTGTAGTTGTTCGTTCGACATCGACCAAGTTTTTATCTTGCTGTGGCGCAACAACTAGGTTATTTGATTTAATGGAATGAAAAGTTGATCCACGTTCTTTTGATGCAAAGCACAGTTGAGAAAAGTCTTTTACACTGTTGCTCAAGTCCAAAATATCGTAGCAAATGTGCATCGAATAGAGATGAAGCACCGATTTGCTTCAACTCCAGTTTATTTGAAGAGTTTCAGGGAAAAATCAGTAGAGGGTCCTTAGAATGAATTAAGCTTGAAAAGCATGTTTTAAATTTCGTAACGTGCAAAGCGAATGTTTTTCTGCGTTTGTTGAAAACATTTAGTGTTGTGTACAAAGCGCGCGTAATTTAAACTCTTGTCTCAAACTTTCTAATGTAGTTTGCGTTTTGGTCATCTAACGCTCGCCCATCTTTGTACAAATAAATCTTTCTCTAACAGGTATTACAATTTTTGCGTGATATTTTTCGATTGCAAAACCTTTTTTCGCACGTATTATCAACTGTACAAAAAAAAATTAATGAAAAGTTGTTAATACGCTTCAGGTCGCTACCTGTTCGTCGACAACTCTTTCGCTCACAGCGCAGGACATCGCGCTCTGATGCTTTCTGAAACAGTGACCAGTTCACATGCAAACTGTCTCCGCTTTTTCTACACCATGAACGGACAAGACACAGGTAAACAGTTTGTTAGTTTCTTCCTTTTTAGTTCACAATCTCTCCTTATCACCTGAGAATTTTCCCCACCCTGTCGCAGATTTGAGTACGCGCTTGGGGTTGTGTGCTGAATAAGCAACGGTTTTTATCGATCTCAGCCACAGCCAGGCCCGTTGCCAGGATTTCGCAGCAGGGGAGGGCACATTTTTTAAATGGAATATTTGGTGTATGCAGAAACCGCGGGACCAAACATGAAATAGGAGAGCACATATTTTAACGAGGTGGCCGGGCACCACTGTGCCCCTCGCTGGCGACGGCCCTGGCCACAGCAGCAATCACCCGCGCTATACAACATATAAGAAGGCTTAAAGATCCTTGTAAATTTGTTACTTTATTCGCTCTGGTATGTTTTTTACAATGCATGCAACAGGGTCATTGAACATTCTAATAACCGAAGCGGATGACATACAACGGTTGAAATGGACTTTATTTGGACCTCAAAGTGAAACTTGGCAAGAAGGCACTGTGCCGATCCGTGGATTGCTAACTCCTTACCAGGTGAGAGAGTATCTTACCAGGAGGTTGAACTGTTGAAACGGAACGTGTTTGCCTAAAATCTCTGTTGGCCATAATTGAACGCTGAAGGAAAAATTAAGCTGTCATTTGAGTAAAAATGTGGAGTTGTCGAAGAATATTCATCACGGGGTTGAACAAATATCTCGGTCGCGAACCAGTAGCGGAATGCGAGCAATCATCCAACTTCATCGTCCAGGTTGTGTTTGAAACTGAAATGGAAGGAGGATTAGTCGGGAATGTAGCCATCGATGACGTGGAGTTTCTTCAGTTCGATTGCGCATTATCGCCAGTTGATGCCGACCCCTCTGGCACCACTACGGGAGCACCAACGACCACCACGACGCGTGCCCCTATACCTGACGGACCTTTCAACTGCGACTTCGACGATGACTTGTGCTATTACACCCAGGTACTTGGTGCATGCATTTCAACGTTTTTTATGTTTGCGTGCTACCACATCACAAGTGGACGATGCGCTTTGTTCCGGATGCCTGGAGTGTCTGCAGATTTGGCCTTCCCCCGCCAGCTCTGTGCGCCAGGCTAGAAGAGACTGCTCATGCGGTTTAATCATACGCATGACGACGACGATGCCTGTGTGCTGGGTAAGCTAGAAGAAATTCGTTAAACTTCTTGACACCTTTGTAGACGTGTGTTTACGACATCCCTGTGGTTTCTTGTTGTCAAATCATTATCGAAAATAGTCAAGACCAAGTCATTATAGCCACTTCACATGAACAATATCCCAAGACGATTGCAAGCTGATCAGCAGGCTTTCATTCCGGTTTTCTGTTCGGATAATGCAGGCGACGGATGACAACATGGACTGGACTCAGCAATCCGGGCCTACCCCCTCATCCTCTACGGGACCATCTGCTGATCACACGAGTGGAAACGGAAAATACGTCTACATCGAAACCGCTGATCCTGTGGAACTGGGAGACTATGCTGTGTTGAAAAGTGGCACTGGCCCGAGCACGAGAGGTTCCTGCTTAAACTTTTGGTAGGTTTTCTGCTTTTTCGCTGACCGTATATTTAGGGAGACACGCTGCTTTGTAATCCTTTTGTGATCTGCTTATTGAAGTCGCGCAAATGTTGGTCGCACCAACCCCACGGTGAAAACCCTTGAGGAGTAGTCGAACTTGCATGAACTAAATGTATGAGAACTGTTTTGCAATTGCATGCTTTGTTGGATATTTTGTGATGTATAAATCATTACGAAGCAGACACCGACTACTTAATTGTCAAACCTTTGGTGGTTGCTGGCACTCTTAAGGTTTTCTGCTTTCTTGATGGTGGAATTTTACATCTTTGCAAACGCTGAGCGCTAAGTGCAATGTTAGAACTGGTCCTGTGAAGCTGGAAAAAGTTTCAGATATTGTCGAGTTAGCGGCTTCATTTGTAACATGCTTGAAGTATCTGAGGCGAAAAGAAGAATGAAAAGCAATGATATCTATTGTTTGAAAACAAAAACTTGTATACTGTTTTTTTGTGGATTAGTGAAAAGAGCTGCTTTTGCTTGTATCAAATAATGCAATTGTTCTATTGACAGGTACCATATGCATGGTGCGAATATAGGAAGTTTGGAAGTGTTGCTAGTATCCCAAGTTGGTTCCACTATTATATGGAGAGAGGATGACAACCTGTGGGACGCTTGGCTGCCAGCATCGGTTGACATTATCAGCGATTACGAGTATCAGGTAATTGTCACTGTTTTTAAATAATAATGGACTCAGTATACTTGGAAAAATGTTCAACGTATTCAATTTCAACTTTTTCTGCTTTAACAAAAATTGCACTATCTGACGCAAACCAACATTTAAGGTCTGCGATGACTCGGTGATAAAGAGTCCGCGTGCCGATCCGCTGAGTTACGTAGATTTAATCGCGACCGCTGAGTTACTGGCTGCAGCGCTGTTTGATCAACAGGGTTAACTCGATTGTCCCAACTAGACTTACGTTTTGCCCATCAAACTGTACCTGACTGCTTCTATTGAACTACTCTCCAGCAAACGCTCATTGTGGCGAGTTGCACTGCAAATATCTCTCAATTCCATCAATGATTGAAAACACCAAGCTATATTAGGAATGACACTTCCTGTATGAAAGCGCACTTAGTGGGAAGACTAATGTTAACAACTATACGCAGATTTGTTTCAACGCTACTAGCGGCAAGAGCTGGGCTGGCAACATCGCCATCGACGACATAGAAATGGCGCTGGGGTTGTGTCCACCACCAGGTGATGCTGACCTGTACTGTTCGTTTGAGGACGACCTGGCCTGTGGTTACAAGCCTGATGACTCCGACCAGTTCAACTGGGTTCAAACACAAGGAGGTATGGTCAACTAGCGTATGTTCATAACCATTACTGTTGTTGAAGCATACATTATTCGTCACCTTGATTTGAACTCCAAGCGTAGTTCTTTGTACCTCAGGTTTTCAATAGCACTTTATACATGGTACACACATTGGCGTCGGAAGGATTTTTGCAGGGAGGACACCAGGGAAGTTGCCCAAAATTTTTCTAGGGGGGAAAAGTAGTGAAGCTTGTTTTTTCCCACTCGAAACTAAGAAAACAACCTTTTTTGCTAAATTTATAAAATCCAGGTGGGACCTTCACCTCCCTGCCGCCCTTCCGACGCCCGTGGGAACATGCGCATATCAAATACACAGTTTTAAACACGGTACATGCTCATATTAATTACGCAAAAGTGAGCTGACTGCCTTTTAAGCGCGACCGAGCTTTGACGGAAAAGTAAATATATGTAACGTATTAGTGAAAGATTTTCCGGGTGCTGACTCCGAATTACCTTGGTGATTACGCCCTGTGACAATTCCCTGTCGTCCTGATGCGGCGGCTTTAGAATTCAGACGTTTTAACTCGCACAGGCACCAGCTCGCAGACAACCGGGCCAACCTACGATCACACGTACGGTACCGACTACGGCCGGTACATGTTCATCGAGGCGTCTCCTCGCCAACCAGGAGACACTGCGCGCATCATCAGTCCCCTCTACTCCCATTACAGCAGCAGTGGTGGCGGCTACGAATGCTTAACCTTTTACTACCACATGTATGGAGAGGACATGGGAACGCTGAATGTCTACCAGACTTACGGAAATAACGCGAAGAGCTCACCCCTGGGACAACCTCTCTGGACTTTGTCGGGTGATCAAGGAGATCAGTGGCATGTAGCTCAGGTTCGGATGCGAATTGTCTCTCACAGTAACTGAACGGTTTCGTTGTCTGCATGTGCGTGTATTTATTCACCCTAAGGTTACTTCATAAGTTACTTTTCTCAATTTTTACTCAAAAGGAATAGGATGTAAACAACACACAAAAAGCTTCTGCCATACGAAATTTTCGTTACATTCGAAACGAGGAATGCTTGCGTTTTCAATGTAATGCTTTGCGATTCGTTGCTGTTTGCGGAAATGTCTGGAGAACCTGGTGATTACTTTTATGGAGTCATATTACGAGTATTCATTTCTCATTGTTTCACTTAAAAGTTGTACGAGAGCTCTTACCTTGAAAAGCGTTCTAACACTGTTACAAACCTGTGTTACAAC
>Ga0210059_1007987_pt1 | contig 16786 bp, 11 predicted proteins | sample Ectturendosymbi2_FD_188042 | JGI IMG/M metagenome (GOLD analysis project Ga0210059, IMG submission 188042) | Ecteinascidia turbinata endosymbiont from Florida, USA - Sample 2 (SPAdes) (version 2) | ecosystem: Host-associated > Tunicates > Ascidians > Unclassified | place: Key West, Florida...
CGAGAAACAGGTACTTGTATTTACGTAACAGTGCCTCAAAGGTAGGAATGTTACATTGAACTTGGTGGCTACTAACACTCGCTCTCCAGGGCAAGTTGTATAGAGCTCTGCAACCAAAATTATATGTCACCCGCAATCTCTGCATGTATGACTTCCTGAAATTACACCATAATTGAGATGCATACATGGGCGTACAAAAGGAACGAAAAAGAAAAAAACAAAAGGAACGAAACTTTTATTTTAGCAAACTAAATTTAGCTTAAACGAATATACTGAAAGTTTTGGAATCCTATATGCAACGGTAACAGATGTGATAAAGTGGCATTGAAGACCACTTGCCTCAAAAATGTCAAATTCAAGATTATCAAAACATGAACAGGATGTCAGTATGTAGGATACTTTTACTACAGCGAAAACTAAGCTGGACCGCACAAAACCCTTGACTGGGCCGCATGCGGCCCGCGGGTTGGACATAGCTGGTCTAAATTGCACTGTTTGAGACAAAATTACACCACTATGAAAACGTATAGGTGAACTACCTGAAATACAAATAGGCTATTACAGGGGCGACCCAGGTCAACAGCGTAACTCGGGCTATTCATACGATTTATTCTGACTGAATAAAAGCGTTCGACGCCTGCGTCATGGAAATTTCAATTTGCTTTCATTCTAGTGGGCATTACAGTTGCTCTGTGACGTTAGTTACGTAACAATAAATGAGATGTGCTCATGATAATTTCTCCATTGTTGAGTAACGTACGTCACAGACCAATGATAACGCCAGTTAGTCCTCTGCTTACTAGGCTCATTCATATTAGCCCGAGTTGCTGGACAATTTATCGTTCGTTTGAAATTATTTTCGAAATGGGAACTCTCCACTGAATTGGACTTCAAATCCAATGTTCTATACCAGGATTTCTCAACGTGTGGACCATGGCCCACTGGCGGGCAACGGAAGAATTTTTGACGGGCCACAGCCTTGTATCATTGAAATTGAATACGTTTTGCAAGACGAACCTTTAATCCAGGTTTCTCAACGTGGGTTGCTTCTGATCTAACAGGCTTAACCTTCTCCAACGCATTGATTGTAGCACACGTTGCGTTATAAAATGGTTTTCGTTGTTTTTATTTCTGCTTTGTACATGGGCGACAGTTATCGCGCTGGAAAAGTTGTACAGTCGGTGGGCCACGGACCATCTGCTTGATCATTGGGTCACATGCTTGAAAAGGTTGAGAGCTCCTGTTCTATACAAATCCATTGCTTCAAAAAACATTCAGTCGGATATGAATTATGGTTCAAAAATACCTAATTGCATAGGGCAGCTCGGGCTCTAATGGATGAGCCCGAGTGAACCGCGAGCGAAGTCGAAAGGACGCCTACTACGAACGAAGTTGTTTTGTTCAGGTCATCCTCACCGACAACACAAACGCGAAAGGCCAGACATGGAACGAAAATATATGAACAGTGATAAGTTCCAAAGAAAAGAGCCCGAGTTAACAACTTAGTGAAGTGGGACCGTGACGGGTGGCACAAATATGCAAAGCAAGCTCGCGTTCTCCAGTGTACATCGTAATCGAAGACTCGGGTTAAGCCCAAGGAGCCCGTGTACCGGAGTCACCACTGGGCTGTTAAAAACACCAAGAACACAGCTTAAAACAGGCAAAAATGGCACAGCATTGATACCTGTCTTAAACGCATTCAAAATAACAAGTTTTCCACGTCTTGAACACAGAAGTGATATGACTGAATAGTCCTTCTACAACTGCATTAGACACCGGAATGCAAAGACAAGACAAATTATACGTAGCAACTAGCATGTTGTCAGTAAGGATGCCAATTTTGTTGTCAATGCAGAAATAAAATATAGCTATTTAGTGTTGCTAATGCGAATGCAAAAACACAATTGAAATCTGTCAAATATTTCATTTTGCGTATAAGATTCAGCAAACTTTCATCATTTAGAATGGTGTTAAAACGATTGAAATTACACCACTTTTTAATGGTGTAGCGGACTTTGGTTTCTGCCCGCAGCTTAATATCTGGAATTGCTGCGCAAATCACACTTAATCGAAAGCACCTCGTGTGCGGTGTCTCGATGCGCCCTTTAAGACACACGAATTACGAACTTCGACTCGCGCGGTAATGGTGTACGACGTAGAGATATGTTGAAAAAGCGTGAGAGCCAATATCATCATTTTCATTTTCGAGACGTCTCAACTTTTCTGCTTGCACGTTCTGTTTGAAATCATCCGAGTCGACAAGGAATAAAGATGTGAAATTCAGTCTCAGTGTGAACAAGGAAATATTATTAACACTATAGACTCCTTGAGCGACCACCATCGTCGCCTATAAATACTTCAATCTCCTTCGGCTGCTACAAATGGTTCCCGGTCGAGACCAACGTCTCTACAGTGGTGTGGCAGAAATTTTTTCCTACGCTACACACAAGCATGGGTATCGGAATGGGGAAAGGAATTTTAAAATTTCAGCAAAAAAGGTGTTTGTTTAGATTCGAGTGGTAAAAACCATACTTCACCACTTTTGGCCCCTCCTAGAAAGACTTCTGCAAAAATCCACCAGTGGGCCCCCCCTGGAAAAATCCTTCCGACGCCCATGCACATAATAAGCATGTAAAATTACACCATTTTTGTAAAAAATTTTGTTGCATTACACCATCTGGCAACACTGTTCAACAACACCAATGCGGTAAGCAAGCCATAGCAGAGTGACAGACCGTGCACGGTGTGTTTTGCCAAGCACTTACGAAATCCTGCCAAATTACAAATAATATTGATAAAAATACTGCTAAAATTCTACAATATTTTCATTAAACGATTTACTTCAACAATGGACCCAATAGCAATTGTGTTACTTACACCTACTAGGAAAAATGCAGAACTGAAAAGTGGGGGGCCAGGCCCCCCCAGAAATAAAAGTGGGGGGTCTGGGCCCATGCGTCCCCCCCGGTTCCGCCACCTATAGTCACCACCCGCATTTATTGCGCTTCCAAAACCGAATGCCTCCGAAATAATGTACGGCTTTTTTGTTACATGCGGCACAATTCGCATATACACCAGCACATAGTAACGTTAAGAGATGGTTGCATGATGTTGCAATGTTTTATACACTGTAGTTCTTATTTACCGTAACCATCAGAATTCACTGGTATGCTCCCTATCAAGGTATCTCAACTGTAGCTATTGGTTAAGCTTCAACGGCATCGCTTACAGAAGAGGGAAGAAAAATGTGGATCGCAAAACCGTGGTTAGTTTTGAGGGAACTTAACAGCAGTCCCATCGCCATGGGGGGACTTAGTCCCCCAAGCTGAAATATGAAACACTATAAATTAGTGGAGTTTTTTCCGAATGTTCAGCGTAAAGCCCCCCTATTGAAGATTTTTTGGCAATGTTTCTGCTCAACAGATTGACAACAATGCGTCAGCATTGCAGTGGAACACATTCAGCCAAAGGCAGGCCAAGAACGCGTGTGAAACGGAGTTGTGGTCGGCATCAGTAGCTCCGGGACCTAGAAACACACCGAGTATCACAAAATCAAAAGCAAGACTACTTCAATTTTACCAGCAAAGATCATCAGCAAGAAATGCATGAGGCTGTAAACAACATGTCAAAAGTTCAGGGCTATTTTCTGTGGCAGTCGTAGACAACGTAAAGTTTTATTTACAATTTTAGAGCAAAATACGTTTTTCTTTAATTTTTGAAACCAGTGGTCTAGAAGGTTGCGATTTACTGCAAATAAAGTAGTCGGAAACATAATAAGCATCTTTCCAGGTTCACCACACAGACACTGTCGAGATGTCGTTCTGTCTGACCCATGCAGTAAAACATCAAAAAAGGTTGCGACCTGCTCTGCAAACGCTCCGTGCGTGATTAAAGTGCCAGTGACAAAGAAAGCTGAATCATTCTTTCCAAGTGGCGACAGCTGTAAAACCAGGTTCTGTTTGTCATGTTGTGGGATCAACAAACCGCACCGTCGCTAACGACTAACTCTTATGAGGGAAAAAAGAAGACTGCAACGCCCTGCCCAGTCCATAACAACAAGGGTCTCGGTAGACTCTGCAAGCACAGCACTCGGCAAACAAATGACTGAGCGCATTTATTGGGAACAAAGCGCGTCACGAAAATAGAACGCAGCGCCGGACAAAGCCGACCTGGCGAGCAAGTACATTGCACATATGGTTGGGAATACCTTAAGTCGGGCAGCTGGTGATGTGTTGCATCAAGTTCCGTCTTTGTACGGCGCGTCATACGCTCTCCGCTGACACGGGCCCGGAAACAAGTGAATATATGAAACAGGTGACCACCCTTAGGTAAACATATGAAACCATGCAACAAACAGCGTTAAGTTACAACCAACTTTTAAAACCATCCAAGGGAGCAAGAGAAGTTTTCAACAATGTGATTTTTCTGTTAAAACCAAAAACTGTGTCAAACAGTACAATTGCTATTTGCCATCAAGCATTATTGAGAACCGTCGTAGAATAGTGCAGTACATTGTTAAGGGAGCCAAATGCGGTAAAACTACAATACATCGTACCAGCTCCACAATCAGCTTGCACACGTTATCGACGCTCTCGTGCCCCATTGCAACAAGAATCTCAAAAAGATAAAGGAAACAGACAAAGGTATCAAAGAAAGGGGCGCTCGTTTCAAGTTTATCAAAACGACACCACGACGGGGGAGTGGGGCGAGCAAAGGATTTGTGACGCAGAGTACAGCGAAGTTGAATGCCATAAATGAAAGTCCCAACTGCTGTTCCTTGACGCATAAATAAAAGTGCGACACAAATCTACTGCCAAACTTTTGCATTACAGTCTGAATGCGCAACCATCGAACCACTGTGCTTTGAGAGAAACGTGAAAAAAAGCGGATAATTTCGGCAGCAAAACAAACTCGGGTTCTCGGTTTGCAGAGAAGGAAAGGTTGAAACTCGCAAGAGCGAGTCCAAGTCCATAATAAATCTTTCAGCAATCCAGGAGGCTACTTGTGGTGAGTCACCCCGGGAGGAGTTAGGTGGGCAAAGCCTCATAGACAAAACAGATTTCAAGCAATCGTCAGTAACAAGCTACAACGTTGCTCATGAAACCAAAACGAGTGAAAGCTTTTTGTCTGATTGATGATCACGATAGCGCAGCACTTTATTACTTCGTGTGTGCTTTATCGCCCCGGTCGCTTGAAGTAGTTTGCTTGAACAGAGTTCATTTTCAAAGTTGCTGATCAATTTTCATCACTCACAACATACACAACGAGGAAAACACGTTCAATTCAGCAATGAATTCTAACTGTCCACAGCAAGGCATTTCAACAAATTCGTTACCAAACGATTGAAGCATTGACAAGTTCAGTGAACCTCCTTGACCGCTGGGCAGTTTTTATGGACAGACTACACGTCACCAGGGTTGCAAAACTTATCGCTTTTTCATCTTAAACTGTCGCCTAAGCTAGTCATCATCAGCAGTCACAATCACTTTCAAAGAGAGCATGCCACTCGTTAAACAGACGTCGATTTTACTTGCCGGTGAACTAGGAAGGTGGAATGTTGCCGCTTGGAATGTTGACAGAGAAATTACAAACAACAGACAAACTTAATTCAATCGTTCAAACGCCTACAACAGTAAAACGATGATCATCAACCACACAATGGGCCCTTCAATATCACAGGTCTTTAGCACCTCTAGCGGTCGATAAAAAGCAAGTTCACCAATCCCGACTTCACAAATTGGTTCGTGCTGCTAATAAATTATGTCTATGCGGTGGAACGTTTTCGACTCGAACTGCAGCCCCTAACGTTGCTCAGCTTCAGATGTGGTGAGAATTTGCAAGGCTTTTTTAAGGTGTTTTAGGAACCCGATTCGGGTCCCTAAGATTAAAAATGGAGTCCCTAGAATCATAAAAAATTATCATCGGGTTCCTAGAATCAAAGAAAATCGGGTCCCTACGGGTCCATACCAGGTTCCTAACATTTTCCTTAAAAAAACTGGAATTAGTCTTCACTTTCTTTACATTTTATTACGAAATACGTAGCAAAGCAACTAGTGGTACTTCCACGAACTTCTTAGTCAATGTAGATACTGAAAAGAACACAACAATCAAATATTTGAAAGGTATGTTGTCTCTGGCAAGTTTGTTGCCAGTGACAACAAGCGCAACGGAAAGGCCCGGATGATCATTTAGTTTGCGAACTATTCTGTCATGTTTTCAGGTTTGGTGTTTGTCGAGGCTGCACAAGTTGCGGAGTTTTTACCGAAGACCATCCGTTGCGGTCAACAACTACTGTACTTCGAAAAAAGAACCGGTCGCTAAAATAGAATGAAAATGCTGTCTTTGCTCATTGAACAAATGACTCGGGCAAACGAAGTGTAACTGATGCCACTCTGTCTTTGCTAGAAACGAATAAACCAAAAGAACAGATCGAACATGACCGAGTTGTAGTGCATGCGAACGCGTCAGAGGGCAACATGATGAACGATGGAGTAGCAAGGTTTAAGACACTCTATTGAGAAAGCACCTGGAAGGCTTTTTGGGAAAGTCGACCTGCGAGTTTGTTGGCCACAGTAGGGACAGTTAAGAATCACGATGGGCCGGCGGCCGAGGTCCCACTTTCGTCGCGGCAAAAAACCCGAAGCTCGACCGGGTCCCTGGCGTCGCTTAGCAACAGCAACTCATCGTCATCGTCGGAAAACTCGCAGCCGTCGTTAACGACGCCCGGGAACGGCTCCGAGTACGTCTTTTTTGTGGGCGCGTCATTTCCGTTCCGCGTGGCCGCGGATGAAGTCATCGCCGCTTCGTCGTCGACAGCTGATGACGTGGGAATGTCGTCGTCGTCGTCTTCCAGTTGCTCTTCGAGTTCGTGGAATGGCGGGGATTCCCCGGGACGTTTGAAAACGCTGCGCCAGAACTCGATGTGGCGACGCGGCGAGTAGCGAGTCAGGAAGCGACGCAAGGGCGTCGTTTTGTTCGCCTGACCCGAGCGTTCCGCATCACCGCGGTTGTCATGGTCACCGGGTTGAGGCGACGGGGAAGCAGCGTCTTCCACTTGAATCACGTCGGAATACGCGGGAGGGTTCGGGTATACGCAGTTAACCGTGTCCTCGACCAAAACATCGCTGCAGGGCGCTTCGACCATCACGGGCTGGATTCGTCGCTTTTTAGGGAGGGGTTCGGCTTGTTGGGCCGCTGAGCCACTGGGCTGAGCCTGAGCGCTGGACGACGCGTCCCCTTCGTTCGGCGCCGACGACACTGGGGCCGGGGGAGTTTCCCGGACCGTTTCGGTGACCACGCCTTCGCCGCGATTATTGTTGTTCTGGGAAGAGAATCATTTGAATAGTCAGACAGGGCGTAGATTTGATATTGCGGCATTTGCTAAGAGCGTGCAATGCCGAAAAATAAGAAAACCGGATTGAAATGTGCAAGCGAAATGAAGAAAAGGCACAAAATACTTCACAAGACGGCAAATTTGAGGAGCGCATGTAAAAAATAGAAAAATGTCACCTTGATTTTGCCAACGGCCTGGAAACCATAGACAACAACGCAAATTTTGACAGTACGATTCACTACAACTTATGAAGATTTCCAACAAAAAATCCGCACAATCCCAGTGGATGCGATGCAAACAAAGAACGCTCTTCGACTAAAACGCTATATATGCGCGAAGAGTCTTCAGGAAGAATAACCTGCGTTATAGCGGCGATGATTCAAAAGCTGCATGTGAGAAATCCCATTGGTTGGGAGCAGGTAACCCACAGTTATATATATTCCCACGAAGCAGGCGATTCAAACCAAAACAATTGCTCCATCGCGATCGCTTTTATTCGGGTGAGATCAATGAGACCAATTAAGGATGAGGGAAAACGACGGAATTGATCACAACGTGAAACTAAACGGTTTCAGTAGAAAAAAATGAAACAGCAACCACAGCCCACGAACCGGAGTGGAAGCACCGCTCGACGACGATGGCCGAGCGCGGCGGATCGGCTGACCGCGATTTCGCTGCCGGCGTCGACGCCGCTCTCTGTTGCTGCGTCGTCGCTGTCGCGTCGAGGCCCGGCGCAGCGACGACTCGGGACTGTCGCTGTCCACCCCGTCAACGCTCATCGAGTAAGATGGGGGGGCTTCGCGTCGGAGGAGCTCCTGGAAAGCAGCAAAACGGTAGCGTCGCAAACATCGATTTGAGACGCTGGCAGATTCGCAAAACGCGACATCGCAGTTTGTCAGTTTAATATCATGCCGTGATAATTTGGTCTTGTGGCGCAAAACAATTTTGTTTTAAAATCGTGCAAGGCCAAACATGTTTAGCATTATTCTCGGATGATTAAGAAAAATAGTGCTTGTTTATTAATTATATTCTGATATGCAGAAGCCAACAGGGAAGTTAACTTGTAGCGACACGAGCGACAACAGGACAATAGATAACGCACTATGGCTGCAGTAGCTCTTCTTTTTCCTTTTGCTGGGAACTGTGCTCGTTAAGGACGCGCTCAAAACCCTAAAGTCCTCAGCCAATGCTTGAACGAGTGTTATTCAGATCTCACCAAGAAAACAATCTCAGGCCGGTACTCTAAAGGCTTGTCGCGGCTAAAACCGACATTTGGCTTTCAGTTTTGGTCACCCCAGGCCTGTTGCTGCGCAACACGAGCGGAAGCGACCACCAGGCGGGATTTCAACCGTAAATTTCTTATCACTGCGTTCAGAAAAACTACGATGCACCCCGCAACGTAACCGTGGATGCAAATGGCCCAGACCTGTAAGAGTTGGTGTCACCTTTTGGCGACTGGGCGTTGGAAACGATTTCAGAGCAAAAACTGGCATCGATTAACTTTGATCACAGCTTTGGCCGCAAAGTTTGGGCGTGTTTTTCGACTCGTGCGTTTTCTGCCACGAAAGCGATGGAAATAACAGAAAATAAAGAAACGTTGGAGAAACGATTGTGTTACCAATCGAATATTGGAGGGATTAAAACAATCACCTGAATTCAGTGGCAAATGTGATGCACCAGTGCTCGACAAACCCTGGACTGTGCATCACAACTTTGGGCTTTGGTGGTCTGCAGACCTTTTTAAACGAAAGTCGAACTCGCCAATGTGAAAAATGTGTTTACCATTTATTCGAACCGACGTTGGAAATCAGTATCACTTCCAATATTAAGGTCTATTCACGAAAATCTAAGATACGTTTGCAGATCATGCATGACCAAGACAAATTCATTTTTAACGATAGTTAGGCTCGTGAAATTCAATTTAAAAGTTTTTGTTGTAAATGATGCTTTTTGGTTTTATTGCACCCCCCAAAAAAACAATCTTTTTTTGAACAACATGAGCTATTCTAATTTGACAAAAAGTATTAGCTTAACCTTTCGCAAACAAATTATTTACATCAGCCGCGGTTAAAATCTTTCACCAGCAAACAACGTGGACATTCTAGCAACGACATGAGCAAACTTCCGTCCGGTAAGCTCTTTAATCCAGCCTGGTGAGCTTGTCCAAATGTACTTCATTTCTTGGCCAATTAATTTTTTTGCTCCTCAATCGACCCACTGTGTAATTTTAGTATCCATTGCGGTCCGCGAGCAAAAAGTTTTTTTGTCCTGTTCTAGCAGGTAATCGAACACAGGAGATTGTGCATCATACTCGGGTACATTCACAGTATGGCAATTCAAAACAAAACAAAGAGAGGATACGCAAAAATTTGTTCAACAAACTTCAGGCCGTACAGCAACCCTCTCTGTACACAGCTTAATTTTTTCCCATTAAAATCAATAACATATTCATGCTTTAAAGTTCAAACCACTGTTCGTATTCCCGCATTGAAACTTTGTGTCTCTGATCTCGGTCTGAGTGCTTCCGGGAACTGCATCACGACAGACACTCGTCCATCGTCACACAGTGGTTTTCCGACACTCACCCTTGCAATGCGGCCAAGCGGCGTCGGGGCGACGTGTCCTCTCCGTCTCCGTCTCGCGGCTGCGCGCAGCGAGTACAACTTGCACGAACAGCCGAGGGCTACAGCGAGCAGCAGACCGCAGATAAGCGAGCCCACAACGGCAGCAGTCACCACTTGTCGGCTGGCAGCATCTTTTGAAAAAAAAACAGATCAATAGACAAAAGAAGTGTTTTGTCACAATACAATTTTGCAGGATTCAGGTTTGCGTCTATCGCAATCGCATTGACTGCATAATGAGACAGATGGAGATTGCAATTCTATATCTTTTGTAGCACTTATTTTTTGTGTGCGATACATGGCGTATACGCGGCCAGCTGTTTGTTTCCACGCCTGATGATTGGCACGCTCGCCGGTTCACGAGCTGATTGATTGCAAGGACGAACTCAATCATACTAATAAGCGCCGACTGACAACACGACGATAAGACCCACATATGCAGTCTTCTTCATCCGAACGGTCGATGCAATCAGGTTGCCCATCACATCGCCACATCTCAAAGATGCACCTTTTGCTTGACCGACATTGAAATGTCCCGGGTGCACATTTCGCTGCAGAGAAAAAAGAGCGCGAATTTAGACCAATACCACATGGGCTCTCTTCAAGTGTTTATGACATTATCTTCCATACATTCTTGCTATACCAACTTTCGTCTCAATTTTCCTAGTTTTCTTGGAAATGAGGAAGATCTGTTGGAACTGACGACGTAAACAGGCCTCGATTTTGACATACATAGAGACAATCGGTTCACCAGATGGAAAAATTTTGCACAAATTGAAATGCTGTACATTAAAAACATTTTTCTAACAAAAAATTTGAGTCGCTTTAGCAAATGTGATTTGTCAGATAAAGTTTTCGAATAATTCCGCGTTTGCAAACAATAATTTGTCTGCGCACAGTACGGCAGGCTGTTAGTCTGCGGTCTTAGACAACAAATAATTTTTTCAGCATTTTAAAATTAGATTTGAAATTTCCGAATTTTGTGGAAGAGTAGCAAATATTTTTGGAAGTGGAACGGATGCGGAGTCGCAGTACTGAGATTTTGTCCTATTATTTTTACTTTGCGCTGTCTTTGCACGATGTGCGTTCTTGCATCACTTGCTGAAAGACGCCGTTGGACAAAGTAGCATTTTCGTTAAAATCGGAAATTGGATTCGAAGTAAAATTAAAGCACACAAGCATTTCACAAATCAGATTAGAATCTGCAATTCGCTCTAATTCGTCAAATTAGACAGCTACTGTAGAGTTATCTAGTTGTCCAGGTCTGGTTGCGAAGATGCCGCTGTGTCGTTTGTGTAAAATGATCGGTTCAGTTTAAGTTTGTTTTTTGACACAATGCCTTTTTGTTTGGCACAGCCGTAGGTACATGCAAAACTTTCAGGCATGTACTGCAAGTGCATTTATGTAATAACCTTATGGTTGCTGTGTAACTTGGGCTACCCTGAAGTTAGTATCTTAACTACAATCCGCGATAGGCTGCTTTGGAACGTACGCGGGCGTTATAAGCTAAGTCTGTTTTCTTGAACGACCTTTGTAAGTGGCAAAAGTATGGAAGAAATATGCTGTTTCAGACTGTGTTCACTTTGTACTGTTAATCTAATCCAGAAAATTGCACATGTTAACAACTGAGTAGAACCACATGATCAGACAATGACTGTGACATCTGCTGCCAACATCAAATTTTCTGGAACATGTCATAATCAGGAAAGCTGACCTGATTCATCAACTTTTAAAGTCGGCAATAATTGGAGATACAAACAATCTAGATTGCAGATGTGCTTCCACACAGCTGCTTGTAGTGCTAAGCTAGCCAATGCTACACTGCAGTCAGTTGCACATAACAAAAGTACACTTGCAGGCACACACAAAAATTTCGCATTTGAAGCCTACGTATGCCGAACATGATGATAAACTTACATAGTATAAACAAAAGATTGCTAAAATTGAAAAATTTCGAGCTGGACCGCCCTCTGACAAAGACAGCACAATAGAAACCCGACTCCGCAACACTAAAACCGCGGACCTCGCTGTGCGTTAACATGTTATTCAATGATATCCAATTCAATAAACCTTTCTAGGCAAGTAACAGCTGTCGAAGACCCACAAGCGTAAAAGTATGCCAATGAAGCAAATTTAAAACTTTTTGTTAAATTAAAAAGTTGAGATCCTTCAATTTTTGCAATAACTCCCGCTCTGACGATCCCATTGTCTCACTGCACATCATAATCGAGGTCGATTTACATCGTAATCTCTAGTAGATTTTACTTAGTTTCAAAACTGGGTAACTTTGAAACCAACAGCTGATATAGCAATAATGTGGGTAACATGAACTTTGAAACAAGACTTATATGATCGAATCTACTTCAGCAGATAAACGCATACACATGCATAAAGTACTTCACAACCAGTACATTTGCTGTTGGACATACTGTATTCGATTCAATGAACTCGCGTTAGTGAAAGATAAGGACGTTATTTCCTGTCGCATTTTTCAAATGTATCGAAACTCTTTGTTAAAAAACTTTGCTTACTCGTTCTTACAAAATCAACACAAAAAGTTTAAATCATTTTGCTAGAAAACGCATGCCAGTATTTGTAGAAATACTACTTCGTTTTACACTACGTGAGCAGTCTGCTTCAACTACATTATACTGCCACTGAAATTGCTCGAGGCGTTTGCTCAAGTTTACTTCCCTTCAGCAAGATACCAAACATATGAATGGCGTCACACACCGTTTCCAACAAACACGAAAGTTTGTGTTGTTAGAAGTCCACTTTTAGCCTGAGGAGTTAATCTTCAACCGCAACTTTAACAAACTTGACAGACCTCAGCCAAGAAATGTCATGAATGTTGAGTATTATACATGCAGTATAAGTAATTTCTCTGTTATGTTTTACGGTGAATTTATGCTTGAACAGCTATTAAACCAGCGTTTCTCAGCCTGGTTTCGCGAAGCATTTTTTAGGGGTGGCCAAAATTTCAATGAAACGACATGTTTGTCTTGTTTGTCACAACACCCAAGTACAAATCGTAAAATCTGGCCATCACAATGAATCCGCTTCTGAGCTGTTTGTTTGTTGCGCATACCAGAATTTGCTGCGTGCATTTACAGCACCCGAAATACCAATTCAAACATCGCACTACGATGGTAGAAAATATGATTGGCAATTTACGCATCCGAAGTCGTAACCTGAAGAGCAGAACTACGCCTTCCCGTCGTCACACCGCCGTCGCTCAAACAGATCTGTTAGTTTTATCATCCCCCATCCTGCACGTCTATTGTAGAAACCCGAGGTGAAGAAAATCACAAGCGGTTTACTGCTTATGTCAAATTAACGCAACTGGTCGTTTATGTTCGAAAACAGTTGTAGTCTTTGATGCCAGCTGTTTATTATTGTGAGCTTGCAGCCAGTAGTCAGGTAGGAACATATTCTACCAGAAATCGTATTATGATACTTTCATATCTACTTCTACCCAGGACAAGAAACGCAAGTCTTTTGAAAAATATTTGAAATTTGGTTTTATCTCCATAGTCGGCAAAAGCAGTGAGTTGATCTTGCGGAAGTTTCCACCATGAAACTACTGTTCTAGCACAGGAATCATATGGAGTCGCTTTTGAAATTGCAAAGCAAATAAAACCTTGCACGATCGGAGAAACGCTGGTAAACCGTTCGTTGAAAATAGTAGAACTACTTTATGGAGAAGATAGTGAGGCAGAAATGAAACGAAATCTCTTACCAACGATACTAGTCAGAGGGGCATTTAAAATATATTGGTAGATGTGAAGGACCAGGTGATAAATGAAAGCATCTCCATGTTTTCTTTTAAAGTGAATGAGTCAACAGATGTCAGGTTACCACAGGTGCTCAGTTGTTTATTTTCGGGAGATATATATTCATTCAGGAGAGATGAAAGAAGAGTTCCTGTTTTGTGAGGAACTGCAAACTACAAGTGCAGGTGTTCTTTCTGCAGAGTTGCAGTGGAAATATGTTCGTGGGGTTTGTACTGATGGAGCTTCTGCAATGATGGGACCGCGTTTAGGCATTTAAAAAAAAACTAAAGAACTTGCTCCTGAAGCAAAAGGTACACACTGAATCATTCAGAGATATATGCGTTTGGTAGCAGAACTTTACCAACTCCTTCAAAATTGCGCTTGAATCCACGATAAAAACTGTCAATTACATTAAATGTGGAAGCCTTTTAACACCCGCCAGTTTAAAGACGTGAATTCGACACACGAAGCTCTTCTAATCCACACATCTGTACGCTGGCTGTCGAAAGGAAGCGTGTCAAACCCAGTTTCTGAGACCAAGGACGAAATAATAAAGTTCTTCTCAAAAGTGAAATCACACGAGTTCTTGTCTTACTTTAGTGACAAGATTTCATTTGAAAGTCCTGCTTCTTTGGCAAACATTTTTGAAAAGCTGTGTAACTTAAAACTTATGCTACAAGGAAAGGGTAGAAACAGCATCCAGCTTCGCGACAATCTGCAAGCATTTTATTCGAAGTTGCAAAATTGGTGTGGCTAAATATTGCAAGGAAATGTTGCAATGTTTGAAAAGTTGTCAAGTGTGGGGCGAAGAAGCTGAAGAACACGATCAGAGTTCGAAGACATCTGTAATAGACCGCCTTCAATCTCTTAAAATTGAGTTCCAGCAGTATTTCCCTGATTACAAGGAGGAAGCTGCACTTGCACGAAATACGTTCTCTACTTCTCTGTTTATAGCTAATATTACCGATGAATGACAGGACCAAAATTGTGATGCTCGGAATGATTCATCGACACGTGATTTTCTTCATACAATGCCACTGTCTCGGTTCTGGTGTGCTGTGCGTGAATCATACCACTACTGTCCGCACTGCCTTTTCGAATATTGCTTCCGCTTGCCACAACATATCTCTGCAAGAATGTTTTTTCAGCTCTAGTTGACATCACAACGAAGGCACAGAATCGAAGGAAAGTCGAGGATGATATGAGATTGGCAGCGTCAAACACTCAACCACTAATTTCGAAGTTGGCCATGCGGTAGCAAAGTCAACCGTCGCGTTGAAAATGTTTGTAAAATTCAATTGGCGTTTGAACTTAAATGTTATGAAATGCATTTTTGTGATAATTCGTTGCAGTTTTCTGGAAATGCATTTTGCGGTGGTCACAATGGTTATAATGTCGTATGTATTGAAAAGGAGCAGGAAGGGGTCTCAGGTTGTGCGAAAATACGAAGAGGGGTCACGAATTGAAAAAGGTTGAGAAATACTGTATTAGACCGACATTCAACGGCACGCATTCACAATACTGTTATTAATTTTATAACCGAAATGGAGCTACCTACAATGCGAACTAATCCAGCAAGCAGCATGTCGAAAGCTGCCAATCAGCATGTACAACTGCGCGCATACTGAGCTTCAAGGTCGTTCAGCAGAAGACTGAATCCTGTCCTCGACCAATCCACAAACCAACTGCGCTTACCTGGTATTATCTCACCTTGATCAACAGGAAATTACAGTACTTTGAAAAACCTTTAACGAATTGCGCAGCCACACTGTCGCGCAAACAGTTCATTTGGCGATGACGGGGAATGTTCTCTAATTAACTTTTCCGCAACATATGGGACACGTGCTTTAGTTTCAGCAATATTTTTTAATCAACCCGCAGACATTCATCGTCCGTGCTGTTTAAAGGGGACCACGAGGCATATTGGAAATGAGACTACGAGGTGCATTGAGAGCACACGTTGCTGAGCAGCAAAGTTATTTTCCTTTCCACAGAAAGTTACGGAAACGACCTAATGCGAAGAAATCAATCTCGAAACCTGCGTGGCCTCCAATAAAAATAACTTCCAGCAAAGCGATTCAGAAGCAGCCATGACGCAGACCTCGAAAGAGTGAACGTACGTCAAACGACAATTCTTTCATAGGAAGTGACGCGACGACTTCACAATGAAAGAGCAACCCTCCATCTTGTTCTGCGCACAGCTGACAGCGAACAACGCCGCCACACGCAATAGCCCTTGCGCACAGAAGGCGAACGCGTTGAAGGATTCATGCGAAGCCGATTAGCGGTTAGGCGCAGCAGTGCAGTACTGCCATCTCGGTTGTATGAAGTCAATCACATATCTTACATGATTACATCGATGTGCAAATCATCCTGGCCCAAGTTAAACCGCTACAATCACTCGTAGCGGTCACGTTGCAAGCGAGACGCCGCCAGCCAACTGTGTTTTTTCATTCATTTTTCTTCAAACTCCACGAAAAAGTGTTCTCAAAAACCAGTAGCTCAGGGACCATATTAGCCAGGTTTGAGAAAAACCCGTTTTTTTCTAAAAAAAACGGGTTTTTTGTTTTTTTTAAAGCAAGATTTTGTTCTTTTTTCAAGGAAAACGGAAAAAAACATTCTGAATTGTTTTTATTGCATCATGCAATATCACCATTTTCAGAATTACACAATAGTAACTTGTTATATCTATTATCGCATTCAAAATTGCGGGTAAAGAAATGTACCCCATCTTTGTTTTTGCAAAGTGTTGTTGGTCAGTTCACTCCTATGTGGTAAGGCTTGGCAAGCATGCGCACAGTAAAATGAGAAAAACTATTCCCACACAAACTCTGCAGTTTCATGTCAAGTTTATGTGCATGCCCTTCTGGTCCAGCATCTACAGAGTGTATTTTTTCAATATACAGGGTGTTTCACAATTGTTGAAACAAAGCGGCAGCTTCTAAAACCTTTATCGATGACCTTATTCATTTTTCTCTTTCCAGATTGTCATAGGGAAATAGTTAACCTTTCTATATATTAAACAAAAAATAGTCTAATGATGCCTTGGTCGATGGAGC
>Ga0210059_1007988_pt1 | contig 16785 bp, 10 predicted proteins | sample Ectturendosymbi2_FD_188042 | JGI IMG/M metagenome (GOLD analysis project Ga0210059, IMG submission 188042) | Ecteinascidia turbinata endosymbiont from Florida, USA - Sample 2 (SPAdes) (version 2) | ecosystem: Host-associated > Tunicates > Ascidians > Unclassified | place: Key West, Florida...
GAATGTGCACACAGAAAATACGAAAAAGTAAATACACACAAAAAATAAAACAGAGTTACAGAATACTAGAATTCACAGTAGTTTGTTGGACAAATGAAATGTTGCTAAAGTTCATAGTTGGGAATTTTTTTCATGTAGGAAGTGTTTCTTAAGTTTCCATTTAAAGGTAAAGGTGGTTGAAAGTTTAACATCGTCTGGTATTGAAGACCATACTTTTGGGCCAATAAATTTAAGAGAACATTTTCCTGATGAAGAGTTAACTCTAGGTAAAAACAGGTTTTTAGAGGTTGCTAGTCTTGTGGAGTGATAATGAATTGGGCTGAATGGAATAAAATATTCATCAAAATGATTTGGAAGCAGTTTGTTATGATAAGAGTGCATGAATTTGCCTACTGAAAAGCTGTATAATTTGGGAAGGCATAAGATGTTTAAGTGCTGGAAATGGTCTTCTAGTGATCCCATGTTAGTTGGATTTATTATTTTTATAGCTTTATTTTGGAGCTTAATGTAGCAAGTCAGAATCTAGCAAGTTTAAGTTGTTTTGTGATTAGAAGTTTAACTGGTAATACTGCCTTCAGCGTCATGTTTCATTACGTCAACTTGGTTGACTGTGTTTTATGGATGTGACTTTTAGTGCCATTTTTGGTCGTGTGGTTTCATTTTTCCCAGTCTGTGTTTGGAAAAGCTTTGCCTTTCAGAAAGGAAGTGGCTATAGGTCCGCTGAGAGTGATATGGTTCGAATAAAATGTTGACTTTGTCTATTTAATAGCACCATTGTGGTAGTGTAGTGAATGCGTAAACGTCTGCTGTGTGAATGCTTTTTGGTTCGATTCTCACCTTGGAGCCTTTCATTTTGGTAGCAGTTTAATGGTTGCACTTGTCAAAGGACCACTTTGTACTTTCTTCAAATGTTTCCAAACTTTTGTGTTCAGATTTATAGTTTTAGTTTAGGTTTAGGGGTTAGGTTTAGGGTTTAGTACATTTATACTGAACCTAGTGCACTCTACTACACACTCATCGTGATTTACAGTCACGTTACAGGTGACGGATGAATAACTTTTCAAATATGAAGGTCCACTGACGGCCCTGTAGCCACTACCTTTTAGAAACAAAAGTTTTTAATAGTTGCACATTGATTAGACCAACATGTTAAGGATTCTTTCAGGATTCAGATTTCATAGTTGTGTTGCAAACATGATTCGGATCAGGATTCCTACCTTTTGGATCAGGACTGGAGTCAGACTTGAAAAAACTTGAGTCCGAACACCTCTGACTGGTAGACACCAGAGGTGGTCGGAGTCACTTTTTCAGACTCCGCTCCTGTTCCAAAATCTCTGAATCCAGGTCCAGCAATTTTGCAAATTTTAGAATCCGACTCCTGTTCAGACTCTGGCTACAATCATCAATCCAACAGTAATTTACCTATGTTTTTACTTAAGAAATGACCTCACAGACTCCTGCTACTGCCGAAATTAAAAAGTGACTCCGGATCCAAGTCCGAAAGAAAAACGCAGAATCTTGCTGGAGTCGACTCTTGACCAATCCAAGCAATCAGATTCTCCTAAAGGCAAAATAACTCCAGCAGTACTTTTCCCTCTGATGCCTAATGACACTTCTTTGTTAAATTTTGGAAATACCAAAAGGCTGTGTCTATTTTGCCCCATGAGGCAAAAGCACTGCTGGAAGTATTTTGCCTTCAACCAATCGTATTTGGCTGAAGGCAAAATAGCTCCAGTAGTTCTTTTGCCTCATGAGGCAAAATAAAAATACATGGTTTTACATTGGCAAATAAAGACTTGATCGGATTGATGATTTTCGAAAATTTTGCAGATCAGAACTGGACCGGATTCAATTGTATCAGGATTGGACTGGGACTGAAAATTTTCACAGTCCACTCCTCTTTGCCGCCAGCCCTCCAATTGGTGTTATCCATTTTTGGCGCTATTTTTAATGCCAAAAATTTGCCATTTTTTAAATACCAATTGTGATCATCAATATTACCAAAATTTATCTAACTAATACAGTACCAAAGAAAGTAGAGCTCAGATAATATGTCTGAATATGATTTACTGCTTTAAGAATTGTTCTAAATGTTTTAGTGTTTCATTTGATTAATAACCAATTATAACCGTGAATTTATTTTAAAGTTGACCTGCTGTTTCTGTTTCAGGTCTTGCTGTGCGTAGGTTTCTATGCATTTAAAGTAATAATTCTGTAAATAATCATCAAAACTCAAACTGAAATACATTGCTTACCGTTTTCAACTAGGCCAGAAATATTACTTTCAAGTTTTTAAGTATGAACCATAAGGAATCATTTTGCAGCCAAGAATCAGGGTCTATGATCTAAGCCAGTGTTTCTCAACTTTTTAATTCCAACTCCCCCTTTTCACTCTTGACACATTGTTTTCGCCCCAAGCCTGATAAAGCAAACACAAGGTAGTAAATTTACAGAATTTTATTTAAAGAAAGTATCAAATAGCTGAACTAAGCAACTGTTATATGACACTGATATTACGTTCAGAATTCTTGTGAAAATAATCCACACTGTAGCCGGACACATAGACGATCCAGGTGAAAAATTTAAGGAAAAAATTGCTTTAGGTTACTGAAGATAACTCAATGATTGATTAGTGGTTGATCATTTTCACCCCTTTTGTGTTCTTTAGCTCCTCTATTTGGTTATTACCCCCATTGTTTTTTTCGCCCCATTCTTCCTTAAAATTGTCCTTAATCAAATGGGGTGATTGTGCCCCCTTTGAGAACTACTGATATATTTCACCTACTGCGCACACATTTTGATTCCCATAAAACAGACTTATTTGTAATTGTGAAGCTTAAAAAATTTTAAACTATGGAAAAAATTAAATTACAAAAAACTATATATTGCTAAAAATTGCCATTTTGTAATGAAAAATCAATATTGCTAAAAATATTGCTATTTTCAAAAAAGTTTTGCCAAAATTTTGTCGTAAATTAAAGAAACACTTGCCATATTATCTGTCAAGCATCTGGCAACGCTGCCCGTGAGCACCACTTTGGTGACCCCTTATCTATAGAGTGTTTTTATCAAAATATGATTTGTTTGGTTTAAAAAAATTACAGTTAACTGTACAAGTGTCCTGCTTATATTTTTTACTTCTTAGTAGATTTTTTCAAAGGAAAAGTAAAGAGTTGGTTTTTGATGGGTTTTATTGTTTTTTTTAAGTGGACTTTTTTCAAAAATAAAACATGTTTTTTTGGGTTGGGACTTGGGTTTTTTTACAACAACCCTGCTGAAGGATGATGATGATACTCAGAGACAAGTGAAGTCACTCTACTATGCAGGAAACAAACTCAGAGGCACTTTTGATCAGTGCTTTCCAGTAAAAGACACTGTTTCGTACCTATTGCACGCTAATGTATGCTTGTCAATTATGGAGCAAATACACACAGGCTAGTATTACTAGCATGAAGCGCTTAAATGCTACATACAACAATGCCTACTGAGTCATGTGCTTGATACCAAAAAATGCAGGTGTTTGCCCACACCAGGTTAACTATTGTGTCAGGACCTTTGATACCTTATTGCCTTGGTGAGAAACAGTTTGTATCGATTTTTTATATAATGCGCATCACCTAACTTTTTTATTCAATTGCTTCAAATGTCACGTTTCTTCAATTATTCAAAGCTCCTGTGTGATAGAGACCAACTGCAGTAGTTGTTGGTGCATTGTTGTTTCAGTGTTCGCATCTCATCAGTACTGCTTTTGTGTAGTAAAAAGAAAAAAATGTGTGTACGATGTAATGTATACAAACCAAGTATGCCAAAAGTAATAAGTGCTGTTAAGTAGTTTGCTCCTCTCAAGGTCTTGGTCATGTGTAAACACCAATTCTGTAATGCACTACTATATGTCTAACCACTTTTTGTGCTCTTGTGAATGACAATACAGTTGTGGTGATCATAAAGTCTTTTGCTCAAGGTTGGTCATGTGCAAACACCGATTCTGTAATGCGCACTGCTGTATGGCTAATCATTTTGTGCTCTTATGACTTATGTCTATGATTGCATCTGTGATATGGACTATGAGTCTGCAATAAACAAAAGCTTTTTATTGATACTTTATGAGTCTGGTTATTTCCTTGTTAAGGTTTCATAGTGAAAATGTTGCTACCTATATTGTTTTCCATTCGAAGGCAACGATAATTAAATTGTTATCTGATGATGTCTATGTTTTCTGAAAAATCAGATGAACAGCTGGTTGAAATACCATGGAAATATTTACAGAGTGTATATGGAAGTGCAAGTCACTGGTTTGTGAGCAAGCCAACTTCAGATCTTATAAAGTACAAGATGTGCATATATGTCTGTATGTTTTAAGTTGCTCTTAACACTTTGAAAGCCAACGTACGATATATTCGTACCTAGATTTTGGCCTAAAACCAGCAGTTTTCGGTTGCCTTACCAACACCATAGCTCCTCCACCGATTGTGCTAGAGAGCTGTTCAAAGCTCAAATGGATCGACCCGTCTTCTAGTCTGCACTCGAAAAAAAATTATTTGGTTGGGAGTTGCGATTTTTTTTAGTGACGTCATAAGTGATGTAGTTTTTGGGTCATTTTCGTTCATGTTACCTGGCCTAGGGTCTAACCGCTAGGCCAAAGTATTTTGCTGAAGTTTTCATTAGAAACTAGGCTCGAGTCTGAGTCTTTTGAGCATTTGATCGACTTTCTAATGTTTCTGGTTCAAAAGTTATGATCTAAAATAAACAAATTAATTAATTAGCTAATTATTCAAATATTTTTATTACTTTAGATCATAACTTTTGAATCCAAAACCCCAGCAAGTCATCCAAAGTATCAAAAGACTCGGATTGTAGCCTAGTTTCCAATAAAAACATTAGCGAAATACTACCATCTAACGGTTGGTGGCCAGGTAAAGTGGGCCAAGGTGGCCTGAAAGTCCTCCACTTATGATGTCACTCACAAAAAGTCTGCACCCCCCAAGCAAAACATTTTTTTCGAGTGCAGACTAGAAGACTTGCCGCATCTTTTGAGCCTTTTACTGGGTCTGTAGCTATGACCAGACCAGAGAAATTCCCGCGCAAAGCCACGTGCATTTCAGTGTTTTTTTCTCGAAAATCTCCGAAAGCGGCTGGACACCAAAGTGTTAAATGTAACTAGTTCTTGAAATTAATGAACCTGTGTTGCAGTTGTTCATTACAAATCATGGAAAGGTAAAGATAGCTTATTGTGCTATCAAGAAAGGTCGATTGACTTTCATTCAGCAGTCACCTGTTGGTGTATGACAGTTTTTTAGCAGGTATCTTCTCACGACTATCTAAATCGTATACAAGACTCCTTTCATTTTTTTATTAAATAATTGTCATTGTCCACATTTACTAAGTCCTGAAAAATAGCTTGCCTGGGGTGTTGAAAAATGCTTGCCCTTTTACATGACCAGTTACTTTGAATTGAAATCTCAAGTCTTCTTTATGTGTAGTACTTAGTAATAACAGCATCAGTAATACTGTGCAAGCATATAGTAAACCAAAACTCTGAATTATTACATATGGTAAAGCTAGAAAAGACTTTGGATGATGCAGATTGTAGAAAAAGATATAATGTATTTTCTCTTGCAAGCTGGAGTATAATAGAAATATATATTGACTTTCTGAGATTGCTGTAAATTTTTCTTGGGTGCATGGTAGCTGGTGTCGCAAATGAATAAAGCCCTGCCTAATAGCTTTGAAAGCTATCATATGAATTGGCATTAAATTTGCAGACATTTACTGAGCTGTGTATATAACCACCTAGTGCTGCTTCCATATACCTGTTAAATGAGTGCCTCAGATTGATCTTGAAAAACATCAGTGCAAGCACTGTGATGAAACCGTAGCATTATATGTTGTGATTTTGTCAGTATGTATTTAAACAAAGTGTAGGAAAACATCCTTATATGTCAACAGATCAATCCTTTTTATCCTGAGTACATGGCAAGATTATTTTAAATATTCTGTGTTCTGTGGATATGTGTATAAGTCATTAACTGAGCCCAACCTGCCATGTGATGCTGAGATCAGTCAGTAAGGTACATTGGAGCATTAGACAGTAGCAAGTCATATCTTACAAACCAGTTTTTTGCCAGAAGTTGAAGGTTGTTTCTTGTAAGATGTAGTCGTAGTCATTCTGTATGTGTGTCCCAAGGTTATGCCTCCATTTAACCAAGTTGCATAATTGTTCATGATAATGCAAAGATAAAACTGTGGACAATCTTATTTACTAAATTTGATTAACCCAAATACTGCAATGGCAAGTTTTTATAAGATGGACATAGTAACTGCAATGAACAGTTGCACAGTCAAAAGCACAATAAAACATTGTTACTTTTTTATTTTATTATTTCTTTGAATGCATTTGAAAAGTTTATCATGAATAGCATTGCATTGTGTTCCACAATATTATCTGTGCAGGGGGCCTTTTACACGATCAAATTCTTTCTATGTGGATGAAGATAATAACTTGCAAAAAGCCATTCATGAAAGCCTTCAGTCTCAGCATTTAAGTAATATTCATGTAGCCCATGATTCCTTTCAAAGTAGTGCTGATGATCATAGTACCAAGGCTTCAAGTTGGACTAAAAATCTGCAAACAGTGCCAAAACAAGAACAAACACAGACTGAAATTCAAAGGCAAGATGCTTATGTGGAAAAATGCTATGGTTTGTACAGGTGTGAAAGATTGATGTTTGTATGAAAAAAATCTAGTAAAAACTATTCATGTTAGGCTTGGTAACGTTTGTGGTTTTCCACATTTTGGAATTGTTTTAATTGATATCTTTTGATAGCATTTGAGAGATGCTGATAAATGTAATTGCTGTTAATAATGCTTGTGATATATCTATCCTTGATGACATAGCCTGCACTTGCACTGCCACTGTATTTTCAACTACTGTTCAAGGAAAGAGATATTACAGTACTAATCCTGTACAATTAACAGGTTTGTTAATAATGTGAAGTGTCAAAGTGTGTTTTAATATGAACACATGCTTATGATTTTCTGTTTTCTAGGTTTCGAATCATCCCTGATGGAAACTGTTTGTACCGTGCAATATCACAAGCTCTAGTTTCTGATCAGTCAAAGCATATGGTTATCAGGAAGGAAGTGGTGCATCACATCCAAAACAATTTAAAAGATTACACAGTAAGGCACTGAAAGTTGGTGATACAAGTTCATGCAACTTTTGGTTGCATCATATGTTACATCACTCTTTGTGCTGATGTCTTGTTGTGTAGATGGTCATTGAAGGTGATCCTGACATGTTTCTCAAGGAAGCCAGTAAAGAAAACGTGTGGGGAAGCTACACTGAAATTCTTGCCATTACACAACTGTTTGACATTAATGTTGTCATAATTACAGGTAACTGCTGTACAGATATTCTAAAGCATGGGTCAGCAATGTATGGCTTGCCAGTCAGAACCAGCCCACAACCGCTTTACAAATCAGAGTAACTAACTGACCCATCTTGTGGCATTATATTTTATGAATCTGTCCTTGCAATATCTGGCATTCCATACTTCTGACAAACCGTTACTTAATGGCTTGGAACAAAGCTATGATTCATCGTGCCTAACTTCATTTTTGCATACATGAATAAATGTTTTTGTTACACTGCAATCCACATTTGTGAATGCAAGGAACTCTGTTCTAGTGTTCCAAAGCTTTAGCTTGCAGAAGGATTACATAAAGGTACTTGACAGTTTCACTTTATTTTAGTATTTACTGTGCTTACAGGAATTGAGTTAAGAGTAATTGAGCATATATTTAGCCAATTTTTTTTAGCAACCTAACAATGTTGACAAAACTTAGGAAAGTTGATGTTGAGTGCCAAGCTCTTAAAACCCCTTAAAGGACTACAGAAGCAGATATATCATCAGAGACTATTTCAGCTACAACTCACCAGGTGATAGAGCTAGAGGTGTTCAAGCCATCTGCGGATTCGGAAAGTCTTTAGTTTCGATTGAAAAACATTTTTCAGTTTTGGGTTTGGGGTTCTCTCTGGGTGAACTCACAAATAGGGGTGTTTTTGCGTTGTTTTGGCTGAGGTTACCTGACTCTGGACGCCAATCCAACAAGCCATCTTTTGACTAAAGTTATTTTGGAATCTAGGATATCAGGCGAGTCTAAAGCCCTTGATATACTTTCTAGCATATCTGGACCCAAAATTATGGCTCAAACCAAAAATTGGTAAAATTCTACTCCCACGAAAAGTAACCATGGGTATTTTTGGTAAAAGGCCATAACTCGCCATGAGATTGAGCTAGAGAGCTGTTCAAGCCCTCTAAAGATGGGAAAGTCTTGTACTTCGCAATAAAAAAAAAATTTTCAGTTTTTGATGTCGGGTTTATGTTGATCTTTACATGATGGGAGTATGTTTATATATATTTTGTGTAAATTTTGATGACGTCGTCATCCCCTAGGAGCCGACCAAACGGGCCGATTTTGTGGCTCAATTTTTTTCTGGATTCTAGGTTATAATACAAGTCTTTAGAGGGTTTGATAGACTTTCTAGCGTTTATGGTTCCAAAGATATGGCCAAACTTCCGGAAATTAATTAGCGAAATCACCACTAATCCTCCAGGGAATTCCTGGAATATTTGGAATTTTTTTGGCGTTGCTTTTGAACCAGAAACGCTAGAAAGTCGATTAAGGGCTCTAAAGACTTGTATTCTATCCTAGAATCCAAAAAACTTTGAGCCACTAAATCGGCTCATTGGTTCGGCGATGACGTTATAAATAACTGCAAAACATACCTCAATCTTGATGTCATCGACCAAAAACTGCACACCCATAACTTAAAGTTATTTTTTTTCATTCTAAAGTACAAGACTTCACGAGTCTTTAGAGGGTTTAAATAGCTCTCTAACTCAATCTGCTGCCGAGTTATGGCTTGCCAAGGTTTGCCGACAGAGGGCAAATTATACCTTTCCTGCAACTTTATGATTTTTGTCAAAAATGGGTGTTTTTGAGCCATAATTCTGGATTTAGATATGCTAGAATGTCAGTCAAGGGCTCTAAAGACGCGGATGTTAGCCTAGTTTCCAAAAAGAATTTGAGCTAAAAAATGGCTCGTTGGGTTGGCGCTCAGGATCAGGTAAACTTGGCTAAAAAGGCCAAAACATCCCCGATTATGACGTCTTCACAGAAATCTCCAAACCCAGATCAAAAAAAATTTTTTGGGCGAATCCTCAAGGGTTTGAACATCTCTCTTGCTCTATCGCCTGGCGATTTATGGCTGAAATAGTCTCTGACAATATGTCGGCTTCTGCGGTCCTTAAGGGTTCTAAGGAAGAATGGGAGAACACGTACTTTTTCATTGAACATTTTGGAAGGACCACGTGTTTGATTTGCAAAGTTCTCTATGTATTTTTTTGTATACAAATAATTCAATATAAAGCACATAATGCACGTAACAACTCAACATGTTTTCAAAAACTTCGGGGGTAATTGCCCGGTTGCGGGCCTGGTTACGAGTATTAATTTAAAAAATGAAGATATTGCAAAATCGGACTGTTTTGTGATTTCTTCGCTTGTTTGAAAGGAGGGAGTGCGAATGCTACTTTAATTTTATGAAAGGGGTGTCAGCTTTGAAAAAGGTTGGGAACGTATGTTCTAAACTCGTACTCATTACAGATATTCATAAACTCAGGCGCGAAAATGTTGAGGTCAGTGCATTAGAAATCTGGCCAGAAATTCCTTTAGAAATAAAAAAGTAAACCTTGTTTGACACTTCTTACAGTGCAATATAAAAAATGTGCCACTCGAGTACTAGAAACAATGTTAGTATTCTTTTTTTATTGGTGTGCAGTGCATTAACCAAGCGCATTGATTTAATTATTTAACACTGTTACTATGAAACAATCATAAGGCATCACTGTTACTCAGTTTGGTTTTGTTGCATTCACTGAAGCTGGTCGCATTAAACTCTCGTGTAAAGTAGTGGGATGTCTTTAGTCTCCAATCGCATTGAGAATCATGTGTCTACCAAGCAGTAAACAAATTTCCGTTCATCACATCAACTGATTGCATTTCCCAAACACATGATTGGACGCCTTGTTCTCAGCCTGCTTACGTTTTGTGACACCATTGCAGCGCTGCACTAATCCATAATCGTCGTGACACATTTCCTCCTCTGTAGCTATCACGAATATTTCCAATATATGTGAAAACTGCGAAACATGTATGTCGCCAAGTTAAACCAATTGCTTCTGGCGGCTTGAGCTTACGCCTGCAACGCATTTTGCTTCTATTGACCATGTAATGTTTGGCGCATATTGAACCTTATAATCAGAGCAACATATTACTTCTATATACTGTTCCCATTACATTATGAGTAGCTGCGCCCTCTGGAGTTCTGCAGCCTAAATGACTCCTGGTCCATTGCAGCCTCCCACTTACCCTTACATTTTATGAATCGGTCTACTTGGAAGTCATCCCACACTATGCAACAGTGCCAAAAATATAGCATCCATCCATGGGTGTGCTCTTTGCTAGTACTACATACCTATGCTTGTGTTTCATCAAAGTAATCGTGCTCGCGCCATTAAGCAATATGTTTTTCTATTATCGCCACGTATCTACTGTATCTTCGTGTTCTTTCATGTATATGTAAGTTCCTTGTTGCTGCCATATATGCTTAAGTCTATTGCGTTGCGTGTGGAAGCGGAGACGTTATACACTATGCAGAGACTCAGTACGGAGACATGCTGTATTTCTGCAATGTCCGATGGCTCACTCGAGGCGATATGCCGCAGTGTACACGTTGAGGGACGAAATAGCGACCTTCCTTGAAAATATAAATATCAATGCTGCAGAATTTCGCGATCAAGAAAGGGTTTCTAATGTGGCATTTTGGGTCGATTTAACATCGCATTTGAACAACTTGAATTATAGCTTCAGGGAAAGCTCCAAATAATACACGAGATGTGGAGGTATGCGCGCGCATTCGAAACAAAACTACGACTCTGGGAAAGTCAGCTGGAAAATGTAAATGATGTTCATTTTGCTGCAGTGCAAGAGAACAAGCGTACAAGTAGTTCTTCATTTGTTTCTGTGATACGACATTTAAGAACTGAATTTTCATGCCACGTTGGTGACATCCGTCACTCGAAAACAACATTAAATTTTTCAGTACTCGATTTGATCTACAGGTGGACGTAGTACAAAAGAAGCATCAAATGGAAATAGTTGCTTGCGCTGCAGTATCGAGGTAAAATGAACATTTCATGCCAAGGGTCTATCACTGCTCGACTTTTATAAAAAAGATATTGAATGCAAACCATATCCCACCTTTATTGGTTATGCCAATAAGATGGCATCAGTGTCTGGCAGCACTTATTCATACTGTGAAAACTTTTCGTAAATGGGACTCACGAAGAGTGTGTTGAGAACGCAACTTACTGATGAACGCATGCAAGATGTTATGCTTCTTGCCTCATCCAAATTAACGCCTGAACTTAGAAACTATCAAACAAAAAACATCAACTATCACATTAATATTGTACTATCAATAGATGTATGTTGCATTTTGTGCTTTCGTTACGAACTGTTAAAATCAGGAGTTCATCTATTTAAAATTCCATAAATTCGAAATTCTTAACAACATTGTAAACAGTGAAGGCAACGGAATTGTTAGTGGAAAATTATTATTGCCCGCCGAGACCTTGCAGAGTTTGTTCTTGGCTCGCGGCTAAGAAAAGGTTGCCGACCCCTGCAAGCTATCCAGTAAGGTAGCAAACTTTTGGTATTTCTGTTTACACCGCTTGGTTAGGTTATAATTTTTGCAGCAACGCTAGAGACAAGAAATTGAGTAAAGTTGTATGAATCAGTAATTGATTTTAAGTTAACGTGAATTGCAGCTTCACACAACCTTACTTAGGTCACGCACTGGAATGCGGGACAGTTAGTAAATCACAATACGGTATCGTCGTGAGTTTATTTCAAAAGATGTGAAGTCCAATGCGTTTAGTCGTGAAGCAGAGCTGGCTATTCTCATTTCTCAAGGGAAGTTATCTATCAATAAACTAATTCTCCAAGTGTAACTGTAAATAAGAAAATACACTCAAAGCAATAGGCAATAACTCCGCAGTTGCCCCACTATTGCAACCATTCGTTTTTCACCTAAAAAGCAATCTGGTTTCAAGGCAGGACTGCAGTCCAAAGGACAGTGGCTCTTTCGCAGCCTCCCGCATTCACCTGGTGATGCGCTAGCAACTCTTCTCCAGCCTGGTCCCAGCAAGACAACGTTATTCTTTCTTTGTACTTCGTATGTAAACGCTATATGATGTTTCAGCTCCATGTTTGCCAGCTATGTTGGAACTGTTATTCTTTCGCTGTGGATGTGTGTGCCGGCTGCATTAACCCTTGTTGCAGTGATTCCCAACCTTTTCAGGCTTGCGCCACCCTACAGAAGAAAAATATAATTTGCGACACCCAGTGGTGAACCCATAGCAATACGCTTTGAGGCTTGATGACAGTTTGAAAATGTACCTTTTAATGCTATAGCGAAAAACGTATTAGCTCGCGGCATCCCTGGGTATTGTGATGGCACCCCGGCTGGTAGCCACTGGTATATTGTGTCTCTCTCCTACATCTCTCTGAAAGTGCATTGCAATGCAATTACTTTTGTGAGCTCACTTCACAGCTGTTGCCACAAACGGCCTTTCCGCATCTTTCAAAAGTAATTTTTATTGTTGTAATGTTTTCTTCGCAGACACCAAAATCATTGATTTGTTCTGAAAACACTGATTCCTCTTATTCTGTTCATGTGACTTTTGCTATCACGTCGTGAAATAAAAACCGCACTATTTATCTGTTCCATAGCTGTCGAATAAGCGGTGCAACGCAGCCAATGACGAAAGTGGCAGTTTGCACCCGCTTGGTTCTTGGATGTCCCACTGAAGTTTTCCTGGCATTTCGTTCTTTTTATGCCGGCTCGTCCATTTTTCCAGGTGGAACGGATAGAGATAAGGAGGTTCACGTCACTTGCCACCATTTTGACCCGGATAGCGAAGCGATTGTTCCACGTGATACGGTATGGCTTTCTTGGCTTTCGAACGGCCACTATGATGTTATTCTGAAGAGGCCATACCCCAATCCCCATTATGATGCATGGTTAGAATCTGTCAGCAAAAGGATGGAACGCGATCAACAAATGGCAGAACAACTTGCGTTAGAGGATCTGCAATTTCAGGTGGGTTAACAGGAACACCCCCGTTGTCTTTCTACTTGTTTGAACGTGATACGTGAAAATGCACGGCGAGCGTTAGCATGTTTTTAGACGTGATATGACTAGTTCTCAAAAGATGCTGCAGTGCTTTTAAAAACAAAAACATGCTCCAAAAGTCACGCGAACAGTACGTGATTGAAGCATGGGCATCATGCAAGCTTTGTTGCCGTTTTAATCGCGGGTAAATCATGTGATATGGGATTTGTAGAATTGTGCAGTGTTTGATTAGACCAGGGGTCTCCAAACTACGGTCCGTGGGCCAAATCCGGCCCGTCAAGCCGTTTCATTCGTCCTGTTAAGACACTTTTTGTATATAATGAAAAATCACATATTTATGAAAAAAGAATTTTTTTTAATTCACAGCATTGTGCAAATTTATTGGGACAAGTAGTTTATTCTGTTGCTGTTTGGAAAGTTTCGTCAAATTCACTGCTTTGTGAGTTTGGGTGCTGGTGTGTCGAACACGTTTGCCGTGGCTGATCTAGTTTTTTTCGCGTAGCGCGTGCGTTGATTGACTTTCTTTCATGGTGTTTCATCGCATTTTACGGATGACATTTCTTAGATTTTATCGATTTTTAACACAACGCTTCACTGCGCATACTCTCTACCTGTACTTTCAGGGACTTTGTCTGTTCACAATTCATTTACAGGCCCGTTGTCAAGCGAGTTGAAACGTTGGCGTCGTTTTTTAAAACCTGCAGTTAAGCAAAAGTTTTTTTTTATCATATTCGGTCTCAACGGCTCGTGCACAAAACCGAGCCTTAAAATAGCTTTTCTGCGAGTGCTCAAACACCAGCAGGAAGTTTACGGCTTGTTAGCAGCTTCTAAAACCAAAGTTCTTGTTTTTTCTTTACTCTTATTACTATTTCACTCCACCGAAAATGTGCATCGTCACTTGAAGCAAGCTACCAAGCTCGTCCTTAGCAACCAGCCGCTTTGATAAAGTCCGAACATACTTAGTTTGAATTAGGACACGATCGCTGTGAAGACACAGCTTTTGAGTGGAAGCTCGCGTTGGTCAAGCCGTGTGGGTTCTGTAAAACACGTTAGTTTTTACATTTACTTTACCGTTAGATTTCAAAGTCTCCCAATGCACCTTCCATGACAAAGGGGGCCGTGGTTCTGCGAAAAAACTTTTTAACCTTTAGTTTCTGCAACCTTTAGTCAGTCGCCGCGTTTAGATGTTGAACGTCACAAACTATCGCGATGTAACTGAGGCAGGGTTAATAACCGGCGTCAAGGCGAGTCATAAGACGTTCTTTGCATAATACGCGCAACATCGAAGCGCAACTTCTTGCAGAAATCCGATGCCGGAATGAAGTCGAACGCAAATGAGCGACGTTGCTTCATTCCATCACGATTCGATTCGGGTTCTTCTGTGGATCCGCCGCAACAAAGACACACGAACTCGTGGACTGTGGATAGTGACGAGCAACTGGCACGGTCTCTGCAGGAGGAAGAAGCCTTCGCAGCATGTGCCGATGAATATGTTTGAAGGTCATTCTTACCTTCAGAAAGTAGCTTGACTTGGTTCAAGACAAAATCTGCCACCAGTGTATTCGGCCCCATAAGCTTTGGCTAAATTGACAGTTTGCAGCTTCTTTTTTAGCGAATTTGACAAACTTTATCAAAGTTTTTCATGTTTTTAGTTTTTTGATGTCAATGATGACATTTTTTCTTCATTTAAAGCTTTTCAATTTTGAACAGTTGCTTTCGATTTTTTGTTTCGTTCGTGTGGTGTAATGGACTAAAGCTTCAAACGAAACAGGGCGCTTGTTCTCCGTGTAGAGCTGCAACTTGCTCTGTTTATAAAGCGAAGCTGTCGAAGACTTCGCCTGACATCCTATGGTTCGTGAAATGATGGATTGAAATCCCTCAAGAAATACAGAGCAGAGAATTGACTTGGATAATACTGTAGCTGCTTTCCTTGCATTAGTCAGCAACAATTTTTTCGCACACGTGTTCGTTAACGCGGTGCTTGTGTTGCTTTGGTGCGAATGTTGGAAAGCGTTGTTGTGAAAAAAACTTGTTGGAAATTTTAACGCAAATTTTTATTTTAAAACATTTTCACCGCACTGCAATCGATAGTCACTGGGCTGGATGGCAATAGCGAGTAAATCAGTGTTCCTTTTTCATTCCAAGACCTATGTAGCTGTCAAGTGCTTGTTAACTGTGATGAAAAGCTAGTTTCTCCGTACTGTTTTAGCTTTTTAGTCTTGTGCCTATGTTCTTTCGCCAACTTGTGCAAACCGTTTGCGATTTTAAATGTATACTTTCGTTTGTTCAAGTCACTGTGTTTCTATAACCACGCACGGCAGAAATATAAACATTTAACACGTTGAAAATTTAGTTAAAAAGTTCCGGTTTGATTGCTTTTTGCCCTTGCTGGAGTCATTCTGACACCGTGCTTTCCTCTTCGATTGGCTTCCACGTCTTCATCCACAGCATTCCACCGGTTCTGCGCATTATACGCAGCAGAAACGTTGTGATGTAAGATTTCTCTACGTCAGCACTCAGCAGAAACTATGAAGGTGTTGTAGGTCACAAGTTCGTCACAGATGACGCAGTGGTCCCCGTTTCGAAGGTGCTGGCCACTTGGCGAGGTTCACTGGGTAGTTTTGTTGGTGCCAGGCGACGAGACGTTTTCTTGGTTTACGAAAATTCTGATGCGTGACATTAAATAATCACGCGGACCGCAGGTTCCCCACTCCTGCTCTAATAACTTGCTCCATCACGCAATCGTGGATTCAAGGCATCTGAGAAACAATTCAGTGATCAACCTCCGTTAATAAAGACTCCGTTGTCGACACTTGCCGGTGTACCACTTTTACCATATACTGCACTTCACCTGAGAGAAGGGCCCTTTAAACTGGGATCTTCGCACCCCAAGGGATCCGTGATGAATTTAAAGAGGCCCGTGAGGTAATTCTACAATCCTTATGTAAGATTTTTCTGGGGTTTCAGTCAGCGGTAACTTGTGGCAGCAAATCTGACATTTTGGAGGTCGTTCGCCGAAAAAACAAAAAAATTGCTTGCCATTTTTATTGTGCACAGCAAGGAACATTTTGGGGTAACTGCACCACACAAACGTCTGTGATGTCTACTTGATACAAAAAAGCAGAAGCAAATTTTAAAAACACCCGCTAAACAATGCTTTACAAGTCATAGAGCTGCAGTTCACGAGCCTGCGATGGGTCTCTATTAGCGAACAGCGTCAACAATGCTATGCTTTCGTAATAACACTTCTCTTCCGTCATTTCTTGTGCACGTGAAAATTGCCCAGTTTTATTCAATGTGTAACATACCTGCAGGAAATACATTTAAGCTAATTAGCCCAAGACATAAATTGACTTCATGAAATGACAATTAGTTCAGATCAAATTTTTGCCAGCGATACCAAAGTTATTTTGTTTAAGTTCTGAGTCCGTGCCCAGTGGTCAAACCTTTCATGTCCAAATAGCTTAGTACTAAGAAGCAGGGGCGGCTCGTTTAGACGGGCTGCAGCCCTCCCTGAAAAATG
>Ga0210059_1007989_pt1 | contig 16783 bp, 11 predicted proteins | sample Ectturendosymbi2_FD_188042 | JGI IMG/M metagenome (GOLD analysis project Ga0210059, IMG submission 188042) | Ecteinascidia turbinata endosymbiont from Florida, USA - Sample 2 (SPAdes) (version 2) | ecosystem: Host-associated > Tunicates > Ascidians > Unclassified | place: Key West, Florida...
CCCAGCACCTTCGAAAATATCCTTCAAGCGACTCTTTGAATAGCGTTGTAACAATGGCGTTTACGAGCGCCGTGCTCCCATCGCACATCACAAGCCGCGGGTAAGGCCTTCACGAGCCTTGCTTGCCTTGTGCATGCCAAACCCGATGAAGAAAGTTGGCAATCGAAGGAATCTCATGCGACCAAGTTATCATGCTGGCAACATCCAATGGTGGATTTCCTTCGACAGGATGCCGAACAACCATTTCATATACATAACAGTGTTGCTGTCCAAGCAGAATGCTTCCGGCAGCATCGATGTAAACGATGTCTTCTTTGCTAATGTTCGCAATACAGTGATGCTTTTCATGCTGTAGAAGATGAAGGTCGGTGGTTCTATCATTATCACCTGCAGTGTAGCGCTGCAACGTGATGTTTGATGCTGGTCTTCTTTCATTTTTTGTAAGGCCAACCAAACGTTGTCATCTGGCGTAGCAATTCGTCTGCTTTCGCACCTAATCTGTTTCAGAACATCCTTGGATGGGCAGCCATCCTTGCAACCACTTTCAAGGGCCTTAGGATCCAAGTGTTTTAGTTGTTCCAAGTGATGCAAACGCGGTAATTTGTGTTTCAACACTTCTTTCGCTACTTTGCGATCAGATCCACGGATGTAACGGCAAACGTTTCGGACTTGAGGTGGAGTACTCTACCTTCGAATTTGGCATACAGTTGGAAATGTTTGTTAATATAGCAATTGAAGGTAACCTTGCACGTGGAAAATGTGCAATAACCTTCACAACGGAAGAGAACCTGTTGCTTGCTTTCATTATGTCGAAGTGTGACACAATGCCGTTTGAAAGCAAAGCTACGCACAATATTCGCTTTTTTCAATCCTTCGATCACCTCATTTCTCCAACAACCATCTGAAAAAAGACGGCCTTTTTGTGTTGCTTTGCACTTGTTCCGCACATTCTTATCGAACGGAACTTCCACGTCTTTCGTCAGCTGTGTGGTGAAAAAAACAAGGCTTAACCCTGTGACTGTGCAGACAGATTCTTCGTGAACAACTGCTTCCTTGGCAGAGCTAGAGTTAGCTGGAGCCTGTAGTTTTGCATTCTCCTCTGGTTTTCCCAATTTGTTAAGCACCGGCACATAACGGTTTTATTTCATAGCTGATGATATTGGCAAGTGATTTTTATTTAGAAATCTTTTCTGACGCCTTTAGTTTATGAGAAAACCGTTGTTGTTAAGCGCGTTCGGTATTCGAAAAAACTTTCCGAAATTGGTCGCGCAGCGCTAAAGTCGGTCATGTTTATGCATGATTTTGATAACTTTAATAAAAAGTGTAGAGGATGAAAACGGTTTTATTTGATAGCTGATGATATTGGCAAGTGATTTTCGTTTAGAAATCTTTGCTTACGCTTTTAGTTTATGATAAAACCGTTGTTGTTTAAGCACTTTCAATATTCGAAAAAACGTGCCGAAAATTGTCGCGCAGCGCTAAAGTCGGTCATGTTTATGCATGATTTTGATAACTTTAATAAAAAGTGTAGAGGATGAAAAGGGTTTTGTTTGATAGCTGATGATATTGGCAAGTGATTTTGGTTTAGAAATCTTTGCTGACGCCTTTAGTTTATGAGAAAACCGTTGTTGTTTAAGCGCGTTCGGTATTCGAAAAAACGTGCCGAAATTTGTCGCGCAGCGCTAAAGTCGGTCATGTTTATGCATGATTTTGATAACTTTAATAAAAAGTGTAGAGGATGAAAACAGTTTTATTTGATAGCTGATGATATTGGCAAGTGATATTCGTTTAGAAATCTTTGCTGACGCCTTTTGTTCATCAGAAAACCGTTGTTGTTTAAGCGCGTTCGATATTCGAAAAACTTTCCGAAAATTGTCGCGCAGCGCTAAAGTCGGTCATGTTTATGCATGATTTTGATAACTTTAATAAAAAGTGTAGAGGATGAAAACAGTTTTATTTGATAGCTGATGATATTGGCAAGTGATGTTCGTTTGAAAATATTTGCTGACGCCTTTTGTTTGTGAGAAAACCGTTGTTGCAGCGCGTTCGATATTCGAAAAAACTTACCGAAAGGTCTACGGTTAGCTTAAAAGTCATTTGAAAGAATTCGTCTGAGTTGTTTGTATTATGATTTTAACATAATATGTTTTCTTGAGTATTTTTTTAGCTTATCTGCTCGTTTTTGTGTTGGCGGTTTTTTCGCCAAATCGCGAAAGTGACGGCTGGGCGAAGTGACGGCTAGCTTTACTCTGGTACCTCAACACCGTCCCTGCTCAAGCCGAGATTCGGGCTGAGCTCGGATGAGCAGTTCCCTCAAGAGCGTAAAAGCTTTTGTGCTGAGCAGTGCTGGCCCAAAACAAAGCAAAACAAAGCAGCTTAAAATATCTTTGCGTCATACTTGATGACAAACTTAATTGGAAGCCTCAAATTGAAAAGCTGGTAACACAGCAGAGATGATTGGATAGTGGATTTTTACTATCCGTCCTATCCTGTTTTTGAAAAATGATATCCATATCCAATCCCAATCCTGTTTTGGTTAAAATCTTACTATCCGTATCCGAAAACTATCCGAAGGTGTATCACGATGTACAACATACATTTTTGTGCTGTGTCTATTTTGCCTTGTGAGGTAAAATAATTGCTGAAGTTATTTTGCCTTTAGCTGAACATGATTGGTGGCAGTGGTCACATGACAGATTTGGAATGCATGTCCTACTTAGTTGACCGTGACATCTGTAACAGCTCAGTCCCACATGCATGGACAAGTGTTGTAATGGTTTCAAGGCTGGCAAGCAGTTAGAAGCTTCTTGTTTGCATTAAGTGAACTGCAGGCTAAACCCTAACTCTAAACACTGAACCACTAAACCTAAAACTTGACCTAAACCTTGACCATAAGCACTGATCCTAAACCCTAACCATAAACTCTTAAATCCCAACCAATTGTCTCTGCATATTGTACTTGTCACATGACCATTTCAATCAATTGTGTTCAATTGAAGGCAAAATAGTCCCAGCACAGGTTGTGCCTCATGAAGCAGAATAGACACTACCTGAATGTGTTGTGCCACTGTTGCGGTCGGAAAGTCCGAGCGGCAAGTGCGCAAAGCTTCACACTGTGGCAGCAAGCAACAATAGAGATCGCGAGTTCACTCTTGTCATCACCATTAGCAAGTAGTATAAACTGTTCACTAGCTTCACAAGCATTATAAGAGGTCACTCACCAAGATTACTCCATCGGGATCACTCTGTTATTGCTTGTTTGCGCCACATATATACGGGTGTTATTCTTCGCGCACATCCCGTTCGTGGTGAATCGAGCATGCACCGCAACGTCAACTGAGATGTTGCAACACCACTTTGGGTCCTGTCATGCTTGTGAACAGAAAGTTTGACCTATCTTGCAAGTGTTGCACACCCCGGTGCTAGGACCTGAACATAGCAGTGAGAAAAACCTGTTCTTTCAAAATTTCGATTGTTTTTCTGTGTTGTCGACGACTTCATTCCAAGGAGCTTGCTATTCACACATATTGAAATTGTTATCTTGACAACTAAGAAATGTTTCTTGTGTCGTGCTTTATTGTTCTTATTATGAGTCGTAAAGCTGTACTTTGCTACACCGAATGGTCCAATGAACTTCTTGAAGTCAATAGCGCAAGGCCAAGCGGCCTCGCGAAATATTACCACCGGCCAGAACTTTCTGTTTTGATCACTTCACAGTTGAAAATCAGATGGATATCAGAATAAAAATTACGGCGATTCGAAGGCAGACCATCTGCAGAGAGTCCCTTATTCGAAACGTGCGTTATTGGAAGAGAGCATAATTTGCGCAGCAAGTGTTTTTGAGGTTCTGCAAAGCTACGATGCAGGTATGCCTTGCCGGAAAGTTTTACGTCACAGGCCATTCCTCAAGCGCAATGTGTTCACGTCACAAAGCTTTCGCTGTGGTTCGCACAAATTTGCAGCTTTCAAAACAACATCCCAAAGTCTGCACTGCACAGATTGATATGCATAATTGCATGACTTTCAAGAACAAAAGTTTAACAAACTCCAATAACTTAATCCATATTGTGACACTGCGTCAAAATACAAGCTTCTCATAGTCTATAACGTAACCTAAGTACTATTCCAAGTCAATTGCATTAAAACCAAGCTGAAGTTTTGTCACACAGTCCCGTCGCCACAGGGAGGGTGCTTCGGTAGGCTTAGCCCTTCCGAAACAAAGCCCCAATTGTAATATAAAACATGATGTTTGTTCAAATTTGGGTATGTCAAGGCTCACTGCACAAATGTTAAGCCCCCGATTCAAGACTTTCTGGTGACGGTTCTGTTGGTACACCAAGCTTTTCATTAACTAGCCATTTCATTGGTAACAACGGTTAGATTTTACCACCATCCATGAGTTCACATTCATAATTTCATTTATTAAGCCTGCCCATTGTTGCACTTTAATTTATTTAACCAAACCTACCTGTAACTACGTAGCAATGCTGGTCTATAAACCAAAACAGTATTCAAAACAATAGACTGGATTAAAATATGTCATTAACATTGAAACATCTGACTAAATATTCAGTCTGACAAGTGAATGTCACAAAACAACAATTTTGCATATCATGAAAGAAAAAAGCTAGCTACCTGGCCTGGTATCATCCAACAACCAGTCAATGCAGGCTCATGTAGAAATGGAATAGGCTTGATGACTGCAAAGCCTGGTGTAGACTACAGACCACATTAAGAGCTAGAGTGCTAGCTAGTCTAGACTAGATCACAGTAGGCCTATACTAAACTAACCTTAGTCCAGGTACGCAGCATACAAATTCCTTAATGTATACTGAAAAAGCCCTATCTTGCCACACCTCATGCTGACAAACTTGACGTATCCAATTAGCAGATTACGACAGGGCATGAGTTTACACTACGGTACAGAGGTTACACCACATACAGACTCGGAGCCATGGCACAGAAGGCTGAAAAGATGCTTCTGAAAATAATAAATGAATGATTGTGCAATGTGCAACTTTTTCCAAAAGTGTGGATCCTCAAAATATCGTTGAAAGCGTTTGGGATATCCGGATACGTATCCGGTTTCCATTTGAAAGCAGTTTTTGGATATCCGTATCCGGTTGCAAACTCACTATCCTGCCGGATATCCTACCGGCAAACCGGATTGTGATCATCTCTAATGTCTGGTACATCCTCGAAATGCTCTATTGTTTACCGATTCTTCCGTGTTAGTTTATATTACGAACGTCGCATCTAAAGTGAGCTAGTTTTCAATTGTGATTTTGTGTGCGCACTAGAAACATTCGAAACCAGCAAACCAGAAACCAGAAACATTCTTTTGACCTGTTTCTGATAAACACGGATCTTACACTTTGTAATGAGGATATCGACCCAGGATATATATGTTTTAAAGAAAAATGGATGGTGGTCTTGATGTTCATCTTCATGTTCGACCTGGTCCTACTGCTTTGTTTGTTGCCTTTGTATTTTGAGTAAATCGCAATCATCTGATTGTTCTGTTGCTCCTTCCTTTAATGTGTCTTTATGCTTTTTTAACAGTTACTTGTACTTTATTTTCTAAAATATAATAATGCTTTCCCGACCGCTTTCCCTACCAAATTCATAACGATTTTTTTCCGGCAGGCTATGTATAGGGTATCAAACATGAAAAGAACATCATCATTATGCAACCAACAAATTAAATTAATGGAAACACTGTTATCGAGTAAACAATTTCTTGTTTTTTTGTTATTATGGAATAGGCCTAACATTAAACAATAACAATAATTATTTTTGTATTTGTTAGTTATTGTGGAATAGCAAATTAAACAATGTTATATTGACGAGGGTAACTTCAACTTGCAACTGCAATCCATTTCTTCAGGTGGAAACTACCGCAGCCTAAAAATTGATTTACTAAACAGCTTGGGCTTGATCAACCCTCATCTAATGGTAAAAAAGTCACTGATTTTGAGCATTGCTGTGTTGAAAAACACTAGTGAAAACTGGTGTGCTTGAGCTCATATTATATATACTATAGTGGTCTTCAGATTTGTAACACTAATACAAACTATCAGTATTTGCATTGATTTTCTAAATCTTATGATAAAATATCTCATTTTTCCTTGGTTATTAGGCTAAGTGCTGTTTAATAATAAAATATGTTAATAAAACTGTGCTCACTATTTTCTTATTTATAAATGTTGTTTAATTGTAATGTCATGGGATCATTTCGTTCGTGTTGGCAATAGTACCCCTTCATTTGAGATTTTTGACCTAGGGGTGTATTGCTTGCTTTTCAATTTTTGTTTGCATCTGATGTTTTGCATGATGAAAAAAACTTGTTATTGTGGAATGACAATATTCTGTGGAATACCATTTGTGGTTTGGAAGTTATGGTCTAAAAACAACAAATTATGTGAGTCATCCCTAAGGGATGAATTAATTTTTTGTTTATTTATTTTGTGGCTTTTAGGTCATAACTTGTTAACCACAAAAGCAAGAAAGTTATTCAAGGGCTCTAAAGATGCAAATTTTTGCCTACTTTTTTCAAAAAAAGAAACAAAAAATTGTCCCTTGGGGTTAGGGCCAAGGGCCCAGTGACGTAGGCCAAAATAAGCTTAAACCAACCTCTAATATGATGTCACCCACATAAAACACAAATACAAAGCTTACTAATTTTTTAGTCGAAACTACAAGACTTTCCCCAAGTCTTGAAATTTGAACACTGTCTTGCTCAGGGGTCGGCAACCTACGGCCCGTGGGCTGCATCCGACCTGCTAAGCAAAATCATCCATCCCTTTTACAAATCTTAATTGTGTGGCCTGACTAGCGGTAGGCTATATTTCATGAATCTGATGTCCTTGCAACTTCTTGTTTGTGATGATGGTGGGTGGCATTGAAGAGAAAATACAGCCTACCACAGATTCATGCAATATAGCCCACCACTACTTATGGTAAACTGCACTATGCCATAAATGTACTGTCTTTCAAATTTTGTTTTTTTTTACGAACTGTGAAAATCAAGAGTTAATCTGATTAAAAGTCCATAAATCCCCATGTTTTATCAATATCATGAAGAACAAAATGAACAAAATTAGTGGTGGAAATTTAGTACGGCCCACCATACTTGGCCGAGTATGTTTTTAGGCCGTGTCTGGGAAATATTTGTTAAATATTTACAAGTTACATGAACTTGAGGATGTTAGTTGCCACATATGCAAATTATATACCTGCAAGATTAGGTATACTACTCGCACAATACATTAGGATTAGTTTTGACATACAAATCATTTTCTTGCCTTCCTTTGGATTTTCAGCAAAATATTTGTCAGCATAATAGCTATAGGTTTTCATGCGTAAAACTATCTGTCATTTTAGATTTAAATTGTTTTTGAAAGATGACATTCACACAATATAAAAAATGTCTTACAGCAGAGATGGCCAACCTATGGCACATGCGCCAAATTTGGCGCAAAGAATGATTTGAAGTGGCGCATTGTATCCCTGTAATCCTAATAAAAGATAGAACGCCTTTCCACTATTTTCATCGATTTTTTGTTTCATACAAATCCCTTATGAGATGCCTGTTATCATCTTGAAACAAACGTTCAAGATGAAATTAAAACTCTTCATTTTGCACTTAGAAAATGCTGATATCAACTAGTCATCGTATTTAAAGGAGCAGATTGAATGTGCTGCTGATAATGGCAGTTTGATAAAATGCACTATAAAGATGAAGTTATTGTGAACTAATAGCAGTTGTCTAAGGCTGTTGTTTTTAGACTTTTTGTGGATTATCAACCATGTTGAAACAAAAAATACAATTGTTGAAATGTAACGAAAAGTTTTACAAGATTTTTGTGTCTGTCCCTTGTTTCTTCAAATGAATGTATACCTGAACTGGTATACACTCCTGTCAAGGTTAGATCAGATCCTAATTTTGTCAGCTATAGGCATCTAGCAAACTTGGCAAGTGGGTAAGGTTTGGTTACTTAAATAGATTGATCTTTTCAGTTTGCTTATGAAGTATGATATATACATACTTAACAATATAGTGTTGCTTAAGGTGAATGCTCTGTTGAAAAGTGTCTAAATGTGTTTGAACTTAATGTAGAGGAAAAGTGTCATGGTACTCCAACACATTCTACCATCTCAAAATTGAAAATGGGATTTTTGCTGCAACTGTATGTTCTGCTATGGAAAAATTACAGGATAAAGCTCCGACGCCTGGTAAGTGCTGATTTGCATTGGACTGGTTATAAGTGATTGTTTTAACTTTACTGTTGAAGTGAAAAAAGATAGTGAAAAAACTCTTCAATGTTAATGTGAAAAAACTCTTTCAAGGGAGTTTTTTGATTGGTAATGAACAAACTGCTCCACCAACTGATTTGTTTCGTTTTGTTGCTCCAACTCAAAAGGTGTATTGCTAAACATGCACAGCTTATTAACAGATGTTCTACAACATGCCGCAGAACATCTGTGGGTTTTAGATTTTGAAATGCCCTAGCTGAAAAAGTGGATTTTATCACTTTCAATTACTGGCCATGTCATGTGATATGCTGGGTGTGGTTTTCATTTTGATTAATAAAACTGGAGCTAAAATTATAAAATTGCTTGCCAAATTGGACTATTCTGTTATGGCTTGTGCCCTCTTTCAAATCCAAAACGCAACCTTGCTGCTGTTTTTTTGGTCATTGTCCAAATTTGTTTTTGAAATGACTGAAACAAATTTGTGAATTTGGTCACAAAGCCTATTTTGGACAAATGGATGAAATGTCTCAGCGAAAAAAACAGTCTTGTTGTATGGAATATTTTAGCCTTTTCCTAATGCCTTGCTGGAGCACCATGCTGAAGTTGGTAGCTTTTGTTCCTGTGATAGTGCTCTGTTGACATGAAATATGATGTTGCATCAACATAGTGGTTACTGTTTAATCACACTGCTTATTTGCAAATTTTAGTTTATACATGTGTTTGGTTTGTTTCATATGCTTTTCAACTATTTAAAATTAGCAATGCAATATGAAATTGCTCAACTTTTCCAATATTTATGTCCTATTTTCAAATATTTACAGGCAGTAACTTTTCCCTCTGCCTATATTGTATTGTTGAATTGTGCGAAATTGCATTACTGTCTGATATCAAACCTTATATGGGATAATCGGTAGTTATTTCTAACGTTATTGTTACATTTCCTTATCTTTTGTTCGTGCGGCATTCATTTGATTATTTTGAAGGGTTTGATTTAATGACCTTACGGTTCCTCACTCCCCATAATAAACTATCTAACCCCATAATAAACGATCTTGCCTTTGTGGCTCTTCTCCGCGACTGTTTGCGCATCACCACGTGCGCTTTGTTTACTTTCCGCTTCGAATGCACGGATACCCCGCGGCGGTCCAGAAGGTCGGTTAGCTTTTCCATGTTCTGAACGGCTGAACAGAGATACACGTAACAGAGATATACGTTGCACGAGTTTTTTGTCTCACCATATTTGCCCAAGAACAGGGGCTAACGAACTTACCAGGCACGGTTTTCAATCTCGGTCGACCGTTCAAAAGGGTCGTGGTGGCAGTTGCAGCAGCAAAGTTTAAGCGACAAGCCCAAGGTTCTTTGCTATTTAATCGTTCGGATTTTAGTTTGCTGTATCAAGAAGTATTTTCAATGTTGACAGTAGAGAGTCACGTCAACTGCTATGAGAAAGGAATGTAACAAAATGTTGCAGATTGTGAATTGGCTGTTCTACGCAGAATAGCGTGCGTTTTTCTATTTTCTTGCCAATTTTCCAACGTTTGGGCTGAAGACATAGTTGACTTTCAAGTGGTATCAATTAATGTCACTAGAAATGTTGTTGTTTTCTCGTTTTTGTAGTGCAACATGCAGATATCTGTCTTTTCGTGGAAAAAAACTTGTCAGGGTAGACTTCAGCAAAGTGGATCTCTTAAGGAAGCTTGTGATTACAGAATGGGGCCTGTAGGTGTCGACTTGGTAGTAGTTGTTTGCAGATTCCAGGAGTAGAATGTGTGGATTTTAGATAAAAGCAACACGAAGCGCCTGGATGCAACTTTTTTCAGTAAATCAGTGGTCGTTTTGACTTCAGTTTCGTGTAGTTCACGTTTGGCGTTGTTGGTTGAGTTTCGGCCTGATAACAGTCGCGCTTTTTGTGTTTTACGGTTGGATAAATGTTGCGTCAGTCAAGGGTCTCTACGATACTCTTAAATTGCTGCTGTGAACACGGGTGTCGTGGGCGGCTGTGACCGGTTGCTCACTGCTAAGATTGTTCGTTTCCAACAGCTACTTATTGTGCTGGCACGAAAACCGATAGTTTGCAAGGATTACTTTTGTGCGCGCACTCGGTGTTTCACAAATTTGCCATCTTCCGCAGAAGTTAGGCTTTCCAATCCACACTCATACAAATGTTGAAGACACACTTCTCATGTCCAAGGAGTCGATGTCTGCGAAATTTTCCTGACTCCAACCGATTTTAGAATGATTTGCAAGTTTGTAATGCAGACAAAATCGGTTAATCGCGCATCGAATTTGTCAGACATGTTTATGTTCTGAAAAAAAGGTTGGTTATGAACAAAGAGATAACTTGGGCGCAAAACGTATTCTAATTCTCTGAAACAGCATTGCAGCTTTCTCTGGCGCATTATCTTCATTGATCGATACTGATGCGATGACGTTCCAGGAGCTTTTCCTTTGTTTTCCGTGTTGGCAAAACTTGCGACTGCGATATCATACTGATCGCAAAAACGCTGACCAAAAGTGTTTTTGCGCTGGGTACACAACGTTTCTGACATGGAGAAAGTTTTTCTGATTAACTGTTCCAGAAGTTTTACAGCCACTGTCAAATTACGTTTTCATCTTGAGATGTGGAGCCAAAGTGCTTTGGCTTTATCTTTCAGCATCTTTGAAAAGAGCTGCTCTGTTTTAATTTAGATCTTTTCTCCAAGCTTCCCTTTCTGTTCCCACCCACTTCCTAAATGTATGTTTTCATATTTTATAGTCCCCTTAAAAGCGTTCCATCTCACACTGGATAAGCTGTTTAGAGAAACGCTTGATCCCCGAAATCCACCCAGCAGCAAAAATATGCGACTTTACGATGACGAAGAATTTCAGGTATTTTGCTGACGTCAGCCGCACACCATATAGCAAAAAAGAGTCTTGTGGTGTTCCATGGTGTTCCTCGTAGCTTGCTACTTCAGTTAGTCGAAACTGTCAACTGAAGCATGACAAAGGATTTGAAGATGTCCAATCCGTTCCAGCTACATCTTCATGTTTCCCGGCATTGTGGTTCGAGTGTGGCGTCTTCCACGTCAAAGTTAAATCGAAACGTGTTAGTTACGTTTCCCATTCGAATGTCCGTAAAACACCGGATAGATCAGCCCAGTACTTCAGTTTTAAGCCAAGGTAAGCTCACATTTCCACTGTAACATGTTTTGCGTGACAGGCTTGACCGATGAACAAAACTGCAGAACCCTTCAATGGAAATAGTCAACTGTTGTAATAAAAAACCGACAAACCTTTTCGGCCAATTAGGCAAAAAGCCTTATGCAGCAGATCGCCCAATGGAAGCCGTCCCTTACAAGCTGAAAAAATCTGAAGCAGAGTAAAACTCGGAAGATTTGCAAAATCGTGTTGTAGCAATGGGTTAAAACGGCTTTTGTGCACTTGTGTTTTGGTCTTCAACCAAACTGTGTCACCCTTAGCTTCGTGACAGCTTACTGTTCATAACACCATCGAGCGGCTCATTGAATTTGCTTTTCGCGCTTTTTTCGCACTATCTTTTGTGTGAGCGTATGTGTTGGAGTTAACTAAACAAGGCTATGTCACCACCTCGCCTTTGGTCGTGGAGGCTCGGATACGGTGCTTTGACTCACATTTCACAATCAACAATCCTTAAGCACGGTGTCATCTCCGCACGTCTCACTCCCTCTGCGCCCAACGTCCATGAAGCTGCGCTGGCGCAGTTGTTTTGAGAACAATTGTTCTCAATTCCAAGTTTTTGTGCTGGTGGTTTTATCAAAGGCGTTTAGTTACCGGCCACGGAACGCACACTCTCTCCTTTCACTCTTGTTACGCCCTACGTCGTTATACAGGTATTTATCCAGCGCGCCGCTGTCCCAATCCACAGCAACTTCCATTTCAGTTCTTCAGCTTACACGAGCAGAGTGCGAATGTGCCGAATGATAGTTTTTCCAGTCAAAGGTTTCGTTTCTTTCTTCAGGAGCACAGTATGTTTGCATACATCTCAGAAAATGCAGCCAAGCCATTGAAAACTGGTGGAAAGGTTTTATTTGCGACCTAAGGTAAATCGAAACTGTTAGTCAGTGCTTAACGTCGCACCCAGTTTCGCCTCAGATTCTATTTTTGGTTATCAGGGTTCACCGCGGAAGCACCACAACTATCAAGTGTAAGCGCGATGTTATGAGGTTAAACCAGAGGTGCAAATAAAAAAAACGTTCGCGCACTTCAAGTTTTGGTCGCGCGGCGTGAGTGCGTGACGGCATTTTTGCACACCTGTGCTACAGTTTAAGAAAAGCTATGGTTCGAAGGGGTCTCCAAACTACCGCACGCGGGCCAAATCCGACCCCCAAAGACACTTTATCAACTGACAAAATAACTTGTTTACGAAAAATTTATCGATTCTGTAGAATGTGACATATCCCGAAATAATGACATTACGTAAGACAGCCATGTAAATGCCACTTGGCCAAGTGTACTACTGCACTGCAGGCTGGCCTAACCTCAGCTGATATGTTACCGCGATCTGAGATCTTTGTTAACATTAGGCACATCCCATCTGAAGACGGATTTTCCCACTATCAGGCTTGCACAAATTACGGCCCGCGAAAGTGTTTCTTGCTGCCCGCGAGAGCTTTCTTAGTTGTATAAAATGTTGCAAAAGCTCGACCTCGAGTAAATACTTGTCGTCGTTCTACAATTTCTTCAATACTACATCGCAGTGAAATAAACTTTTGCGGCCCGCGGCAAATTTATGTTGATAATTTGGCCCTTCGAGATTTCTGAGTTGTGCAGGCCTGCCACTATGCTAAAATCGAAGAAGCAATTTTACCATTCTTTTTAATGAATGTACTTACATTATTAAACAACATCCATGTTTTGACATTCTTTTACTTGGGACCGGGAGACTATGTTCAGCCCGCGAACTGTTGTGTAACAGCTTATGTGGCCCTTGGACAAAATGTTTGGAGACTCCTGGTCTGAAGCAGAGATGAGCGGACTGTCAAACATTGTGATCCCGATCCACTCTTGATTTTTTATAACTCAGTTCAAGTCCAACCACAGTCCAAAAATTTTGTAAATCTAAGTCCAAATGAAGTCCAAAAAATTCAAAAATGCAGCTATTGCACAACTAAAATACCGCAATATTTTTCATTAACTCAGTCCGAATTTAGTCCTGATCCCAAATTTTTGAAGCGAGTTACACTCCGGATCCACTCCAAATCAAAAAAAAATTCGTTGTAGTCCGGATCGGTCCAGTCCAAGGCTCATCTCTGGTCTGAAGCAAACCACTCCCGTCGAATTTGATGCGCGCGTTCGTGATTTACCACTTCTTTTACGTCTCGATAGGTTACTGATTTACTATGTTCGGAAGTGACGTCAAGTGTTTGCCGGCAGACGTCTTGAGCGATCGAGATTTTTATGACCAGTCAAGGACACTGTTGTGTCACGTTACAGGATACGTACTACCCCTGCAGATTGCAAGGTTTTTCTAGTGCAGCTATGTCCAACGCGCGGGCCGCATGCGGCCCTGTCGAGGGTTTTGTGCGGCCCAATTTAGGTTCTCGCTGTAGTAAAAGTGTCCTACACACTGGCAACTTGTTTTGATGCAGGTGGTCTTCACTGGCACTTTATCACGTCTGTTACCATTGCAGTTGGGATTCGAACACTTTCAGCATGTTAGGTTAAGCTAAATTTAGTTTGCAAAAATCAAAGAAAGTCATTCAGTGTGCGGCCCTGGTCAAGACAGTGACATAATTTTTGGCTTAGCAAGCCATTTATGTTGGACAAAGCTGTTCCAGTGTGTAGCTTTTTCTTCTTGCACGTGTGTAGGAAGTCTAAAACCAAGCCGTTAAATTCATGTGAATTGTTGTTTTATGGCTACAGAAAAGAGTGTAAATTGTTTAGCTCGTGGAATTTGCTAGCTTTTGCAGTAGTTTTTTCTACTTTCGTCGAAGTAATATATTGTTTTTCCAAATCGCATCGCGCAAGCCTATCCAAGCAAAATGTGTACAGGTCTTAACTTCCCAAGGATTGCTGCTGTGCGGCACTTACGAGGTTTTAACCTTGAACAAGCTTTGTGATATTCATTACTGAAACTGCTGTTTATATTCTCGATTAACATATTTTGGTAATGTGTTCTTCGTTGAAATTGTTCATTTTCATTCTTTTTTTGCCTGCATCAATTTATCTACTTGCATGCGCAAGCACCGAAGTTTCAAGCACATTGACGTAAAACAGTGGTGCTCAAACTTTTTGGCTCGTGGGCCACATTTGTCTTTCCGAAACCCTTCGCGGGTCACAAGAATTAATAATCTCAATAAAAATTGTCTAAAAAATCCCCTTAAATGATTAAAGTGTTAAGTTTTCTTTCCAATGAAAATTGCTTCGCGGGCCACTCCAGAGGGCCTTGCGGGCCACGGTTTGAGCACCACTGACGTAAAAGAATGGTAGAGTTTAAGTTTGTCTCCCTACCTGTCCTCGATTTTACGTCCAACGTAAAGCGTTACTCATGATGTAGGTCTCCGCCATAAAATAAATGTTAATTTTAACTAGGCAGCTGATCTGAGGTGACTGATGTGCAACTTTATTTTTTCACGAATGTTGATGCAAGGATTTCACGTTATATCAGCAGGACCGCCTTTCAACAAAAGCAACCTCAATTTTTGCGTAGGTACTCCACCTTGTTGTCATCAAAAGTTTTCGCGTTCATGCGGCTTAGCTCAATGTTGAGGCAGTGGTTCTCATACTTTTCGTCGCTGCAGACCCATTTCGCTGCACCCAAAACCGCTGCGCACCCCTTCGCTTTGTCAAGGTTTATTCGTTTATTGAGAAATTAGATTTAGTCGCTTCTTAGCACGAGCACCCCGACCGCCCAAATTTCAGGCTTCGGCCTGCCGCCAATTGCTGTCGCCAAAATAAAATAAAAAAGTCATTCGACTTGCAACGTGACCATTGCAGACTACAGTTCGGTGCGATTTAGCTGAAAAATGTCCCATATTAACGGATGAAAGCTCACGGATTTTCTTGATTGGATTTTGGTTTTTACGGAATCCCTAAAACACATTATGAACCCATGAGGGGTTTACGGGCCCCAGGTTGAGAACCCCTGCTACAAGGATCACACCATGAGTTGTGACCTGAGAACCGTTGGTTGATTGGACGAGTAAATAGGCTGATGTTCATCGAGCAATGCCATTCACGAAAATTGAAAACATTTAACGACAAACTTCGCTGCAACGAAATGATTTCTGCACGTCACGAGAACTGTCATGGTTAAGAACACTCGGTCTAGGTCCGTATGTATTTGCGCAATAATCATTTGTGCTGCGTGTAAGTTACTGTCTAGAAACCGCGCATTAAAACCATGGCAACGTTGCGATGATGGATATTATCTTTCGTAATGGAACTGGAATTTCAGAAGCCGAAGATACTTAGCACATTCTGGAACTCTGAAATTGGCGAAAATTTTCCCTATTTCGTCATCGGTTAGGTTTTCCTCAAAGTAACACTACGAAAATTCTTTGCGGTATTTATGTCATGAGAAAGGGCCAATGTGCAGTCTTGCGCAATAGCTGGCCCTGCTGTTCGAAAGGTGGAGTTAGTTGCATTTTTTAAGCTGCAATACGTCTCATAAATGTCCGTTAAATTACAGATGCATTTATTGGATCTTTCCATTACGTTTCAGTTGCAAATGTGTTTCATCACGCGTACGACTTCGTCTTAGGCATTTTTTAACTATTTTCCACGAAGCCCACAACGTTGCATCAGTCGCTTTCTCGAACGTCTTCCATCAAGCACGCAGCATTGCATGACATACAGCTTTGTTTCAGATAGTGCTTCTTGTATTCCATCAAGCGCACAACATTGTCTCTTTACCTTCTATGGTCTATCTCCCGGCAACAACCTGACGGTAAACGAAACGCAATATCTCGAATGCGTCATTTACAGCCCACCGGAATTACGCTGGTTGTTTCACACAGAAGGAGTCGTACTTGCCGGGATGGACTCGATTCATTTTTGTGTCATTGAAGTTGATAGGCAGGGTTCGAATCCCAGTCGGGTCACCCCGAAAACTTCATGCGCCATGTCCAGCCTCATGCGTGGCATTAAAAACAGCCGCGTGACCCGCGCCACTCGTGACACACCCAAAAGCAGTACAAAGCGATTACAGTAAACCTCGGTTAATCCGGATTCGATTTGACCGACGATTTTATCCGGTTTAGGCGAAGATCCGGATTAACCGAAGATGTTTGTTTCTAACCTGACGTCATCTAAGTGCTGGAATATTGGTGAAAATTACTTACATTGAACACATTTACGACCCAACAGCAGACTTTCGCAGAAGCAAAACGTAATTATTGATGCTTTTACAATGGTACATCAGAGTAGTTACCGCCATATGCAGGCAGTTATGAACAGGTCCTGGGTATGACGTTAAACTGCATCCGGTGGGAAAGGTTCCAGCTCGGGAGATCAGGAGTTTTCAGGAAAGTGGAACTTCCCTAAATCCCTTTAACTTCGGGTAGGTGGG
>Ga0210059_1007990_pt1 | contig 16781 bp, 11 predicted proteins | sample Ectturendosymbi2_FD_188042 | JGI IMG/M metagenome (GOLD analysis project Ga0210059, IMG submission 188042) | Ecteinascidia turbinata endosymbiont from Florida, USA - Sample 2 (SPAdes) (version 2) | ecosystem: Host-associated > Tunicates > Ascidians > Unclassified | place: Key West, Florida...
AGACGCATTGTCGTCATGGTGACGTTGAGTTAATAGCCTGTTCCGCTCCAGCGCGTCTTCGTCAGAACGGTATGAAGTTGCGCGACGAAGACAAAAGCACTGCTATCTTTTCGACATCCTTCCGAGCCGCATCTCCCTCTCGCGCTCAAACTGCCTCATGTCGGTTCGCTCCAGAAACGACACCTTTTCCAGGTATCTGACAGAAAAATACATCAAGTTAGCATAGATAGAACATTCGAAGACCGGAAAGGCATTAGGCGCACAAGAAGCAAGCTTGTCGACGGGGTGGGGTGCTGGGCAGCGGGTTTTAAATTTATCCTAATTGTGACGTTGGCGTCACGCTAGCAGTTGTAATGTTTTGTCTTCCACCTCCTTTCAGCACACGGCATATTATAGTTTTTTGAGAACGGTCGTACGTGGACCCGTCTGTCCAATTCGCTAGCAAGATACCTTTTGTATGCTTAGGTCCTGTACAATTTTATCCGGCAAGAACGGGAGAATACGTAACTGACCACTGTTCAAACTAATTTGGCGAGTGATGTGGCGTAGGTGCACAGTGCCGCTGGATCTCACAGAAAAAAACGCCCAGTATAATAGCGTACAGCAGGCCGGCACAACATACGGCCCGTGAGAGCTTTCTCAATTATAGAAAGCGTTGCAAAAGCCCGGTTTCGGGTATAATAATTAATTGTCGTTCCAGAATTTTTCCCAGATTACTGCAACGAAATAGATTTTTGCGACCCGCGGAAAATTTATATTGATCGATTTGGACCTTCCAGCTTCGTATGTTGTGCAGGCCTGACGTACAGCATGATCATATCAGCAAGTATTCCAACAACTATATTAAACAGCAGCGATAGTACGTTTGGCTGTTTCCAAAACAAAAAAAGAGGTAATAAGGCCAACAACGAATTAAGAAACAGGAACGAATTTATCACTTTTACTCAAAAACTTTTATTTTCGCACACAAGCACAAAATTTATGCAGTGCAAGAATCGGGATGATGACAGCAGGGTTTTTTAAAGGTATTTTAGGGACCCGATTAGGGCCCCTGGAATTGGAAATCGGGTCCTTAAAATCAGAGAAAATTATCATCGGGTCCCTAGAATCAGAGAAAATCGGGTCCCTAGAATCAGAGAAATCGGGTCCCTAGAATCAGAGAAATCGGGTCCCTACAGATCCATACCGGGTACGTAACATTTTCCTTAAAAAAAAACCGGATAGCAGTTTTTATTTTTTTTTATAGTTTATCTTCACCAGTCAAAGGCGTGGTGCTTGACGTGGGCGTGAGGTTAAGGTTCGCTCGTTTGAGGTGTTGCCGGTGTACTTTTCAAAAGTATACAGTTGTTTAGATTTCATATCACTCACTGTGAAGGCGTATTTCATGAAAACACAGAAGGCATTACTTAACTGGCAAAACGACACATCTTACCGAAAGTCAAGTTATGGGTGCCAATAGTTTTGCTAAACTGCCTCATTATCAACTGGTTGATATTCTGCTTGTCTAGTTTGTGTTGCATGGACTTCAGAAGGAAATAAACAGTAATTGATGGTGCAATCAATAAGCGGTTAAGTTTTACTCCCAAGCAAAACCATGCCATTATCACAAGAACTAAATGCTCAGAGCCATTTACACAAACACATACCTAAATTATGGTAGCTGTGAAGCGCAGGCTCGTATTCTCAAGCTTCCAAATGCATACATATATTATTGCACCTGTTTCGGTTATTGTTGCTTGTATTGTTTCGGTTCCAAATTACACGTATTTTGTATTGCAAACACCGAGAGCCTACTATGTATAACACAAAGATGCAGAGCATCGTAGTCTGTATCAGCTCAGCTTTGGGTCCAAAAATCTATATTCACATGTTTTACCTGGGTTTTATGGCTGAAAGCCTGGGTTGCATGCATAAACCCAACCCGATAGTTTTCGTCTTTTTCTTTTTATTTGCAAAAAAAAACAAGTTTTAAATCAAATCACAGGGTTCCTACGCAATTTTGAATATAAATTTCCAACCTTTTTCAAGACCTTTTCCAGACTATTTCTAGACTTAACTTTTCCGAATGACCTACCCACTATAATATTTTACACGACATAACCACAACTACATCAACTTTGAATCAAGTATTATGAAAATGTATGTCAAAGGATCAAGTCTGGAAAATTAATTTCTTTTTCCATACTAACAGACCAAAGAAAATATTTTTCTAAGCTGTAAATCGATTTAATTTTCTGCACATTTTTCCCAACTCCGTACGAACCCTGAGCATCTCACTTACAGGCTCAAAAATGTATTTTCATTTCAGTACTGCTGCTGTAGTTCGCAACCCGAACAACTGATTTCATGAAATGTATTACATCTGGTTGGTTTGCGCCAGTAGCACTGGTGTCACAATTCCTTCGACTGTACAATCTTTGCTTTCTGACATCAAACCATACCTAGCTTAAGACATCACTTACCAACAATGAACATCACTACAATATTACTGTATCCACAGTAGCGATTACTACAAACGGTTATTTTATCTAATATGTATTAAATAAAATAACCGCTTATAGTAATCACTAGGGCAATCAATTTTTTGACCTAAGAACTTAAAATTTTGACTTTATAATTTATAAATTTGACCTATAAATTTCCTGCGTTGCAACTGCAAAATAATTCAGCCTTAGGTGTTGAGGTTGACCCAGAAGCATATTCATGCACTCTATGCTTCAAAATTTTGAAATATTTGGTTGTTTAACTTTGGGGGTGGTATATTGATAAGTACATAAATAACCACAGTAGAGTCAAACCTGAGAACATCATAAAGTTGAAACGCTATATGCATAATGAGCATTTACCAAACCAAGTACTGTAAGTCCACGTTTCTTGCCTTACCATGCCTATCCTACATACTATTCAATCGTCCAGTAAAGGGCATGCAGCATTATTACGCCAGAAGTTGCAACAAACCCACTATTATTACAAAACTGCAACTAAACTTGCAAAAGCACATCAATATCTGTTGTTGTAGTTTCAATAAAGTATCGATGAAGAAAAAAAAACTGCTGCAAGAAAATTTTGACCTAATGATAAATTTTGACTTTTTTGACCTATTATCTTGGGATTCCCTCATGGTGTGACCGTGAAATTTGGTTTGTGGACGTTTCATGAACTTTCATTGCCCTAGTAATCACATAACAGCCAAAGTAGTCCTACGTGTATCGGGTAGGATTTAGAGTTCGCACAATTATGATAGCGTTTGATTTTAAGAAATACGACACGAAAAACATTCACAGGAGACGTTCACGATTTTTGAATTATTGTTGCTTGTATTGCCAAATAGGTGAGCACACTGCAATAGATGCTATTTTTAGATGTCATATTATTTACCCAAAGTTTATCACTTCAATATTTCATGTTTTTTAGAATCACATCAACTCAAACTTGTGCCAGAAGGCCCTATAATGGCCTCGTGACAATTGGCAGGTGACTTCATAACTACACGCCACACTGTTGGATGAAACGGTGTAGCGTTACGAGAAATAGGACACAATCCAAACACAGGGTTCCTACGCAATTTTGAAGATAAAATTACATACTTTTTCAAGACTTTTCCTGAATTTTTCCAGACCTAATATTTCCGCATGAACTAACCCGGTCAAAATACAGGCACTACAATATTTAACAAGATATAAGCAACATTATATCATTCTTGAATAAAATATTATGAAAATGTATTTCGAAAGATGAAGTCTAGAAAATTATTTTCTTTTTCCATACCAACAGAACAAAAAAATTTTTTCCACTCTTTTCCAGACTGGAAAATGGTAAAAAAAATTTTCCAACTTTTCCATACTTTTCAAGACTGCGTAGGAACCCTGCATACAACATCACATTCAGCTTGCGAAAATTTTTGGGTGCAGTGCCCCGCACCGTTACCTTCCACGTGCCTCTGTGACAAACACTCACAATGAATAGAATCTTTATGAAAATAATTTTTTAATCCTGGGAGAAAATCTACCCAAGGGAGGAAAGTCATCTAAAGCTTATATTTTTCTGCTTCCGCAAGATCTGGTGTTTTTATCAATCCTAATGCTTTTTGTTTTTGTAGCTTGCGTGATAACATGAAGATAACTAGGTAAATTATATGTTTGCCTGCATTTCTAAATTTTCTTAACAGACTACGTTCAGGTCCTTCATGCAAAGACTATGTCAATATGATTTCGAACAACATGAAGTACTGAAGTGACAATCCTATGGAGAAGGAAAACGACATCTAAAAATAACTGTCATTTCAACGAAATCGCCAGATTCTATTTGAAAGGGTTGGTGATGCCTACCACTGGACGAAATATATACTCTAATAAGATCTTAGTGTCTGATTCTTTGCTGGGAAAGGATTCTTTTCGATAGACAGTGATACTAGGTTTTACTTACAAATACAGTAAAGTTGGTCCTTGTGATGCAACAGCACTGGGATTGCAAGGAGATGAAGAATGCGGGCTTGCTGTTGCGCTATGTTAAATAATAAACATTGCAGAGGCCAGTGTCTCAGTACAAGCGTTGCTGATTAGTTTCAGAGATTAAAATGCAGTACATTTAGAAAGCTCAGTAACATGCTTTCAGGTAAACACAAGAAATATCTTATTTTTTTACTGACATTTTGTTTTGAAGAAGCAGTTCCAGTTATAAACTTCGCTTAGTAGACCGTTTTATCCGTAAAGTGCGAAAGCAGTACCAAAAATACACAAATCTACAAAATGCCAAAACACACAGTTTTAGAGAAAGTCTTGTGCGGTTGTTTTTATGAAAAATTTGCTATTTCGCAATAAAAGTCAATTTGTTTGTAGTGCTCATCTCGCCGCTTAACTTTTCGTGATTTACATCGGGGAAGAAATGAAAGTGTCTGAGGTGTGTCAGGGTGGAACGCGCAACAAACGTTGAGAACCACTGCACTAGACACCTAAGCCGTTAACAGGAAACGTGGAACTCACCCTTCCCTTCCTTTTTTGTAGCTCTGCAGTTCGTCTTCAATGCCTTCTTCTGACTTGAAATTGTCCCAATCCAGTTTTGACTTTTCCTAACCCGCAAACACAGAATGTCAAGAGTTTGGAAGTAACAGAATCGACGCGCCAACCCGGAATAAACCTGAGGTTGCGTTAATCATTACGCAATACCAACCAGGGTGCTCAGCTTTGGCTTCTTCCCAAGCTTTCCCAAGACGTTTCCGATTCCACCTCCGGGTCGTCTTTTCAGCAGTCCGGTGTTGGATGATCTGCAAATTAATAATGACCACAAGAGATCAATACGCGGCATCACTCGCAACAATTAGAACGACGGAAACCTTTTCTTAAGACGTAGATTAAGTTCAGCATGTAAATCCAAGCTTAAAATGGGTACAGCTTCAAACCTATGGTATTGTTGCGCTCTGAAAGCCCGAGCAGCATGTGCGCTGAGCTTCGCACTGTAGCAGCAAGCAACAATAGAGATCACATGCCATGATCACTCTACTATTGCTTCTTCGCGCCACATATATATATGAGTGTTGTTCTTCGCGCACATCCCGTTCGTGGTGAATCGCACATTCAACGCAACACTAACCGAGAGGTTACAACAGTATACATCGCGCGTGTTTCAATGGCCGTTTTTCTCAAATCGATTAACAGAAAGGAAAATAGCGAGAAACCGAACCTCCCAACTCTGAAGTGATGGTTCAAGAAGCACCGTGACCGCGGTTCATGCTTCCGTTACTTACTGAGGTTAGGAATATTTATTTTTCTTTTGTCAACAAACAGCTAAATAGCTTCAGTTTTGCGAACATCTGTGAAAAAGTGAGCTCAGCACCAAAGCAAGGCACAAAAGGCAGAGTTTGAATAATATCATGCTCAGTCAAGTCCAAAAACCTCGCAATACTGAGTCGACCTTACAATCTTATTTCCAAACGGCCAGGCGTTGTTTAGTGAGAATTCGAACAGAATTTCTATGTTGTACTTTTTCGGAGTACTATCCACACCATACCCAAGACCGACTTGTGTTTCATCAGGAATTAAGAAAATAGATAAAAACGTTCTAGAGTTTCATTGCATCAACCTGCAGATATTTTCTTTGTGATTAGCGGGCATAATATGGTTTTGTTGCAAACGCAATATAACGGCGGGTCAGCCTTAGACACACAAGCCTCTCGAGAAGTCACAAACCTTCCAGTGCTGCTCGTGGCGCTCTGTTGCTTGAAGTGATTCTGAGCTTCTTTAGAGTCAGCTTTCACCTCTTTAGTAACCCTGCGAACAATTCGTATTTTCACAAAACAAAATAATATTTTAAATGCAAACATTGAATTCAGACCACGCCGCACATTCCGTTCAACAATCAACCAGAGCATCGGCGTGGACGGTAGAAAAAGCGGTCGACAGTGCGCTTGAGAAGCTAACAGTGCTCAGCAAAGATGTACGTGCCGGAATTAAATTGATTAGCTTAATTCCAGCGCCAGGAAACACGACCGCACTGCACACATTATGAACTTGAGGAGGAATCAAAGTGACTTCAAACGCAGAGTCCTGAACTTCAGCCTCAATCTGCTCTCTGAAGGAAAAACTTGAACTATAACCGTTTTACCTTCGTTTTCAAACAAACATACTCTACTTTCTCTCCAGCAAAGTCGTAAATCTTTGTGATTGTAATCGTATCCTTCGCCGACGAGGATTGGAGTTCCGAATTTTGCATCGCCGACCCGTTATCCGAGGTTTTACCAAGATCACATTTGTTTTCGTGACAATCCTGTCAATCAAAAGCGGAAATCAAAATCAAATCAAAAAATCAAAATGAACAGCGCAAGTGGAAACAGGTTCGTTGAGCAATTCGACGATTTAACGGTGATTCATATAAAAAAGTGTGCAAGTTAGTTGAAGGTACATACAGAAAAATTACTGTATCAACCATGCCTTGTTAACAAATGTTGAACAACTAATTTTCAGATTAAAATTTATATTTTAAATAGAGGGTTGGTATGTTATTGAATTCGTTTGCATGCTATCTACAACCTTCCCAGTTTCCAAAAACAGCTTGTGTTGCAGTTATTAAAGCACATTTGAACAAAATAGAAACATGCTACAACAGCTGCACAACACACACCACTAGATGTGACACCGTCTAAGTCTAAGCTAACCTTGCTTTCACACAGTTATCATAAGATTAATAAACAATCTTTTCAGTGACACGATGATTACGACCCACATCAAACTTAGCGAACATATAAAGTAAAAATCTCTAACGCTCAACAGAAACATAAAACCAATTCTTCAGATAGTCTAATAACAGAAACAATACCTTCTTGCTGGCTTTAGCTAGTGCATTTAATTCGCAAGAATCTTTCTTGTCATTTTCACATTTCATGGTATCTTTCTTAAAGCGATTCCAAATCTCATCTACCTGCAACATTTCTTCCAACTGGCCATCGTCATCTCTTGAAAAACAAGGAACATTAATACAATTGACAGTAAAATCTAAAACGCTGATTACAACAACAAAAGTTTGAGGTTGAAAGTGGTAACACCTCCAAATGCATTTGACACTCACAATTCTGACATCATAAAAATATGGTCACTAGCAACTTTTATTTAATATGACATACGTGCCCAATATTTACCAAAAAAAGCTAAAAATTTTGACAGCACAAAACAACTACATTTTGGGAAAATGTTGAAGCTACATACATTGCTTTATTAGGTGTCCAAGAAGCTAGAAAAGAGTTCCAAATATCTGATGTATGCACAGATAAGTTCAACAACTCACAGGGGTGAAGCTTCCCAACTAACATCGGTATCACAATTTTCAAAAGTTTTTTAAATACACAACCATGCAGCATGTACACTTCGAACTAACTACAAGGCTAAAACATTTTAAGCTAATGTAAGCCAGGGTTGCGGTGTCGGAACGAGTCGGAGGTTTTTGGGTGGAGTTGGATTCCTAAGAAGACCAGAAGTCGGAGTCGGATTTTTTTATTCGACTCCGGAAGTCCAACTGGATAATTTTTACATCACACTCCTAAGTTAGTAAAGCTAACTCGTGTCTGTTGAAATGGTACAATTTCTTTTGAAACTTTTGTTGAAACAAAGATTTCTTGATGTGCACCACGATTTCCATTGATTGCTAAGAACTTGTTGACATCCAAACTTCATTCACTTTATGTTAAGGAGTCAGGAGTCGGAAATTTTGGAAAGGTTGGAGTTGGAGTCCGACATTTTACCTCCAACCCCGCAACCCTGAGACCAGCACCATCAGCCAGTGAACACACTGCAAACACAGGCACAGCAAGATTTGCTTTGTGGCAATGCCTACCACATCTGAAAGTACAGAAGAAAACACCCAACTTATTAACTGCACCATCAGTGATACAATATGTTGAGGAATAGTACTTTATATACTGAAACGGCGTTGCTGTAGCAATGTTCCAACAATGCTTTGTGCCAAGATGAATTCTGCTCAGAGGGAAAGCTTTTAATGAAATAGCCTCTTGTAACCTGAAACTAATTGACAGTGAGTTGATGCCTAACAACCAATCTGGAAAATATCCCTGGTTCTGGCATATTGGTAAAGATGTTCCATAATCGATGCAGGTCAAAACTGAAGTTGCAGAGTAATAAAATGAATATTGAAAAAGTTGTGCAGATCAAGGCCAAAAAGTCTATCAACACCATGGTTGCATTAAAAGTTTGGCACGTCAGACAGATAGGTCAGACTTTGACGTAAACTTGCCCTCAAAGAGACTAATTTCCAAACTAACCAACATTGATTATAACAACCATTCATATCAGCCTGTTCCACATTTGCAGCAAAACCCTGATGTTGACTTACTTCTTGTCAATTCCATTGGCACCATTATCTACAATGCTTTTCTCAACAGTTTCTTCTTCACTGCTGTGATGTGCTATGCAAACATAAGGATTTTTCCAATTAAATATGGCAAAGATCATTTATTGATACATGTTAAGCATCCAGGCATTACACAATCTTTCAACATACCAATCTAACACATAGTTTAATGTCATAGTTACAGAACAAATGCACCACTCAATCACCACAAAGGAAATGGCCCTTAGCTTGTCCAAAGTTATTGCTGCATTTAGTGCTGTGTTCTTAGACATATTTCAGTAATCCTGTAATTTGTTATCAATGTTGCATAAAATACTGAAATAATTTAACACTAATCACCACAATCACCTGATTCCATGGCAGCAGGTAAAAAATCTGCACCCCAAAATTCATAATGATTACACATGATCACAATTTCATATAATTTAGTTGGACAGCCCCTGAATAATTAGTCAATGGCAAAAGCACTTTGGAAGCGAGCAGATAAGAGAAAAAACATTAATAAAACAGTGACAGCTGCATATGTCAAACATATCAACATAGGATCAGCAAACATGCTTCAGCTACAAAGCCTTAACTGCTCAAATTTAAATAGGATTGATAGCTCATCTTTACAATTGATCTTGATGTAACAGAAAAAAAACTGCAATGCCAAACATCAGGGTCCGAAGTATATGGTTATTTTCATGGAAGCCAGTGAATGTTGCAACTTGGATGACATTATTAAGCTATCAAAACTGAGTATGTAGCACTCACTATAATCGGCAAGTAGATAAGTGCTCTTTAATCAGAACAAGACAAGTTGAAGTTACAAATAAAATATATCTCTACTTCAAGGTAGTTGCTCACCACTAAAAAAAGCTTTCTCAACGAAAGTCACATTTCAGCATAAATAGCCAGGCCAAACACAGCAATAACAATTCAACATTAATGGTACCTAGTTTAAAATGTACAGTTGACTGGGGAACAAAAGACCTTGAAATTGCAATTCAGAGTCGAACTCATCAGTTCACAATATCTTTACATCTGTGGGTCACTTCTGCTTTGTAGTTAGTGGTATGATCTATGATTTTTGTTCATGTTCATTGTGTTCCTGAAAAGCTGTACAAGTTGTGAAAAAATCAAGCCAGTGAAAAATTATATTTTAAAGCTGTCATTAATATTAGCAAAAGCAAAATGTTATTGAATATGAATGAAAATAACCCTCCAATAATTGAACATTCCTTTAACAATGATTTTTTGCGGTTTTGTAGCTTTTGCACCAAGTAATAAAACAAGATGAAAACTAATTTTAAACAATCAGTAGCAATAAACCAATGAATCTTCTTATACCACCGGCAATTTGGCTGTTTAGGTAAAACTGGCATATTAGAAATCACTGCAGCAAGATCAATGGGGCTTCTACCTCATATTGCCAAAAGCAGTAGAATATTGCACACCATAAGTAAAATTCGTATTTTTTACAACCAAAAACCTGTTTTATTTTAACAAGGTAATTAGCAAGGATGGATCAAATTTATGGATACAATGCTAAAACATCGCATCTGTAGAGATCACGCATCAGACGTTTTTCTCATACGCATTTTTTTTATTTAACACAAAAAGATGGATGCCATTATCATAGATCAGTAGTTATTAACCTGTGGGGAATGATAAGGGTTGCAGGTGGGTAATTAGTCTATTTAATGAATGCACTATTTTTTTTCGAGAAACTCAGAACTAGTGTTCAAGTTAGTTTGTGGGAAATGAGGATTCAGTCTCAACTGGAAGTGGAAGATACAGAAAAATAGGTAAAGAACCACTGCCATAGATAATATATATCACAGCACATTTTCTGACAACATCACCCTATTAAAACTGAATTCTTTTCATGCTTTGCTACAATTCTCTATCAGAATATAGGTAATCTCTACTTACATCGAAATGTTTTATACTCTTTCTGTTTCAGCCTAATGCCAGTAGAAAGTCAGTAGGTAAGTTTCAGAATAACTCTTCAATTTATTAAATACACTACATCCAGTTGTGGGATTCAAGCGTTGTAAGAACAGGTTCTCTCACACCAGGACTCACTAGCAACAGGTTCTCTCATTATCACAGTCTCCAGAGGCAAAATATGCTGGTTGGCCCGATATAAATGCAAAGGTTGATCTTTGTGTTGCCAACTGGTATACTCTATTGATGGAAATTATTGATTTACTCAATTTCCCATATTTTAGTCTTGTTTTTCAATATTAAAAGATAGTAACAGGTCTATAAGAGGTTTGCCAAAATAATTTATAAGTAAAAGGTGTTCATGGGGAAAAATTGAGAACCCCTGACTTAAGTCAACAACTGGTTCTCGAGATTAAAGAAATTCCAAGATCAGGTTTTTGCGAACCGGTCGAATCTAATCACTGACTACATCCCCTCAAACCACTTCTTACCCTGACAACATTTAAAGTTTCCTTTATTAATCATGTAATAGTACTTAATTCATTATCATACACTTCATCTTAAAAAATAATGCAAATCCACAGCAAAGTTTAAATTAACAGATTTTATTACATTAGTCAACATAAGTTGGCAGAGTGCATTACCATCAGGCACATAATCTTCATCATCACCAGAAGAGTAATTGTTTTCTTCATCACTGGAAGACATGCTGCTTTGCCTTTACACACTCCAAAATCCCTCTAATTTTTGCACTGGAGTTGTGGTACCTCTTTACACTGTTACTCAAACTGCATGGTTAATAAGCCAATTTGTAGTACCTTGCCACAAGCAATAAATATACAAAGAAATTATGACATATAAAAACCAAAAATATACTCACACCAACTTCACGAATTTGTACAATTTTTATTTGCTTTGACATCTGAATTTAAACATTTATGTTCTGTATGTAAATATTTGACAGCATTTGTGATGTTGAAAGTTACACAACATAGTTGAAATTATCAGCAGCCGTGTAGCCAGAGCACCACATTAACTCTTTACATTTTACTCAATATCAACCAACACCAAGTCCATTATATTTGTATCAAATTTCATCAATGTCAATGTATAAAGTAAATCAAATAACAACCTATCATTATTGGCAGTAAACAATATTGCTATTTAAATTTTTGATAGACAAATGTAGACCCTTTCTTGATTTGATCTTGCACTGCATCTGGAGCATTAGCAAGTGAGTCAAAAGACTTGGCAACACCATAGTTCCACTTTTCTTTTATTTTTAAATCAGTTGGCATTTGCAGTTTAGTGAAATACTGTCCTCCCAGTTTTTTATCAACTGTTTCATAGAAGCTCTTCACAGCTGTAATGCCTTTCTCAGTGTCTGATGTCCAAATGCCATTTTTCATGGTGACATAAACAACTCCAGCAAAAATACAACCCTTGCCAAGAACCTTGCTGGTAGTCCACCAAACAGATGCCATGATGGCAGAATACCAAATCAAACAGAAGATATCAACCAACGATGACAGTAATGCTTACACCTAGAAAAAAAATAAAACAAGTTTATTAATGAAGTATCCTAACACAGTTTAATTCAGCATTACTATCAACAATACTGAGCAAAATTCTAGGTGTTATATTGTTTTTAATAAAATCTATTAAAAGATGTAGTTTTAGTTTTGTCCTAAAAAGGCAACCAACAGATATGATTTGTGTAAACCAAAATTAGCTAATACCAGTTTTTAAGAGATTAAGGTGAACTCCCAGCAACAAAACCATTAGCGCCAAATGCAGCATCTTACTAATTGCTGCATAATTGCCATTTTAACATATTTGCAAAGATTTTCTTAAACTGGGCCATCATTTTATTTCATAAAATCTAGCAGCAAGTTGCATTTTAAAGTGAACAGAATAGGAAGCGTAAATACAATAGAACCAACAGTACATTTCGTTAAGTTTTTCATCAAATCTGGTCTTCTGAACACAAAAATGAGCACATAAATCAGAAGCAACTTTAAAAAAACAAAAGTCACCCAAGTGTTTTGTTTGTCCCTTACATGATTTATTCAATGCAAACTTCAGTTTGTGATTAACTCACAATTTGCTTAAATAAAATACAAGAACAAAATTGAAACATGTTTTATCACCAAATCAATGCTGGTTTTATGGCTATTTGCAATCTTGCACAAAATTCTTGCAAAAAATTATATCCACTCAAGCGGAAACCAAATCTAAAGCTGAAATGAGGTTCAGTATGATCCACCAACAGATATCCTATGATCCACCAACAGACATCATTTTAACCATAAACTGAATATACATCATATATTTCATCAGCACTATTAAGACTAGTTTTATTGCATAAACATGGAAATGACTTTCACATTTAAATCATTTTAGGAGCTTGTGCCTATGAGATATCTTCTGGTAGTTGGGTATTCTTCATAATCAGAAGCCTTCAAATCACGATCTGATGAGCATAAATGCAAATTCTCAGACTCTCTTTCCCAATCTTCACTGGTCAGCTTTGGCAAATTGTTTTTGATTTCATCTTTTATGTGATTTGGTATCCGTGCCAACTCCCATTTGTGAATATGCAAGGCAACACCGCTTGGAAGGTTTCTTTGGATATATTCAAGAAAAACATCAGCAGTGGTACCAGTAACGTACTTTATTTGAACCACTTTCCTGTGAGTACGCATTTCATACTGCACCTTGTGCTTTTTATATATATGTTTTGATTTCAATGCAGTGATCCTATCAACAATGAATTTGGGATGCAAAACTTCATTTACTGTAATATCTAGCTCATTAGCAGCATGAAGACAAAAATCAGCAAAGCTTTGAAGAACAGCTTCCTCGTGGCCTTTTACCAAAATGTCTATTGCTCGAAATAGCTTATCCACCTCTTTTGATTTAGATTCTATTGATGAGGAATATTTGGCAAATGATGTAACACCAAAAACTGAAGTGGAGTCACATAAATGCTTTTGTACAACTGATGTAGAAATATTTGCAGTGGAATTAGAATCTTGCCACATCTTGCATATTCTTTGCATTTGACTAGAAACAGCATAAGTCTGAGAAAGAACTTGCCATGAATTTTTAAACACTTGTCTTGTACATCCAGCAAGCATTGTGGAAATTCAGTTCCATATAATTAATTTAAAACTAAAGAAATGTTAAAGTTTGCTGAATAATCTGCAAAATTATATATTTAAAAGAATTAAAGCTGGAGCCCAGACAAAAGCAAGCTCATCAATAATTTACTTCAAGCATTTACAACTAAAATAGACTATTAATTAACACTATACACAAGCGCGGTAGTTTCTATTTTGCCACCAGTGGCAAAAGCTCTGCATGGGACATTTTGCCATTCGAACCATATCCAGCTTTGTCCATATAATGCTGAGTTTGTAACACTAGTAGTACAGTGATCCTGGTCAAGTGGGAAGTGTCTATTCCTGCTGTGCAAGTGGTTGCTGGTTTGGTTATGTTGCTTTGTCTTTGCTAATAGAGATGGCACTTTTGTTAAGTGCGCTTTTTATGTAGACCTACTTTTCAAAAAAGTTTCAAAAACCAGACATGACTTTACATTTTGGGTTAGGGTTTTAGGTCAGGTGACTAGGATAATACGCCAACCCAAGCATATCATACTTGTCATGTGACCAATTCCACTAATCGGGTTTGGCTAAGGGCAAAATTGCTGCACCAATCAGGTTTGGCTAAGGGCAAAATTGCACATTAATGCAACAAAAATAGCTCCAGCAGTCCTTTTGCTGCTGGCGGCAAAATAGGCACTGCCTCAACACTCAAGGTTACTCCTTGACTTTGCTGATGCCTCATTTTAAAGTTATGATAATATTTTTTGCAAGTCTATGCAAACTTTATTCTTTAATGTTGTTGTGGGCTTGTGGCCCATATTTTCGAGAGAAGAATTACGTAGCTAAAAACATGCAAGTTTTTCAGTATTTTTTAAATTTTAAACAGGATATTTTCATGTTTATGCAAATTCTTTTCATTTATGAAATATTTCTTGTAGGACCAAAAAACAACTTCCACTTACAGAGCTGGCAAGCTATAAGTGGCACACTTAACCTTCACTATGAAGAAAAATGATACAGATCAACCTGTTTCTAAAAAAGTTCCAAACACCAGTAAGCTATTTGAATCATTGAAACATGTTATCAGAAATGATTTCATTCCTGCTTTTGAATGTTGTGTAGTAAGTGATTACAGACAACTGTCAGCTCTTCCCTCAGGCCTGGTAGGTTAGCTCTGCCTGCACCAAGCAGGTTTGCCAGATGCTTGACAAAGAATATAGCAAGTGTTTGTCCAGTCAGAGCTCCCACACATTTTCAAAAACTATTTTCCATACTTTTTCAATACTAAATTGAAAGATTTTCAATACCAATGATTTTCAAAAAATCATTTCGCTTCATTTTTTGAAAATTTTACTCATGGAACACAATGAAAAAACATATGCAGAACTGTCATCAGTGTTAAAGAACAAAATTTGAATAAATACATGGCCAAATTTAGAATTTCTATATCTTTTTAATACTTCATTTACATTTTGGCCAAATTCCATACTTTTTTAAAGTCTTGAAAACTGATTTCAAAATTCAATACTTTTTCAATGCCACGTGGGAACCCTGCCAGTTAATGGCAAATTTTTGGCACAAAACTTTTGACAATGGCAATGTTATTGGGAATATTGATTGTTCGATACATAATGCTTTTTTGTAATTCACACTTTTTCCATACTTTTCAGTTTCAAATTTTTGATAATTTAACTAAAGATCCACTGCTAAGCAAAGTATCAGTAACCATGCTTTGCAGAAATTAGAGGTTGATCAGAATGGTAAATCACTATGATTCATGTTGAGCTTTATTTTCTCTTTAAAGTTTGGGCAAGTATTTGATAATCCAAAATGGACTGTTATGTCAATGTTGGTATTTCAAAAAATGACAAAATTTTGGCATAAAATATTTCTCAAAAAAAGTTTGCGAATTTTTGTAAAAACAGTTATTTTTGGTAGTATTTGCGAAATTTGGTACCATCTAGCAAACCTAGAACCAAGGGGAGGTTGGCTGCACTTTTCTGTGGATACAAGTGCAAGATTTCGACTAAAAAACTTTCAATTGTAAATCACCAAAACAAGCAATCTTTTCTATAGCAAATGACAACGATTAAGGTTAGTTCTGCCTAATCCCTAGGATATCAAAAACAACAAATGTGAGAACTTTACTCTGATCATGTCTAAGCTTACAGAGTAAGTCTACAACCAAAAGCTTGATTACAACAACATGAACCATCGACATACCAAAATCATCAACAGCAGAATAAGGCCATCCAACTAAGCAACTTCTTGCTGATACCACAACAAATTATTTGACTTTGAGAAACTGAACACACAGGCACAACAGCAAGTAAATGGAGCAATAAAGGAGTGTTCTCTTCTCTTGGTTCTCAGCAAGACTCCTGACTTAGAATATAACAATTATTCAATTGCCAACCTAAGCAATTGAATAATTGGTATATCCTAAGCCAGAATCTCTAAACTTCTTTGTCAGAAGGCTACACAAGCTATTACACTCAGTTCAAGGGCTGGACATCTTATGTAGTGTGGTTGTTTTGTGATATGTTGCATTCTATCAAATCAACAAATGTATGGATGGAAGGTGAAAGGTATACCTACTTACTGTGCTTGTGGAGAGACAAATTCTGTGGATCACAGCCTCATATGCAAACTAGGTGGTTCACTTCAATGAGGCACAACTTAGTGAGAGACTCTGAGGCACAGATAATGAGAGAGGTCTGTAGAGATGTTCAGACCGAACCCACACTTCTACCAATCAGTGAAAATGATTATCAAAGAAAAGTCAACACTGCTGACAATGCAAGGTTGGATATCTCTGCGAGAGGACTGTGGAATAGCTGTGAGAAAACTTTCTTTGACATAAGGATCACACATCCTACCTCACAG
>Ga0210059_1007991_pt1 | contig 16781 bp, 8 predicted proteins | sample Ectturendosymbi2_FD_188042 | JGI IMG/M metagenome (GOLD analysis project Ga0210059, IMG submission 188042) | Ecteinascidia turbinata endosymbiont from Florida, USA - Sample 2 (SPAdes) (version 2) | ecosystem: Host-associated > Tunicates > Ascidians > Unclassified | place: Key West, Florida...
TGTTGCGATGGAAATTCAACAACAGATAAAAACAGTTAGTATCGAAAAGTGAAAAACAATTAAAATCGACTGGTTTCTCCAATACTGAGGAATTTTTTGGCTGGTGCCGGTAATCTCAATTCATGTGACATGACTGTCACCCGTGTGTTTCTATGAGGATTCTGTAAGATTTCTGTGCTACTGGACAAAATTCTCGATTTTATTAAGTAAGACAATTGGCATAATATAAATAACATTGCACTCCTAATGACTAAATTATTTCAAAGGTGTTTTTGCACCTGTGGCAGAGTTAGATTACCTTTGTTACAAAGCACGTTTAAAACAAATTTCTAAAATGGCATTTTAGCTTGGAAACACTGTTTAATTAAACGTCCACTGCACTACAGACTTAAACGTCCACTGCATGAGGTGGAAAGTAATATACGTTTTGGAGGCAAAACTGTCTTTCTAAATTTTGCTTTCCTACAAATGTCTTTTGTTAACATCATGCGAAGAATCGTTAACTAGTTTTCATAATAAACTTGAAGTTTTTGAGTCATAAACAAGCAAGTCCCGAAAGCAAAAATTTTGCAAATGATTACATTTTTAGACAAGTTTTCTGTGAGTCTGTTCAAGTTTTTTTTCTCAATATCAATGTGATTCCTGAACTTGCTATTGCAAATTTTGCATTTAATTTTTTATGCTGCCTAATAAACTTATACAGTTCGGACATCATGCCCCTGCCAGTTTATTTTTAATTGTGCAACTTCGCTTCTGGTAAAAAAATGCAAAAAATTAATTTGATTTCTGGAGAAAACGGAGCTTGCTGCGATTGAAGGGATACGAAGTTTCGATTATTATTTTTTTCTCATTCCAAGTCTGAATACATCTTTTTCCGCAACCAGCAATGTAATCATGTGAGTATATAGGCATAGCTGAGTGAACCAAATGCTGTGGATGTTCATTTTAGATTGGGAACCCAAATTGAAGTCAGATCTGGGTGGAGGAATCAAGATTTGCCGATATTTGTGAGAATGATGGACAAAGATTCAAACTGGTCTCGAGCAAAAGGCCTCAAAACCCTTATTCCGACAGCATTAACATTTAGTTTGCTTGGATATCCTTACATATTACCTGATATGATTGGAGGTAAAAAAGAGTTTTGGTCGGCTAAACTAAATATGCTGAAAAAAAACTGTATGTGTCATCTGCATGCGGGGTTGAGCAAGAGCTGTATGCACGAGTATAACGAATCTATGGAGGCCGCCAAGAGACTTTGACTCTGGATTTTCACTTGACCTACAGTCCTGTATTGTTTGTACCCAAGTCTTTAGTCCTTACTAATTACACACGTAACTCTTGTGATCTTATGATAGGGATATCAACTTATCTAAAAAAGCAGCAGAAATTTTGTCATCCCGACTCAAGACAAAAACTGCTTTGGAACTGGAGTGTCAATAACCAGGCTTGTCCATGGGAATGCCATTCCTATGGGAATCCCATGGGACAGGTATAAATTGCTATGGCATGGGAATGGGACAGATAAATATGTCCCATGGACAACCCTAGGCTTGTCCATGGGAATGTCATTCCTATGGGAATCCCATGTGAAACGTTCCATGGGATTGGATGGGACAGGCATACATTGCTATGGGATGGGAATAGGACAGATAAATATGTCCCATGGACAACCCTGTCAATAACATTCTACCGCACGAGAGAATTACTCCTGTATTTTGCCACCAAGAACTTGTTTACTGCAAAGACATCGAGTGCTTCTGCTAAGATTGGGAATGCCACAATTCCAGAAAGTCCTACAAAAGAAAATTTGTAAACATCGAGTAACCTTTTTGTATGAAATGATCGAAATGTAATTTGATCGTTACTAAAAGTAGTATTACATGAAACATGATTTGCACGTAGAAGTCTCTCTGCGATAACGATCCCCGTCTTTCACGACTTCGCGTCAAAAATAAAATACTGTGTGTATGAACATGCTTTAAAGACAGACACAGCCTCATGAAACTGGTAGCATAAACAGGCCCATAACCGGGGGAGCGCAGGGGGCGCGAAGCCCCCTACAAAATTTTTCGCCCACCTGGAAAAATGTGTTGAACATAGTTGACAACTATTGGACAGTTTAAAAAATTTGGGCCTCTCTCAGAAAACTCTTCGCCATCTTGGTGTACAAGTTGGTTACGGGCCTGAACATAAATGCAATACCAATGTCAAAATTTGCGTATTTTTAGCGCTTTTTTTAATGAGAATACGGAATATTTCAAAAACTAGAGCTAATTCGGCACAAACAATGTTGGTTTCGGATTTAGCGGCTCGAAATACCCTGAACCCGTTCAAACTTCCTTGGCATCAAAATGTGTGTTGACCAATTACATGAACTAGAAAAAATGTAACGAGAAATTTTTCTGTGGGAGTCACAGAAATTCTTGTTTTTCATAAGAAAGCTTAACGACGAATATTCTTAATGCAACTTCGACCAGTTAACTTCTTTTTCAGGCAATGGTTACGACGATGGATCATTCGACGCTACCATACTGCCCGAACGTGAGCTCTACATCCGCTGGCTTGAAATTACTGCTTTTCTTCCCAGTATGCAGTTCTCTTTCACACCCTGGCAATACGATGACGAAGTGGTAGCCATAGCCAGAAAGTACGTCACACTCCATGAAACGGTGGTTTATGAAGAAATGGAACGCGCGTCGCTTGATTACGCATCAGGTTCGGCGGCGATGGGTCCAGTGCGTCCGGTATGGTGGATCAGTTCAGATGACAGTCGAGCCTTTTCAGTTGACGACGAGTTTCTAATCGGAGACAGGTACTTGGTCGCGCCGATAGTGAGCAATGCAACGCGACACCGCGATGTGTATCTCCCAGGTCCGATGAGCCGAGATGGTGGCAAACAACTGGTGTGGGAGGACAAACTGAGAGGAGGAGAAAAGGTTCTTGGTGGGACCTTGCTGAAGAACTACAAGGTCGAGCTCGACGAAGTTAGCTGGTGGGAGCTAGTCCAGGCCAGCAATCAAGACTAGTGTAACAGGTTTTCCCGAATCGTCTTTCCTGTTTGAAAAATAGTTGAAACATTCATCCAATGCTGATTAATATCTTTGTTACAAGTCCAAAGACGTCCAAGAAAGAATTCGTCTGCATTAGCAACATTCTGCAAAATTTGAGACTACCACTGCTAGGTCATGTTTATGTTCAAATGATCATTTGAACAAATTCAACACTCGAATGAAACCAACAAAATCAGCCTTGCGGCATATTTTCAGTATTTTGTTGCCTCTTCATCAATTTATGAGCATTAAGTTCTAAATATTTGGTCGGGTACTATAGTATTTGTTTTTTTCTTTTGATGTTCAACGCTGATATCTGAGAGCATAAACAGGCTGTTCAAGAGGCAAAGTAAAGTTCGGAACATTTTAACGTGGAAGCCACACACATCAAATGATTATTTTTTCCCTGTCGAAGAATGAAGCTTAGCTTCTCATAACATAGTGCAACAATGTTTGCAAAAAGGTATATGATGAATTATTTGCAACTTCTGCACGTTTTTCGAACAACTAGTGTCAGTGCAAAAAGAAGTCAGCTTTCACTCATCCAGCCTCAAAGCTTTTCAAAACAAGTCTCAGGTTGGATGCTTTTTATGTATTCCATGTTCTTGAATGTAGTTGAAAGGATAAAATGGAAAACAAATTTCGTGATTTGAATCTGCTTGGTTGTTGCCTGTGGTCCCATGGAGTCCCTTAAAAATGGGTGTGAACAAATTCAAGAAACCAAACATTTTTCAAGGGGGAAAAGTGTGCTATAAAGTTTCTAGTTTATTGATGGTGAATGCAGAGAAATGGGACGCAAAACTAAAGAAGTTTGGGGTCAATGCCAACTTGTTATAACTTTTGTGTGTTGTTAGTTTTGTCTTTCCGACTTTCAGTGTTTTTCAAGTTGTGTATCATGAATACCCTCGTGCATTTTGTGTTAAGACAGTCATGCTGTAGGCTGTTGCGATCGGAAATCCCGAGCGGCATGTGCGCAAAGCTTCGCACCGTGACAGCAAGCAACAATAGAGATCATGCGCCGCAATCTTTTTTATTATTGCATGCTCGCGCCACGCATACATATTTTTGTTCTTCGCGCACATCCCGTTCGAATCACACATTTAACGCAACGCCACCGGAGAGGTTGCAACAAGGCTATTCTCAGGAAAGTATCCTTGGGTGGCTCACATATCCCCTAGGCTTGATCAAAAGGTCTTAACACGGTTGGCTGAGTATGATGACGTCATCAGAGGGCCCCTTTCCAGCCTTGCCTCGGCCCCTCCCAATCCTAACTCCACCACTGGTAATACGTACAACGCAGGCTGAGCTCATGGGGTCGAGCCTAACCTATTTGGTTCGCTATCGCGGTTCTAAGGCGCTGTTTTGCCAATGATGCTGACAGCAATTGCAATGCAATTATCTTGGCTAAATCAGATCTTACAGCAGCGCTCCAGCATCAACACAGAATTTCCACCTTGTGCATTGCTAGTGATTACTCTGGTGTAGAAATGTAATACAGACATTCCCAAAGCTGATTTAAACAAGGGTACTACGTACCAGCTGCAGAGATAATAACGCCAATAAGGATTAAATTCTTCATCAATAGCCTACTGTGCAAAGAACTATCAATTCGTAAGCGTTAATTTTAGGTAATAGCAACCTTTTACAACCTGTGCGGTTAAAACTGTTTGGAGGCCGATGCAGACTGGTTTTCTGCGAAGAAAATAGCCAAACCAAAGACTTTAAGCATAGTTCACTGTTGCACACTTTATAAAGCATTTTTTGGCCAAGTAAAGTGGATTCCTGATGTAGCGATATGAACACGGACAGCTTTTCCATTTTCATGCCAAGCATGTGTGTGACTGTGTCATCATGTCAGACGTGTTATGACACAGCTTTTTATTTCAAATGAAGACTAACTGAAAAATTTTAATAATTTGATTCTTGAATGATTGCAAGTCATATATATAAAAGATGGGTGACATTGCGCACTAATCGCTGTGCTGCAAACCTAATAGTCAAGTCCGTTTTCCGTATCGGAGGCCACAGAAATGGTCTTTTCGTTTTTTAAGCTTACTGAAAGTCAACGAATGGGCTTCATTGTTTTTAAAGCTACCTACTGTACGTGATTCACATATTCGTGTTTGGCAATGAAGTCATTTCTTTTTCTCAAGTTGCAGGACTTGCAAGTAGCCTTCAGTGGCCATACTGGCAATGATAAGTTCAAAAACGCTATGCAATTGCGGTGTGTTAATTCAACAGAAATTTGGGATAAAATACAAAAACTGGGCAAAAGTGCTTTACACTCACAAATAAACGGGTCCGGTACGACCACGTTGCAGTTGAGTGGGTTGGCAGGAGACCGATACACCAGACTTGTGTAGGCCTTCCGGGTTTGATTTGACCGACGATTTATTCCGGTTTAGGCGAAGATCCGGATTAGGTCTAACCGAAGATTGTTGTTTCTAGCCTGACGTCATCTAAGTACTGAGATATCGGTGAAAATCATTTAAATTGAACACATTTACGACCAGGGCCGTAACCAGGATGGGGCGAAGACCCCCTACAAAATTTTTCGCCTCCCTGGAAAATGTGTTGGACATAATTTGGTCCCCTCTCACAAACCTCTTCGCACCCCACGGTGTCCCAAGCTGGTTACAGGCCTGTTTACGACCCAACAGCAGGCTTTCGCAGAAGCAAAACGACTTTACTGATGTTTTTACATGGTACATCAGACCAGTAACCGCCATATCCAGGCAGTTATGAACAATCATAAGTTCATAGTTTTAGATTACTTGGCTGCGAAGAAATCTGGGATCTTGGACTGACGCAGACATTTCTGCGACTGGTCCACAAGCAGTCCCTCTGTTTGGAAGGCAGGCCCGTTCGTCCCCCCTGAAAAAATGTGTTGGACATAGTTAAACTATTGGACATTGTTCAAAAAGTTTGGGTCCCTCTCAGAAAACTCTTCGGTCCTGTTGGAAGGTAATGTCCTCCAGACATCTTACCGAGTGCAATACACACAGGGACAATGCTCTGCACACGCATACTCAACATACAAACCGTGGTGCGGCGGCATGCCTTTCCCGTTATGTTCATAGTAATATGCTATACCGTGTGTGACGTAATAACGTCTCTACGATTAGTCTGATTTGCGCTCAGTTGCGGCCGTTGTTATCGTAATTCTACACGCTCGTTAGTACGTCTGTATTGCGTCTGAAAAGTGCCGAACCTTTCCTAGAGACCAGTCAGTGCAATTAAGAACGCAACAGCGTGGAAGCGCAGAAAAATCCGGATTACAAGATGTGAAAAGAGCTGATTTTATTCGGTATTGGCGAAGATCCAGATTTTTAATCCGGATAAAGCGAAGATATTTATGAAAAACGTTAGAAATCATTCGTACTACCAGCTGTAGTTAAATTGGGCACAACCACAATATCAGGGAATACTGTATATTGCCACAAAACAAGCGATGACGCTACTGGTTGCATAATTTTGCGTGAAATCGATTTCCTTGCTTAGCCCCATTTATGAAATCGATTCCTTGCTTAGCCCCATTATCCAGAGTACTTACCTGAAACGTTTGGATTATTGCATTAACATGAGCTGCTTCAACTTTTATCGCCTCAACCCCGACAAGACAATATATTAGCGCCTCGGCCCGCCTGAAACACTTTACCTAATCCAACCGCATAATATCTAATATCTGTGGCCTACAACGCTTTACTTGTATGAATAACTTGCCTGCTGGTCAAGAGAATTTAAGTAGACCCAGTGCCTAAGAGATTTCAGTACGTCCGAGTTTATCCAGTATTTTAATGATGGGTTTCATCTTCGACAGGGCTAACTGCTCAGTACATTTCGCTTATACCCACCAATCAGTCTTTGAAAAACTGAACGAATTTTGTCGTACGTTGCTAGTGAGCACGACCACCTGGAAACTGGTCAATACCAAAGTCCAACGTAAACCCAGAGCTTCCTGACGCGGCGTTTCCAGAAGACTGCTGTTGCCCATTGGACATGAACGGTGCAGAGCCGAAGGTTGTGGAGGACGATGGCCGGTAAGACTTTGCAACTGCCATCAGATGAAATCAGCACAAGCAACGCGAAGGGAACAATAAGGTTTATACGCCGGAAGCGCAAATCAACGGGTCATGGATGACTGGTGATTAAAAATAAGAGAGCGACGCAGCATACTCACGTTGATGGTTGGCGGGAAGGAAAGCGATGAAAGGAAAAAAGCAACGCGACCGAAGTACCGGGTACACTGGTACATGCAACGATGATACAGTATCTTTGTAAAAGCTGAGCGAAACGCGACGCCTCAATCAATCGTGAAGTACTCTTGATGATTCGCAAAACATAAAAAAGAAAATGCGTGCGACACGTGGCGTTAAAATGTTAAGGATAAAAAATCTGGTGGCTTTAACCTGTCGCTGCGGGAGTCCAAAAACATGATAAAAAACCCATCGCCGGTTCTACAGCATGAAAACTAACCTGCGATTTCTCAGCTTCAAGCTCACAGTAAACGTAAATGCAGTTCTGGTGATATGAGGAATGTAAGGAGGTTGTATGTCGTAAGCACGACCTTACATCATTGGACACTAGTGGGTGATGGTAACGGTGAAATGACACAGACGGGGCTGAAGTCACCACAAATGAAAGTCGCGAAAGAGCGATGCTACATCAACGGAACAGTGCTAGTCACCACGTTCAGAAGTCTGGAACTGCAGCGCTGCGTAACTTCGGTAGTCACCATTTTCACGAGCCTGTCGCAGCAAATTATTATATGCAAAAGTATGCGATGATCAAGATATATGAATAAGAATTGGAGGCGTACATCGCTACGTACAAAAATATGCCGATAACTGAAAGCTTTAAACATGGGTACAATTCACGTCACATCCCCGTGCATCCTGATGAACCAGTCTGCACATCAATTACACGTTTTGATCGCTGCACAGCAGGCATATTGCTACCTATCAAAAAAGGCCTTGGGGGAAAATACAAACAAAAAAGAACGGACCCACGCAAGTTACCATACGTAGTAATTTTTCTTTTAGCCAATGCTTTTTCTAAACAGTCTTGAAGTGGGAAGTGCTGAAGGCAACAGTTGGAAGCATTTAGAGTTGTCTCTAACCAACTTTTCTTTTAACAAATCCCATCGCTCCCAAAATCCATTATTACGACGAAGGGTTAAAGTTAAACTGTTGACATTTACAGCAAGTATGTGAAAGAGTTTTTTAAGATAGGAGCGAAAACAGAGCTGCATGACTGTACCGTTTTGCTACAGGCATCCAAGGACGCCTGGTCGCGAGTTTAAGTGAGAGCAGGGCGCTGACGCGGTGACCTTGCGCAGGTGCTGCAGGCAAGCGAGATGCATATTTCGTAGGGAAAGCGAATGAATGAAAATACTAGCTTAGGTACCGGAATATGAAAGCATGATCATTGCATACGTCGTTAGGATGCATCTGGCAGCGTGCGGGGTGGGAGGAGCAGAAGGGTGCAATAGAGAAGTATTTGTGAACGGACTGGTGTCGCCCGGGCGACTATTGGAAAAGCCGGGCCCGGGTTGAGGGCGTTCGCGTGTCCCACATATGCCCTGAATGCGTTTCGCCGTGTCCATCCTGAAAGGGCCACCACAAATGGTGATTACAGCGCGCGCGCACACACGCGACAAAAACGGAGTTGTTTCTTCGCACAATAAAACACTGAAAACTGCATCTTGACGCAATCGATTGCGCACGAGACGCAGTCAGCTGAACAATGTATAGCGTTCGAACGTGCAAGGAATGCAAGCGCAGAGCGCGGCACAGTAAAAGGCAAGCACCGGAATCATGTTAAGGAGCGAAAAGCGACGACTTAAACAACGAACGCAGGCATCGTTAACTTTAAAGGGGGACACAGTGGAATAGAAGTATATCCGGAAGATCATCAATAGTCAACGTGACAACAGATAACATTGTGACAACAAACGCGCGGAAGCCGACGCCAATGAATGCGCAAGCGAGCAGTTGCTTAATGGCGTTACGAGGGTTTGGATCAGCGGAAAGTGGCGAAGGGTCAGTGTACCGATTCAAAACGACAAAGAAGCGCTGGAAATTTACACATGGTGAGACATTAGCAGCTCTTTACTTACAACGCTACACGTCGATCTATTACAGCAACAATCACACTGATCAACCAGTGTTCGCTGACCTGAACGATGGGTCGGTTTCGGTATAGGGAGATAACCTTGCCATGAGTTAACAGCCGTCATTGAAAGATAAGGATGGCCATCATTTTTATGCTTACCAAGCGCTGACGTGCAACGAAGGCAGAAACGCAAGGATCAAACGGACTTGCAGTGTTTGACACAGGCTGCGGGGTATATCGGAAACCATACGACGAACAGCTTCACTCTAACAATACATCATATATATGTATATATGGCTGAAATCGTTCAATACAACACTTGATGATAGGACGCGATAGTTGATGGCAGCATGTACCGAAATAACAGCAAGCAACTCCGACGCTTTACGGAACTTATGTGGTCTAACGCAGGTAATTCATGCGATAAGGGGAGGGTAGCTCACCAAGCCCAGCAGCAGCGCGCTTGCTTAAGTGCACGACGCAACAATGAAAAACCATTGCTTTCCGTTTCCACGTCGTGATGTGCGCAAGTCCAGCCGTTGCACACCTGGATAAGTATTTTCAGATCACCCCAGCGTGTTTCTCGCGCGTGCAACTTTTATCTCTTACGCAGCGACGACAGAAAAGGACGCATGCTTAAAGCAGAAAATTATTTAAGTAACTTCCTTTGCTACGCTGTACGGAGAATTCGCCATGACAAGCCTTCTCGTTGTTTAAAGGCTACGTGACAAACTTTCAGAGGTTCCAGGCCCTGGTTGATCACGAGGCACACATTTTGATAATAATAGGCCGCAGTGTGGAACTAAGGTGTGAATGTGAAACATTCCCCGTAGACAGAGAAGCTGGAACGTTTCAAAGGAATAGTAGTCGGATGCGAACAACACTAATAAAGAAAACGCCGCCGCTTCACGTAACGTCGGTCGGGCGCAGATACACGCACAGCGAAAGTACGTCAAGGAAAATAGCAAGTTTCGAAATAACATTAATATCGTAGGAAGCAGCGTGTTCGAAGAATAGCGTGCTTGCCACGGGCACAACGTGTCAATGCAAGAATTGACAATTTGACAACCGAAGGTCTGGCTGTTTTTGGTATCTCACGATTTTTCCATTCCTCTTCCAGGTTGTGACCACGGCTGCTCGAGAAGAAATTAAGTAAACAGCCGCCGCAACGTCCATTCTCAAATAAAATAGAAGTCCACGCCGCCCCAGAAGACACCTTTTGCAGGAACACGAAAGCGCAGCCACCAGCGTCTTTTCCGTACGCACTCGCGAGAACTCGGGCACAGCTTTGCGAAAAGCGCGTGATCAAACGGCGGTAACTTTTCGCGTGACGGGGGAGCCAATCAGGGGACTGTCGATGCCCGACCCACGTTTGCGATGCGGTCGGTGGATTGGGTTCCGCATCAGCGAGCTCCTGGAATGCCATGAAGAATCAAAAGAAATTACCATCGCGTCACAATCGCGATATGTCTATTAGCGCGGCACCCGCGAGATCTTCGGCTACATCGAAGCAACACATGCAGAGACGAAGAAGCAAGAAATGCCACAGGTCGCGGCAAAGCGAGCACGCCAAGGTTTATTCGTGCAGGGATGGGGGATTTTGAACTGGAACTAGCAACTAAGCCGCTGTACGAGTGAAAGATTTTACAAAAAACTGAAAAAATCGCCCAATCCTGTTCGGAAATTCAGGTATACATTTGCTAATTACGCCCGGCTGACAAAATAGAAAAATTCTGGCTTTTTTAATTGCCACACTCGAACCCCCATTGCCGTATGCTAGTTAGAAGCAAAACGATTGCATCCAGGGCAGAGTTGGCATTTTTCGGTGACAACATGTCGAACACGCTTAGCAACAGTCAGCAGATGCAGGAGCGTACCGTCGAAAAGAGTCGAACTCCCCGTTCTGCATCGAAGCGAGCCGCTTTAATTTTCCCTTTGGGGCGGTGACTTTGCGCAGGGGCTTTCCCTCCTTCGCGACGCTGACGTTGATCGGGTTGTAGCGGGTCGCGGCGAAGCGTGACGGGCGGCGGCGGCGAGGGAGCTGGCTGACGCGATGCTTATTGAGATGACGCAGGTACTCGTTTTGGTCCAGCGCTGATGACGTAAGCAGCCCGGTTAGCATGCGAAATCGGATGTGAAGGAGAACACGCATTCAAGATGTCAAACAAGTTCATCTTCGAAAAAAAGGGGATTCGTCCCCTGAACGAACAGGGCAATCCGAAGGTTTCGGGAGGTTTCAGAAATATCTTTTACAGAAGGCAATAAAACGAAGAAGCGGTTGTTTTTCTTATTCGCAGAGGATTTAAGAATGGTGAATCAATAACCGTTGGAATTTATCTGCGAGTGACAGTTTGACGTCGTTGCCTACTTTGCTTTATTAGGTAGCTGGGTCAAAAAAAAGCTTCATCATAAGTACCAAGCAACACGAATGTTTGATAAATTAAAATGGAAATCAAAGAAAACAATTAGCAGGCATGGAATTCGAACAAGAATGAATATCAAAACAACTGTAAAGCATTCGGTTTCAAAGGAATTGAGAAGAATCTGTTGAATTATTTCAGATATACACAAAATATTTCAGTTAAATCTTTGCAAATTACGAACAGATGATTGCGTCTAATTACGTGAAAAATGTATAGAATTTTCCTCGTTGAAAAAGCGCTGGCGGTGGTCGGGGTTCTGTGGCGTCAAACTGGGCAGTTTCGATGTCAATGTTTCTCTGAAAGACAATGTAAAAACATCATGCAGGCATGCCAAACATAAAAGAAATCGAACGGAAAGTTGGTCTAACCATGACATCTGCACACGAGCAAGGAAAACAGGTGTGAGAAAGTTCAACACCAGCCCGGGTAGATCACTTCCTAATTCGTGGTGAAAAGAAGACTATCCATCGACAGATGCATCGCCAGAAGTGTATTTTAACTGGCGCATCTTTTTATCGCAGAAAGATATCAAACAACGTTTCTGGTAAAACATGCAGCAAATGTATGTTTCAACCATGTTGACTGGCAACTTCACTTGTGCGAAGCTTTAGGTAAACAACAATGAAAACACACTGAACAACAACGACAATAAAAAAAACGAAAAGCTTAAATTGGAACACGGAACAAGCAGCATTCCACAAAACTCATCACAAACGAGCCAAACGTTGTACAGCCACAAAAAGCAGACGTGACTGCTTTGGTTCGCAGTGCGAACAGTGGATAGGCTGCAAACATTGATGTAAACTGAAAAGCATGCAATGGCGCAACTTATCAAGGAGCAGTCGTAGGCCAAACACATCGACGAAGATTAACCAATATTTAATGAGAATTCTAGCATTTTTTTAAGTCTTGAACAGCGTTTGATGTCAATAGCTTCATTCTTTTCCTCACGGCAGAACCCATTTTTCGGATCAATGGATACTTACGTCGGTGCGATGGCGTCACGAGCAGATTACGCAGGACTGACAGACGTTACATCAAGAAGTATCACAATATGGAACTAATGCTGGCAAGACACGAGACAACGAGCACAATGACAAGCAAAACACACAACAGCCTCTCAGTGTCTACGGACATCATCGTTATTATGTTTCTGCCGTCGCACCATCACTAAACTTAGCCAGGTGTCGTCGTCATTGCTTGGGTTTGTTCAAACAAGCGGTCTCGACAAATGAAAAAAGTCGTCCCACACACGAATGCGCAACTGCAGTGCAATGCATGACATCATGCCGAATGACGCACACCGATACAGCACCAGTGACGACTGCATACCTAACTTGGGATAGGCGGCGTTCAACTTTCCTTAGAATCGGATACCGCAGCTCCAGCATAAACAAAGCAAAGATTCATTCGATCGTGTTCACACTTTAAGCAAATTTTTCGGCCAGCGCTCTTCAAGTAATTTTGGCAGTACATGAAACAGCTTAACGTGAGCGCTGTGGCTCACGTAGAGGTTTCAACTGACCACGTGGCAGTAATCAAAGATGATTTCGTAAAACGCCATCTCAGTCGCGTGTCGGCTGAACACCTTTTCAGCCAAATCTATATGCAGTGAAACCAACTGCTCCCCTAAATCCAAAAGCCATAATATGCCCAGCGTGAAAAAAAGTTGCTGTGGCCTGATCTGCCGGTTGGTAAATATGCAAAGCAACAACTAGAGTTCGCTGCAAATTTACAGGGAACGTTACCGAAGCTGCATTACGTCTCTCAGCTGCTTACCTTCGTGGGAAGCAACCTCAAAACCATAAACGTAATAATGAACAAGAAGCTTATCCCACACTAAGGCATGACAAATCAACTTTTATAGCAAAAAAACAACCAATCTTACTTTTTGCTGCGTAGCGTGGCCATTGTTTCTTCATATTTACGTTCTTCCATTGCAAGATCAACATCCTCTTCCTCCACGGAGTCGAGACGACGTTCACGAGTAGTTCTGCGGCGAGGAGGAGAACGAGGACCTTCCCTGAACGAGGAGCGGAGCCTGGGAAATACAAATCCCACGCTCTTATTGTTGCTGAAAAATGCAACTGTTTCTGACTCAGGTTCAATGGAGATCGTCACTGAGCTGCTAAAGTATGACACTTACCAGGTTTTTTTAAAGGTATTTTAGGGACCCAATTCGGGTCCCTAGAATCAGAGAAAATTATCATCTGGTCCATAGAATCAGAGAAATCGGGTCCCTACGGGTCCATATCGGGTACCTAACATTTTCATTTTTGAAAAAACCTGCACTTACTTCTAGATTTTCTCCTCGAAATTTTCAGCTAAGCGTGTGGTTGAAAGAAATAAATGAGCGCCAGACCCACGAGCAACGGCGCTTGCTACTTGACCGTGTTTACAACTGAAGTTATTAGTGGAACGAGTATCACAACGAGTAGCTAAGTCTGGCGAACGACCTCTGCTCCTTCGATCAAGCAACTGACCCGAAACGCAAGTGACCAGCTCGTCCGACAGCAACATTTAATCGCACCACACGGGGAATTTCCAAAAATCTCTACTTCACACGATGCGATTGGCCCATTCAGTCACGTGACTCAGTACTAAAAGGAAATCCGCCACCGGGAAACATCTGCGCTAAATTTAACTGGAAAGCGCAACCCAGCAGAGCACGTGCAAACACACTGGTGCGAAGAACGACCCGCGCAAGAATCAAACCTGACCTTCTTTTGTTCCTCCCTTTGCCCACCGACTGTCGGATTTTGTTCAGCCGCTCGTTGGCGCTGCTCTCCACATCTTGGATTTCTGATAAGCTTCTGAGGATCGTTCGATTCTTCTGCACTTGCTCAGTGATAACCAACTCCACACCCCTGCAATCATATCGCAGAACTGCAGCAGGCAAGGGGCAGTTTGAACTGAATTTGAAGATTTTCATTTAACAGCAGTGTTTGCTTGCTGAAAGTTGCAATCAACACACCAAAAAGGAAAAATCAAGAATACTGGAACATCGTTCATGAACCACGTAAGAAAGCTGAAACACGATCTTCAAAGTGAGGTAAAGTGTAGTTTCCCAGAAAGATGGCGACCTGTGTTGTTCGAATGCACAGCTTTCAGTCATCATCAAAAAATGCGAACTGGAATGCTAGCCAATGGCTGCAAGTACTTCACACTACTTCCAGATCGAACAGTTTTTGCTTAAATTTGAAATTACACCCTGATCATTATAAATACTATGGTTGTGGCTGACCACTACTATGGTTACTATGCTTACGGTTGACCATTACATTCACGTCAAACACTGATGGTGTTACTACAGTGGTTATGGTTACTGTGGTCATGGTTGACCACTATGGTTGACCATGCTATGGTCATGGTTGACCATACTATGGTTATGGTTGACCATACTATGGTTATGGTTGACCATTACATTCACGTCAAACACTGAGGAATAAACCCCAGCAGTAAACCCCAGCAGTATGGAATTCACGCATGGCTCTCTGATACCAAACGACAGAGCGCAGGCAGAACACTCCCTAATTCCTTGCAATTGGAAGCCCGGGTTTGTCTCAACCATTCACAATACATTGACAAAAACGCAAAAAAGCATTGTCCTTACTTGGTCATATCGCCAAGCTGGCTCGCGGCTTCTATTGGGGGTACATGGGGCGGGGGCGAAATGAAGCAGGGCGTAAAAACAATCGCCAGATTATTGGGGGACATCAAGTTGGTGGTCTCTTGTTGAGCAACGCGCGACAAATGGTAAACGATTCGCGCGAGCGTCTCGTGATTGTGTCGTGGTATGTTTTCCAGCACGCTGAAAAGCGAGTTGATTTTCTCTCGCTCGTTCGTCAACCCTGAACAACAGAAAAGAAATGATGTCATAAACATCAACAAAAGGCGCATGCGAGCAGATATTGTTCCATTCAGTTTTTCTGCTTTAAACCATCTTTGAAACGGGTTTGTTTTGAACCTGAAAAAAAAACGCGTAGCAGACTTTGACACAAGTGTCGGCTCCTGATCGCAAACCAACGTTTACGGTGGACAGCGTCACATCCTACATGGATCAGCACAACACTCGTTAGAAGCAAGCAGCATAGGCAAGAGGCCGAATATTTCGGTTAATGCAGTGGGCTCAACCTTTCCAACCCCGAGGACCCCTATTCCAGAAGATATTGGATTGGGGACCTTCGTCTGGGGTGATTTCATTAGTCAAAGTAGTGGTCGTTGTTGTTTGTGCACCTGAGGGTTAAAAGAAAACAATTAGGCGTTCCTTCTGTGGACCCCGTTAACAACCACAACTTGGAGATGTGTTTACACGCTTTCGTGGGCTGAGATCTTTGCTTCCTGTGGGGAATGCATTGCGGAGGTTCAATGAGCGAACATGTGAACAGTAGCAAGCAGCCTGAATTTATTGAGAGAGATGCAAAGTAAGGTTTAGAGTCTTCCAAACTCATTGAGCTCTTCATTTTGCAAACCATTTTGGTGACCACAACTTACTGGAAGCCTGAAGGAACTCGAAGTACTTGTCGTGCGGTACTAGCGGCTCAGGGAGGGCTCGAAGAAACTTCTTGAAAACAGCCGCCACGGTGTGGATTTGATAATCGTCGAAAGTAATCTGAGCAAGACACAAACAGACAATGATAAATCGATACACAGTTTTTCAAGAGCCAGCTACTTTTCTTTTTTAAAGCTTTAAATCCGCGAAACGGACGGATGTTTGCGGATTACCTTCTCGCACTCGATGTCTTTGTTGAGAGCATCCTCCAGATTCTTGATCTGCGTGGATGCGGCTGACTTTCGGTATATACCCTCCTGGTAAATCCCGTTCATCTCCATGTAACTGATGCACTTGTCCACAAACGTAGGCACCAGACTGAAACATAAGTAGAAAATGGAACATGGGTTACACTGCACGTTGCCAGGCGCGGAACAATCAGCATTGAAAATCGTAGCAACAAGGAAGCTTTCAAAAGAAGGCCCTGACAACTATCAAACGAAGATAATGCAACCTTGAGTTTATAAAAATGAGGTAACGTACTTTCAGTTGCTAATTCTTATTTTATTCTGTTGTTAGGAATTTGCTCTCACCAAGCGTCGGACACGAGATTAACCAGTGGTTCTCCGAAGAGTTTCTTCGGTTTTCCGTCATGCGCCACTGCTCCCGGGCATCGTTCGCTGAGCTGCTTGACGCATTTCT